>Ga0222424_100484_pt1 | contig 20674 bp, 13 predicted proteins | sample 2B2ome_FD_182468 | JGI IMG/M metagenome (GOLD analysis project Ga0222424, IMG submission 182468) | Enriched microbial communities from leaf-cutter ant dump, University of Wisconsin, Madison, United States - 2B200A (version 2) | ecosystem: Environmental > Terrestrial > Nest > Insects nest > Nest... | reverse complement strand
CGACGTGGCATTGGTGGGCATCGGCGAAAACGGACACCTGGCCTTTAATGACCCTCCCGCAGATTTTGATACAGAAGACCCCTATCTGATCGTAAACCTGGATGAAAAATGCCGGCTGCAACAAATGGGTGAGGGCTGGTTTGCGTCCCTTGCAGATGTGCCGGCACAGGCCATCAGTATGTCTGTAAAACAGATCATGAAATCAAAGCACATCATCTGCTCCGTTCCGGACAGCCGGAAAGCACAGGCAATCAAGAACAGCCTGGAACAGCCGGTGAGCCCGCTTTTCCCTGCAAGTATTTTGCAGCTCCACCCATCCTGCGCATTTTACCTGGACCAGTATTCTGCTGCGCTGCTGGCCCCTGTGCATAAATAAGAAACCGCCATTATCCGTAACGGATGACCTATTGCTGAAGGATTCATGAAAACGATGCAAACCATTATCAGTGGCAGCTTATCAGTACTCTTTGTACTTGCCGGTGCATGTGCTGCAGCCCAGTTAAACGGGCAGCAACCTCCACTTTCCGGTATACCCGAAAATGGTCTGCCGCTGGCACAGATCTTCGACAGCCGCGTTCCGGATCCTTCGGTATATTTTCAGCATCACAATAAAGTATACTTTATCTGGGGTGCCGGCGATCCGGTGCAGCCCGCCGGCATTGCAGCCAGTAAGTATTTCCCCTCTATCCGCAACACGGACCGGAAGCGGGATATCGAATGGTATAAAAAAAATCATCCCGACTGGATCGTATATAAAGCTGATCAGGTAACGCCGGCTTATGGTTATATTTATGACTATGGAGGACTGGTACCACTGGACGTTTCCAATCCCGCTGTACGGGAATATTATCTCAATGACTTTGTGCTGCCGGCGGTTCAAAAGGGTTTTCGCATAGTGGCTATGGATAATGTAGACCTGGGCAACTGGCCCGGTGCAGCCGGCCGCTTTGTAAATGGCAAATGGCAGCAGCTTTATACCGGTACGAAAAATGACACTGCATTTCAGCACCAGATGATCAGCTGGATACAGTTTCTTGCAGACCGGCTGCATCCCCTGGGAGTACATGTTGCTGCCAATATTAAAGCAAACAGCGCAAAGCCGGAGGTGGTGCTGCGCATGATGCATGCAGCCGATATCTGGCTGGATGAAAACGGGTTTACACATACCGGCAGGAACGTAACGGGCGATGCCTGGGAACGGCAACGCCGCTTTCTGGAAGCAATAGCGCCTACTAAAGGATATATTTCCATCAACCAGATAAAAGGAAGCATGGATCAGGCCGACCCCGGACAGCTCGAATGGGTCATCGCCAATTTCCTGTTGCTGCGTGGACCACAGAGCCTGCTGGCGCTTACGGGCTTTGAACAGAAAGCCATTTATCAGGAATTTCATTACCGCCCGGAGATGGATGCAGATATCGGCGCGCCACTGGAGCAACCACACAGGGTACAGCAAGCCTGGATCCGGCAGTTCCGGAACGGCATGGTTTGTGTAAATCCATCTCCGCGTGATACTGTAACGATAACACTCCCGGAAGGCAACTGGAAATCCATAACAGGCCCCTTAAAGCAGGGAATACTGCAGCTGGCACCCGGCTCCGGCCGCGTGCTCGTCCGCAAATAGATAACAGCAGCAGCCGTTGCCGCTATCGTCAACTTTCAGGTTCATCAACCGATCACAATAAAATACTATTATATGCAACACAGGTTTGCCCGATCTCTTTACACTGCGTTTTGCCTGCTGGCCTTTGCCGTAACAGGCATAGCACAGCAGCAATCCGCTTCTCCAAAAGCAGCGCCCAAATGGGCAGACGGCTTCCCGGTGATCATGATCGGTAACTGGGACGTAAAACCTACCTTCCGGCGCAGGGTAGGCGCTAACCCGGTATGGATGGACGATGTATATAAAAAAGTCCCCACCGAGGCAACCGTGAAAAAATATAAAGAAATGGGCGCCACAATGGTAATGGCCTTCTTTTACAAAGGCTTTGGGTTAAACGCCGAAAAAGAAGAGATCGATGCCACCCGCAAACTGGCTGCACTTTGTAAAAAGTACGGGTTAAAGGTCGGCGCCTATATAGGCGCCACAATGCCTTATGAAACTTTTCTGCCGGAGGTGCCGGAAGCAAGGGACTGGATCGTACCACCCTATATGGGCCAGCCGGTAACCTATGGCAGCCAAACCTTCCGAAAGCTGGTTTATTTCCAGCATGAGGGATATAAAGCCTATATCAAACGGGTATTAAAGATCGCTATTGAAGACCTGGGGGTAGACCTGATCCATTTTGATAACTCCTCCATACAGGCCATCGCACCCGTGTTTTACCACCCGCTGGCCGTAGAGCAGTTCCGGGCCTTCCTGCAAAAAAAGTATACCCCCGAGCAGCTCCGGCAACGGCTTGGATTCAGCGACCTCCGGTATGTAGAACCACCCTCCTATACCAAAAGCATCAGCGTGCTGCATGATCCGCTGGCTCAGGAATGGACCGATTTCCGTTGTCAGCGGCTGGCAGACTATTATGGAGAAATGGCACGGTACATCCGGAGCCTGAACCCGGAAGTAGCGGTGGAATGCAATCCGCACGGGCTGGACGGACGTAACGCTATGTGGAATGAGAGTGTCGATTTTCCCCGCATCCTGGCCCATACAAATTACTTCTGGACAGAAGGAGAACATACCGAGCTGGCCACAGATGGCACCCTGCTTTCCAAGATCCGGACCTTTAAAATGGCGCGCACGCTTAATAACCGTGTATTTACCAATACCAGCGACAGCAAATTAAAGATGGCCGAGATACTGGCTTACAACCGCGATGGCATTGGCCTGATCGGCGGACAGGAAGAAATGGAAGGTGGCAACCATCATTCGGAGCTTGCATTACCGCAGGATCAAAAGGACTATATACAATTCTTCCGCACGCATTTTGAATACTATACCGGTACCAAAAATATTGCAGACGTAGCCGTATTGCATACGTTTAATACGATGGCCGTTAACAACGACCGCCCTTACCAGAGCACCTTCCTTTTTGAACAAAGCCTGATCCAGGGAAAAGTTCCCTTTGACATTATTTTTGACGAACAGCTAACAAACCTGGACCGGTACAAAGTGCTGGTACTTGCCGACCAGGAATCGCTTACCGATGAGCAGCAGGAGCAGATCCGTGCATTTGTACGCAGGGGCGGTGGACTGATCGCTACGGAACATACATCCCTCTATAACAGCTGGCATCAGCGGAAGGAAAACTTTGGCCTTTATGATCTTTTCAGGGTACAGGCGCCCGAATGGCAGAACCGCAGCACCCCCGAAACCATCTTACCCGTGCCGGAGCAGCGCAACAACATCGGGAAAGGACGGGTATGCTATCTCCCGGAAGTGATCCCGTCCCAACCCAAGCCGGCCATGGCAGCCATGTCTGGCAAATATTTCAGGCTCGCAAAAAATCACCGGCAACTGATGGATGCGGTACAGTGGGCATCGGGTAACAGCTTATCCATACAAATAGAAGGGCCGGAAACGGTAACTATGGAACTGGTAAAACAGGAAACGCAGAGCCGTCTGTTGCTGCACCTTGTTAATTTTAATTACCAAAACGCCGGCGTGGAAAACATCAACGTTGCATTAAAAATACCGGATGGGAAAAAGACACGGCAGGTAACGGTATTAAGTCCCGACAGCAAAACCACCAGCACACCTGCTTTCCGGCAGGAAAAAGGCATACTCCGTTTTACCGTGCCGCAACTGGCGCTGTACGACCTGATGGTGATCCGGTATCAATAATTTTTGTTACCGTTAAGAATACATTAAGAGGTACAGGGCAGCCCTTGTTCGGCTTTGTGCAGTCAGAACGCTTTTTGGCGAGACAAGGGAGCTTGGTACAACACTGAGGCGTCCCTGAAAAGAGCATCCTATATCTGCGCGGCTTTATATCTTTGCGGTCGTCAGCGATCCATGAAAAAGGGTTCACAGGTTTGTACAGAAGGGCTTTACAACAGCAAACCGTACATTTATCTGCAATAGTCCGGCAAAAAACCGGTTAAACGATCATCCAACAAAAGGAACATCGCCTCGAAAGCCGCTGCAAGAACGGGTTTTCAATCCGTTTATAACGCCACAAAAAAGCAGCAGAGAGCCACTGGCCCGGCGCATAATCGCCAATGCCCATGGCACTCTCCGGATTACAGCCTGGCTAAAGCCGTATTAAAGCGCGGATTTAGCGACAACAACACGCGCCGATGGCTCTTATAAGGATAATCAACGTTTTATCTCTTAACAAGCGCTTAGCAACTCAAAAAGAATTCAGCGCTTCAGTACCTTGGGCCTCTTAAAAAACCTTTGTACTTCTTTATGTCTTCGCGGCCCTTTTTATCTTAAATATTTTGCTACCGGCAGCTTCAGTTCCTTTAAGCCCGCCTTTGCCAGCCGCGCAATTTCGGTAGCACCTTCGCCGGACAGATGCGTATCGTCCTTCTTTCCGTTTGGTAGCTTTGTGAACTTACCCGGCTCTATATACAGGTACAACTTTTTGGAAGCCTCCGGCCCGTACTGCTGCACCAGTGCCTTCGACATTACATTAAGATCGATCAGCGGCACGTTCATTTCGGCTGCAATTTTTCTTACTTCCTCCGCATAGGCCTCAAATGTGTCGGGCAATAGTTTTCCTTGTTTGTCAAACTTTCTGCGGGTTATGGATGTAAACAGAACCGGTATCCCACCTTTCGCCCTTGTTTCCGTAATATAACCGACAAGGTACCGGCGGTAAGAGGTCTGCGGATCCGTATGCCGCAGCGTGTCGGGCTTTTCATCATTCGGCCCAAACATAATAAACATATAATCGCCGGGCTTTACCGCGTCAATTGCTTTTTTCCACCAGCCCTCATCCCTGAAACTCTTTGAGCTCCTTCCGCTCCGCGCCATATTATGAATGCTTACCTGATCTGTAAAAAACTGCGGCATCATCTGCATCCAGCCGCGGATCGGATAATTTTCGCCGCCAAAACCACTCAGGTACCGCTGATCGTAGTCGCACATGGTAGAATCCCCTATGGAATAAATAGTAACCCTATGCTGTTCTCTGAACGCCAGCAACAGTACAATAACACATAAAGCAAGAAATCCTTTTTTCATACCCTATAAATTTGTTGTGAGTGATAGCAATAATATTACTGCCAATGTAGTTTTTTATATCTCAAATCGCTCAGGAATGTCCAAAAATATCACCGGTATCGTTATCGATAACGATACCATTAATTTTTAGCGCTGCTTATCATTACATGTGGGATAAAAAGATCTATCTTGTCTCTGGATAAGCCGATTGCCCGGGTCATCAGGTCTTATTTAAGATAGCGCGAGCCATTAACCGGGAGAAGCTGATACGGATCAGGCAATCACTCGAATGTTCCTACCCGGTTATTCATATATCAAAATATATAATGAATGAAAAGAATCGTAGTACTGCTTTTACTAAGTCTTAGTTTTTTGTTTGGTCAGGCACAGGACACCCGTCGGATCAGCGGTGTTATATCGGATTCTGCCGGTAATACCCCGCTCGTAGGTGCCACGATCCTCCTGAAAGGAACGGCAACGGGCACACAGACCAATACCCACGGAAAATTCGTGTTGCAGATACCCGCCGGCCACACAGCGCCGGTACTCCTTGTAGAGCACGTGGGGTATGCGGCACAGGAGATCCCGGTGGGTAACGCTTCCACGCTTCAGGTTAAACTTTCCAGGAGTATTGCCGAAATGGATGAGGTAGTCATGATCGGGTATGCAGCTGTAAAAAAGCGGGACCTTACCGGGTCCGTATCCTCCATTACCAGCAAGGATCTGAAAGATATACCGGTAAACTCACTTGCCGAGGCGCTCACCGGCAAACTGGCAGGGGTGCAGGTAATCACTTCGGAAGGTGCGCCGGGTGCCGATGTTCAGATCAAAATAAGAGGCAACGGATCCATCACACAGGACGCTTCACCGCTTTATATTGTAGATGGTGTGCAGGTGGAAGGCGGGCTCTCCGGATTGTCGCCCCAGGACATCGAATCGGTGGATGTGCTTAAGGATGCGTCGGCCACTTCCATTTACGGGGCCAGGGGAGCAAACGGAGTAGTCATCATTACAACAAAGGGCGGTAAGGAAGCCAAGCCTGTTGTAAGTTACAATGGGTTTATAGGTCTCAAAAAACTGGCAAACGAGCTGCCTGTATTGCAGCCTTATGATTTTGTGATGCTCCAGTACGAAAAAAGCAGGGGTACCGATGAAGCCCAGGCATCGTTCCGGAATATCTATGGCAGCTGGGATAGCCTGGGGGTGTATCAATCTGTACCCTTTATCAACTGGCAGGAACGGACCTTTGGCAATGATGCGCTGATGCAAACCCACAATGTAGGTATTTCCGGCGGCACCAGGGCCACCCAATACAATCTGAGTCTTACCAGCAATGGCGAAGATGGTGTTATGCTGAATTCCGGCTTTAACCGGAAGCTGGTCACCTTCCGGATGGATACCCGGGTAAGCGATGCCTTAAAAGTAGGATTCAATGTACGGTACACCAATCAGCGCATTGACGGCGCCGGCACTTCCGATGCAGGGGCCTCTACCTACAACCTGCTCCGGCATACGGTAAAATACCGGCCATTCATGCTCAACAACCTGTCTCCGGAAGACCTGGACGATGCATACTATGACGAAACCAACGCCGGTAATGCGTTGGGGATCATCAACCCCATCCAGCTCAGCAGCGCCCAGTACAGTCAGAAGCTCAACACCATTACCAACCTGAACGGGTACGCAAATTATATCTTCAACAAACAGTTCTCTTTCAAATCCACGCTGGGGGTAAACTATAACAACCAAACCTATAACACCTTCTACGACTATATTACCTCAAAAGCCCGTGTACAGGGAGCCAGCATGCCCATGACAGGGGTGCTCACCAATAATGTTTACAATCTTTCCAATTCAAATGTGCTTACATTCACCAACTCCCGTTCATCCGATCATCGCATTGACGCGTTGCTGGGCAACGAGTTTTACAATGTAAGAGCCAAAAGCACGGATCTGCAGCTGAAAAATTTCCCGGTGGGTATCACGCCCGAAAAGGCGCTGAACCAGCAGGGCATCGGAACCATTGTGCCCACCTATCCGCAATCCGGCAGTTACGAAAACCACCTTGTTTCCTTTTTCACAAGGGTCAATTACGCTTATAAGGATAAATTCCTGGCCAACTTCAGCCTGCGGGCAGATGGGTCCTCCAAATTTGCCCCCGGCCATCAATGGGGGTACTTCCCTGCCGGCGCACTTGCCTGGCGGATTTCAAAGGAATCATTCCTGGAGAACAGTACCGTCATTTCAGACCTGAAACTCCGCCTGAGTTACGGGGCCACCGGTAATAACCGGATAGACGACTATCTCTATCTGAATATTTTCAGCCCTACATCAAAATATGCGCTCAACGAACAGATCGTACCCGGTTACAGGGTAGAAAACCTTCCCAACGACAACCTATCCTGGGAAACGACCATATCGCGCAATATCGGCCTGGATCTTTCGCTCTTTAAAAACAGGCTGCAGCTGACCGCCGACGTCTATAAGAACACAGTGAACAACCTGCTCATCGATGTACCGATTCCATCTACATCGGGCTATGTCACCCAACTGCAAAATGTGGGCAATATCTTCAATCGCGGTATCGAACTGCAACTGAGCGGTACCCCTATACAAAAATCCGACTTTACCTGGAATGCTGCATTTAATATCGCCTTCAACCGGAACCGGATCGAACGCCTGGCCTCCGGACTGGATCACCAGTTCTACAATTCCGGCTTTGGTATATCCGGTCAGCCTGCAGATTATATTGTAAAGGTGGGGCAACCGCTGGGGACCATGTATGGGTATGTATCCGACGGGTTTTATACGGTGAACGATTTTAACTACGATGCTGCTTCCGGCGTATATACGCTGAAAGACGGGGTTACGGATGTATCAGGTGTTATTGGCACGGCCCAGCCGGGATGGATGAAACTGAAAGACCTGGATGGCAACCACGTTATCGATGAAAATGATAAAACGGTCATCGGCAATGCCAACCCCAAATTTTCGGGGGGAATGAACCAGCGGTTTACCTATAAACAATTTGACCTGGGCGTGTTCGTGAACTTTGTATATGGCAATAAGATCTACAACGCTAATAAGATCGAATTTACCAACGGCTATGGATCACATACCAATTCCCTGGCCATTATGAAAGATCGCTGGCGCACTGTAGATGCCAATGGCAACGTGATTCAACAGGTGGTGACCGAAGCCGGTCAACAGGTCGTAAAAGGTATTGCGCCGGACCAGCTGGCAGCCATCAATCAGAACGCCAAGCTCTGGATCCCCATCAGCGGTGCCGGCGCCTGGTATCCCACTTCCTGGGCTATGGAAGACGGTTCCTTCCTGCGGATCAACAACATCACACTCGGCTATACCCTTCCTGAAACACTGATCCGCCGGATCCGTTTCAAAAGCCTGCGGGTTTATGCAACGGTAAATAACCTGGCCATTCTTACCGGCTATTCCGGCTACGATCCCGAAGTCAATACCCGGCGGGCAACACCGGTAACACCGGGTGTGGATTACTCCGCTTATCCGCGGAGCAAGGTTTATATTCTTGGCTTAAATGTTTCATTGTAATAAATGTTGATTATGATAAAGCAACGATCTTTTATACTGTTTTTTGTTATTACAGCGATGCTGCTGGTCTCCTGCAAAAAATATCTTACCCTTGAACCACAGTCGTCGTTTGATGAAAAGGCCTTCTTCACCACCGTGGTAAATGCAAGGAGTGCCGTATTGGGTGCGTATGATCAGCTGGCGGGCGATCAGGGCTATGGCAGCCGGTTGAGCATGATGTACCCTTACGACAACGACGAGATGATCGGCGTTACCAATGCCTCGGCACCGGACAACAGCTCGCGCGATCTCTCCCGTTACAATCTGCAGCCGACGAACGCACAGCTGCTGGCGCCCTTTAACCAGCTGTATGCAGGAATAGAGCGCGCCAATATCTGCATAAAGAATATACCGGCCATGGCGCTCTATCAAAATGGCAGTGCTGTTGAAAAAACGGAATTAATGCGGCTGCATGGCGAAGCGTTGACTTTAAGGGCACAGTTTTACTTTGAACTGATCCGCAACTGGGGCGATCTGCCGGCTCCGTTTATTCCATCCACTGATCAACCCAGCCTCTTCCTGGAAAAAACGGACCGGGATATCATTTATGACACCTTGCTGGCCAACCTGAAAACCGCAGAGGACCTGGTGCCCTGGCGCACGGAAGTTCCATCCGACGAGCGGATCACAAAAGGCACGGTAAAGGCATTGCGGGCCCGCCTGGCCTTGTTCAGAGGTGGCTATTCGCTGCGCAAGACGGGGGTGATGGAGCGCAGATCCGATTACCTCGACTATTATAAAATTGCAAGGGACGAATGTTATGAACTGCTGCAGCACCGGGATCAGCACACGCTAAACCCCAGCTTTCAGTCTGTTTTTAAAGATGGCATTGATTCTTATAAAATAGATCAGTTTGGTGAAGTGCTGTTTGAAGTGGCGATGGGGCGCGAAGTAGACAGCAAACTGGGTTATTATGATGGGCCCCGCTTTTATATTCCCGGGAATACGGCACTGCTGGGCAACGGTTCTGTTCGTGTGATTCCCGTGTACTTTTATTCGTTCGACTCGGTTGATACCCGGCGGGATGTGACCTGTGCCCCTTATTACAACAATGCAGACAAATCCAAGACCGTGCAGACCCTGGTAAATATGACCAGCGGAAAATTCCGTTCCGACTGGATCAGCCCGGAATTAACATCGGCCATACAGGCTACCGGCATCAACTGGCCCATCCTCCGTTTTTCCGATGTATTGCTGATGTTTGCCGAAGCCGAGAATGAATTGAATAACGGGCCTACCGCCGACGCTGTACAGGCATTTGAGGAAGTGCGGAAAAGAGGGTTTAAAGGAAATGAAGAGCGCATCGGCACCACTCCTTCCGACAAACAAGGCTTTTTCGATGCCCTGGTGAAGGAACGCTCCCTTGAATTTGGCGGGGAAGGTATCCGCAAATACGACCTCATCCGCTGGAATCTGCTGGCGCAAAAGATCACCGAGGTACGTGACAATTATACAAAGCTAAAGAACGCCCAGGCGCCCTACAATAAAATACCACAGTATATGCACTATTTACCGAAGTCCTCCCAGGTCGTTTTTGCCAATTCCCTGTATAGCCCTTCGCCTACCAGTGTGGCGGGTTATACCCGTGTAAACTGGACGCGGGCTATTACCGATGCCTGGATCACCAATGTGGCGCAGCTGTTCAAAGCCAACCACAGCGAGTTATTACCGATCCCCCAGAGCGTGACCGATGCCAATCCCAGGATCACCCAGGATTACGGATACTGAGTTGCAGAAAACATTTTGTTCTTACATAAAAGAGGCCCGGAGCCTCTTTTTTTATTGAGGCCACCGGTTACATGCAAAACCCGGCGGCGCAAACACTTCCTGGGTGCCGCTTTTCAGCGGTACTCTGGCAGAAAAAAGAGTATTCTTTTATTTACCCCCGATTAATACCTGTGATGTTTTAATTTTGTGCCGGGTTTCTACTAAACGAAATACACATGAAAAAAACATTCCTTCTGCTCATTACGGCCATGGTAGTGCTCTTTAGCTGTAAACATACCGATAAAAAACAGGATGCAACACCGGCTGACCGCGATTCCCTTACGGCAGTGCAGGTTCCGGATCATTATTATATGCAATATCAGGGAACCATTGGCGGTGAACCGGCCACGATGCATGTGGTTAAATTTGGCAGCACCTATGATGTCAATTATACCTATGATAAAGAGGGACAACCGCTTGACCTGCTGTTTCAGAAAGACAGCCTGCTCAAAAACGACAGTTTATTCTTTATAGAATTTGCCCCCCGCTCCACCACCGGCGATCAGGACGACGCCGATGCCGAATTGCACCTGGTGATCCGGCCGGAGGGGATCACCGGGTTAAAGATCAACAGCAAAAAAGAACCACAACCAATACAGCTGCAGGCAGGCAACGGAGGTACTGCGTTTATACCTGTTGGCTATCTCGATTCGATCCGGATTCCAGGGTTCAAAAAAGACACGCCCAGCGCTTTTACAAGTCTGGTGCTGCTGCAGCCGGACGAAACAACAACAAAGGAACACTGGTTCACTGAGCTGCTGAAGAAAAATGTACTCGCCGCTCAGCGGCCAGACTCTGCCTCTCTTCAAACAGCCATGACTCAGTTTGGAAGAAGTTTTATTGAGAACTTCCGGGACGACATTGATACCATGAAGGCCACCGGTGACGAGGCTCCGGTTTCCATGATGCATTATGATCAGCAGATCAGCTCCAATCTCATATTCAACAACAAGGGCTATGCGGTGCTTAGTGTTGGCAACTATGCCTATACCGGAGGCGCCCATGGCATGTATGGGCAAACGATGCTGTGCCTGGATATGAAACAGCAGAAAGAACTGGGGCTGGATGAGGTGCTTACCATCGATTCTGCAACCCTGCAACCCATACTGGAACGGCATTTCAGAACGCGGTACAAGATCGCAGACAGCAAACCGCTGACCGAGATCCTCTTTGATGAACGGCTGGCCCTTACGGATAATTTTTATTTTACAGCAAAGGGCATCGGGTTTATTTACCAGCCCTATGAGGTAGCAGCCTATGCATTTGGCCTCATCGATGTTTGGGTCCCCTATTCGGACCTTAAGCCTTATCTCCAGGCCGGGTTTGCAGAACGGATGGGCATCTAAAATTAGTTTTCTTTAACAAATGGCGAAGAACATGCTAACTTATTTGATAGTATCTTAGCAGCAATGGTAAAACTGCTTACACTATTTTGCTACCTGCTGTTTGCGCTGAAGATCTCGGCACAATCTGATAGTGTTGCCCAACCATTGCCTTCCGGACAAACAGGGACTGCCGTTCCTAAAATGAGCGACTATATTTCCATTAAAAAGAAAACAGGTATCACCGTCCGGAATTTTTATACCGGTATGAACATCCGGTTCATTGCTACAGACGGTTTTACCTATGATGGGCCCATTGCCGATATCGCCAGAGACTCTGTTTTTATTGCTTTTTATAAGACCACGCGGTATCAGAATATCCTGGGATATATTGTTACCGATACCCTTCAAACAGATATCATCCCCTTCCATTACAAACAGATCCGGATGGTTTATGTGTCCAAAACCCGGGGACGTAAAAGTGTTCTGGTGCCCATTGGCGGATTAATGGCCCTTGGCGGGTTTGGTTACGACGCGCTCAACATCATCAATGGCATCCGGTCCAATGAGCCCGTTTTTAAAGGCGCTAATCTGGCCCGTTTGGGAATTGCCGCTGCTGTTTCTGCTGCCGGTATCTGGATACTGAAAAAAACAACGGGAATGAAAAACCGCTTCCGGATCGTTTATGTGGATATGCAGTAGACAGCCATCAGTTATCAGCCGTTATCGATCAGATTCTGCTGTCCGGAGAATTGGGTTCCGGAGTTTCGGAGTAAATCTGAGCGTGAGCAATGGCGACCAATGTCGAATAATGTTTGCTTCGTTATCCAAAAACTGTTGCGGGCAGTTCTGAAGCAACCATAGAAGGAGCCGTGTGCTGTCGGATATAGCGCTGCTGATGACAGTAAACCCCGTTTATGCTTTACGGGAGCTCCCAAATGCTCATTCCTGATAGCTGATGTCTGACCGCTCAATTCTGGATCTTTCCAAAGAAATCAGCCGGCCTTAACCGGATGCCGAAATTGTACGGGGTATGATCCAGGCCGCGCTTATACATGCTCTTAAATGCATAGGACCCGTACAATGTAACTACGCCCAGTGTTACATCTCCTACATACGACAGCTTCCAGGGATCCAGGTCAAAATCGCCCTTGGCTTTCCGCTTTCCTTCATCCGAAGTAATGGTCTTGTTTCTTGCTGCATACAGGTATCCTACGCTGATGCCCGCACTGATCTCAAAAGGATACAAACGGTCCGGTGTAAGGTTAAAATTCAGCATCAGTGGCACCGTTATATAATCCGCAGCCAGTTTATTTTTCTGATAACTGCGGCCCGGCGTTTCATCTATAGAAGCAATGGGAGGATTGGTGATATCTGTAGCAGGTTGCGGATCAAAACGCACCGGGTTCTTGAACCGGTAGTTATTCAGCTCCAGACCCAGACCATATTGCAGGTTCACAAAATGCCGGATCAGGTTGTACCGCTGTGTTACCACCCATATATTGACGTTCCTCGACTTAAAATATTTCGTGGCAAACCATTGTTCATTGCCCCCGGGTGCATATCCCTGTGCGGCCGCATCCGCATAGGCCGTTCCATCGGTAAAGCCAGACATTCCGATATCCACCATTCCCCATTCTGTTACCACATTTTTCAGGCTCCTTTTTGAATGGATGCTTTTCAGAAACCCCTTTTTTGGTTCCTGTTCCACCGGCTTATTGTCCCTTATAATGGTAACCCCATTGATAACAAGTGTGTCCGGCTTATCCTGCGCACCTGTGGTGATCACAGCGGCTATCAGAAATATCAGCAGTAAAGTCCTTTGAATCCATTGCATTGCTCAATCCGTTTGCTGGTTTATTTATAACAGTTAAAGATAGGAAAGAACTTGTTTACAAAACTATAAACCTAAACGAACGCCAACAACATAGGGTGTCAGGTCCAGCCCGCGTTTAAACATGCTTTTGGTGGCAAATGAACCATACACACCAAGATAACCCAGGTTCACCTCTCCTACATAAGCGATCTTCCAGGGATTTAAACTGAAATCGTCTTTAAATTTATGTCGTCCCTCATCAGAATTAATGTATTTGTTCCGGGCAGAATACAGATAACCGGCACTGATCCCTGCACTGATCCCGAATTCCTTGCTGGCCTTAACCCGTATGTTCTTACGGTTTACTTCCACCACCTTCCGGTTCTTTGTAGGAATGGTAAAGTTCAGCATTACCGGCAGGGTAAGATAATCGGCTGCAAGTTTATTCTTCCGGTAGGTACGGCCGGGTGTTTCATCCATATATACCACGGCTGGTATGGCCGCATCCGTGCCGGGTTTGGGGTTAAACCGCACCGGGTTTCTAAACCGGTAATTATTCAGTTCCAGACCCAGTGAATATTTCAGGTTCACCACATGTTTTACCAGGTTAACCTTCTGGGAAAGCAGCCATATATTTACATTTACCGATTTTCCGCTCCTCAGATCCAGCCAGGAACCGGTAGCGCCCGGGGCAAAAGCCTGTACGGCAGGATCTGTATAAGTGGTGTGATCCACAAAATTGACAAAGCCCAGATCAATGCCAAACCAACTGGTGGTAACGTTCTTTTCGCGGCTGGCCTTTACCCAGGGTTGTCCATTATCGCTGATGATCACAGAATCCTTGCTGTTTTTCGAGATCACTTTTACCGTTATTTCGGTTGTATCGATCTTTTCCTTATTTTTTCCGTTGTGCTGTGCCCACAGACAAAAAGGGGCCGTTAAAACTGTAATAAATACAATTATTCTTCTCGTTTTCATTATTTCTATTTTACATTAACCGCAAAGCCGGCGATCGTTACCTGACCTTCATTATCTGTAAGCGTTTCAGTTACGCGCTCTTCAATGCGCTGGGTTAATTTTTTGAATAAGGATTTTTTTGCTTTTGGTTGCTTTTCATCGCCGGTTATTGCCGCAACTGCCGGCTCAGGCAGATCCTGCTCAGGCGCAGCCGGAGGAGCGGGGTCCTTTTTTGCAATGATCGGTCGGGTTTCCGGTTGGGGCAGCAAGTCGGCTTTGCGCGGAACCGGTGCAGGTTGTTGGGGAGCCGTTGTTATTTGCCGGGCAACCGAAGATGGAGGTACCGCCTCCGGAGTTGCCTTTTGCACTTCTTTTTTTGCCATTACACGGCCGGCCCGGTAATCTGCCGGCATATCGGGTGTAACTGCTGCTTTTTTCCCGGCATTGTCTGCCGTGGGCATCGTGTCCGCCGGAGTTTTTTCCGGAACGACACGGGCTATCACCGTTTGGGGCGTAGTATCCCTGGGGTGGTCCGCTCCGGCCAGGCTTTCTTGTCCCTTCCGGCTGCTTTGTAACCATATACCGGCTCCCACTGCTATTATAACCACCGCCGCCGCGGCAGCCACTGTCCAGCTTTTGAATGCCACCAGCTTCCGGGTCCGGTACAGGCGGCTTTTATCCGGGAAAACGATTTTCATATCCGGCTCAGAGACGGTATTTTCAAACGCCTGCAAGCGTTTCACCAGCTCCGGAGACGGATGTTGAAGTGCCTGCAATACCAACTCAGATACCGTTTCTTTATCAACATACGATAACAGATCCTCATCTGTAACCGGCGCCACATCAAAGAACAGCTTCGATTTATCCGGAAAAACAACATCAGGATCTGCGTTCTGCCGGGTACGGAGCAGCGCTTCCAGCAAGGAACTCATATCCGGATGCTGTTGAAGGAATTGCTCTACTTCTGCCCGCTTCGTACTGCTCAATTCATTATCAACATACAAAAGAAAATAAGCTTCACAATTGGCCGTATTTATCTTTTCCTGCATGGTTATAATACGTTTTCAATTTTAACCAAATAATCTTTCAGCTGCAACCTGGCCCGGTGCAGGTATACCTTTACCTGGCTGGCAGACAGCCCCGTGATGCCCCCGATCTCCTCATAACTATATCCCTCATAATCTTTTAATAAAACCAGTGAGCGCTTTGTATCATCCAGCCGCTCCAGCGCCCGGCTCAATACCTCTTTCAAATTACGGTTTCCCTGTTCCGTACCCCGATCGTAACTTCCCATCGACGCTTCATAAACCATTCTTTTATGCTTGCGGATGTGATCGATCATTTTCCGGTAGGCAATGGTAAACAACAGGGCCCTGGAGCCATCAACATGCACTTCTGTCCGCTGCTCCCATAGCGCCTGAAACGAAGACTGCACCACATCTTCCGCATTTGCCGCATGTTTCAGGTTCTTTAAAATAAACCGGTACACATTATCAGCATACATCTTTACACATTCGTTATATTCCTTATCCGTCATAGATCCTGTGGCAGGGTTGTAGTTATTTTTTTTAAAACCGGTTTATTAGTAATACGGATCAGAAAATGAAAAGTTACAGCGAAATAAAAATTTTCAGGAGGATGTGCTTTTCCCAGGTCTGAGGATCCGGGTTTCACGCTCAGGCTGTTTTGTGCCTATACGATCCGCATCTCCCCGTCATCCGGAACTCACCGGTGCCCGATAAGAGGTAAAATGCATCGACCAGGACCAGAAGCGGGATCTTCAGGCATGAAACGGATCCCAACCTGAAATACTAAAGCCCGAGACCATTTCTACCGAAGCACCATCTGCCGGTCAGCATCCAGCCGGATAAGGATAAACAGTAATATTGTAAAGGTAAGCAGGGAGGTGCCGCCATAACTGATCAGGGGCAGGGGAATACCGATCACAGGTGCCAGTCCGATCGTCATGGCCACATTCACAGCAATATGAAAGAAAAAAACGGAAGCTACCCCATAAGCATAGCAACGGCTAAAAGTGCTTCGCTGGCGCTCTGCGATCCGTATGATCCGGAATAAGAGCAATATATACAGCCCCAGCAGCGTTAAACTTCCCACAAAGCCAAATCCCTCCCCGATGGTGTCAAAAATAAAGTCGGTCCGCTGTTCGGGTACAAAACCGTATCGGGTCTGTGTACCGCTAAGCAATCCTTTCCCGTACAGACCACCGCTTCCTACCGCAATTTTGGACTGTTTTACATTATAATCGGCAGTATTGCTTTGTTTTCCTGTTTTGGCGTCAATTTCGCCCATATTCCCTTTCAGGTATTCCTGGGGAATTTCCCTTCCAATGGTGCTGTAAATACGCTCAACCTGGTGTTTGCCCAGCACATGGGTAAACAGGAAGGGTACCCCAAAACGCTGGATCCCTACACATAGCACCCATATAAGAATGATCTTAACCAGTACAGCCCGGTCTTTCCTGATCTGTCGCATGCTGAATAATACCACCAGTGCCGTGATCACCGTAAGGATCACAGCCAGCAGATTTTTATCCAGCAGCAGGGTAGCCACCACAAGGGCTGCCATGGCAAAACCGATAACGAGGATGATAGCCGGCAGGCCCTCACGGTACATTACAAAAAAGAACGAACAAAATACCAGCGCCAGACCCGTTTCCTTCTGAAAAATGGTCAACACCGCAGGCGCCATCACAATGGCCGTGGCAATCAGCTGCGACCGGGTCCTGGAAAAATCCAGCTCCGGATCCGACAGGTATTTAGCAAGAGCGAGGGCTACACTTACCTTACAAAATTCAGCCGGCTGAAAATTGAATCCGCCAAAGCGGATGATCGATTCGGTTCCTTTTACAGAAGAGTGGAAGGGGAACACCAGCAACAGCAGCAAAATACCTCCGGCATACCAGAGATTAGCCGTTGCCGGGAAAAATTTACTATCCGTCAGAAGAATAAAAAGCCCCAGCACCAGGGAAACGCAGGCAAAATAGAACTGTTTGCTATAATCTGTTTTAAACCCGATAAAGCTTTGTACCACCGGATCGCCTTCCGTATAAGTCACTCCAAAGATCGCCATCAGCCCGGTTGCCACCAGGATCAGGTATACAATGATGAGTATATAGTCTACCCCTTTGGATATTTCAGCTTTTTTCTGGCTCATATAAATTCTTCGAAAACGGTAACAGGTCGGGTGTATTTACGGTCTTCCGTCATAAAAACGATCAATGCCGATGGCTTCTTGGGCGCCGGTTTCGGAGCCGGCTTGCGGTTGCCCCCGGTTTGCGCAGAATCCGTTTTAGGTGCTGTTTTAAGGCTGCCCTTCAGATAGCGGCGCAGCTGTGTGCTGTCCCTGCGGATCTTTGCCCACTGCTCGGCCCGCGTTGAGTCCGTTATATACTGTAACCGATCGTAATAGGAAGGCATCAGGTTGGTATTGGAGATGCGCTCCAGATCCGCTTTACTTTTATTGGTCAGACTGTCCAGCAGAAATTTTTCCATCAGGATCCGCGCAATGGGGCCAGCCCAGGTAGCTCCGTAACCGGCGTTTTCAACGGCTACGGCAATCGCGATCTTCGGGTTATCTTTCGGCGCAAAGCAAACAAACATGGAGTTATCCTTTAGCTTGATGCGTCTGCGGTCCAGGATGGTATAGTTCTCTGCCGTACCGGTCTTGGCACAAACATCGATCCCCGGGATCATTGCCACCCGTGCTGTACCGCGTGTTACCACATCATTCATTCCATTGATGATGGCGTTGTAGGCAGTATCGGAAATATGGGTTAATACTTCATGCTTCTCCCGGTACTTTGCCAGGAATGGCGCATCAGCGGCTGTTTCCCCGTCGATGCTATCTACAAAATGAGGCGTATAATAAGAGCCCTTATTGGCAATGATGCACATGGCATTTGCCAGCTGCAGGGGCGTTGCCAGCATTTTATCCTGGCCAATACCCAGGGTTAGGTTGGTACAGGAGTTCCAGGAGCCCCGGTATTCTTTATCATAAACAGCAACCGTAGGAATATTCCCTTTGTCTTCACTGGGCAGGTCTACCCCAAGACGCACCCCCAGACCGAATTTGTGCATATAATCCATCCACCCCTCAAATCCTTTGCGCGTATTGCCAACCCTGGGGTTATCCACGGCCATACGGTATACCTGAACGAAGTAGGAGTTGCAGGAATTGGCAATGGCCAGCCTTAAATTGGCGGCGTGTCCGCCTCCGGAGTGTGTACATGCCGGCTTACCAGCCCCGCAACCATAATACCGGCCGGGGCAGGGGTATCCGTAAGCCGGTGTAATAACACCCTCATCCAGCGCCACCAGACCACCCAGGGGTTTAAATGTAGATCCGGGAGGATAGCGTCCTTTGATGCCCCGGTTTAACAGCGGTGCCCGTACATTTAATACCATCTTTGCATAGTTAGCGTTTTTATCAGGGCCGGTCAGATCATTCGGATTAAACACCGGGCCCGATGCCATTGCCAGGATACCGCCGGTTTTGGGGTCCAGTGCTACCACAGATCCTACCTTATTGGTCAGTAATTTTTCGGCCAGTACCTGCAATTCCACATCCAGGTGGGTTTTAAGCCCCCGGCCCGCAACCGCTGTAGTATCAAACTCCCCGTTTTCGTAATGCCCCACCAGGCGGTTCTTATTGTCCTTGATCATGTATTGCACCCCCCGCTGCCCCATAAGCACTTTCTCATACGCATACTCCAGTCCGTTTTTACCAACATAGTCGCCCATCCGGTAAAAATTACCGGAGCGCTCGATATCTTTTCCATCTACCTCGCTGATATAACCCAGGATATGCGCACCTACATTATACGGGTAGGTACGAACGGGGCGCTGCTGCAGCACAAAGCCGGGAAAGCGCCAGCTGTTTTCCTCGAACCGGGCCTGCATTTCGGGCGTCAGCAGCGAATGAAAGATCGAAGGACGTACCCGCGAGTTCTTAACAATGGCATTAACAATACGCGTTCTGAATTCAGCCGTATCGATCTGCATGAGGCTGCAGAACGCCGTTGTATCAAAATTTTTTACCTCAGCCGGTGTCACCATCAGATCAAACATGATCGTATTATTCAGCACAGCCTTTCCATTACGGTCGAAAATGATACCTCTTTCGGGATAAACAATCTTTTCGAATACCGCATTGTTCTTGGCCAGCTCCAGGTATTTATTGCTTACCAGTTGCAGGTTGGCCAGCTGCGCAATAATGACTATAAATACGGAAAGAAAAATAATCCGTATAATATAACTTCTTGACTTGTTAAACACTGACATATTAAAACCTGAGGGAACATTTATAAAGAAAGGTCAAAAATAGTGCAAAACTGTTTAAGATACCTGATTTCAGAATTGAGAATTCAGAACCGGGCTATCAGCAGTCAGCCTTCAGTTTCAGATCTGAAGTTTTCTAATCGTCTCCCGGGTCACCCGCTGCCCGACACTGCCAGGCCCGCACGACCGCCTTCAGCGGCCAGTTCATCAATGTTAAACAACCTTCAACTATATTAAACCAGAAACCTGCTGGTGTCTGTGAGAAGTGAAACGCAAAGCTCCAAACAAAAGACGGGGTTTATCAGGTATGTAACCTGAAACCACGGAAAACTTCTATGCAGTATTTGTGCGGTAGCGCTGCTTGCGGAAAAACAGCAGTTCGGTGATAAAGATCAGCAACATGCTAACGGCTGTGGTGGTCAGCACCTTCATCAGGAAGTTTATCAGCGCGCCAAACGATAACCATTCCAGGAACAGCAGGTAAAAATTGTGTGCAAACGAAAGGATCAGTGCATACAGGCTGTAGGCGCTCCATCCCATTGCTTTTGGAGAAGGCTCCTGGTATGTATACCCTGCGGCATCCTTTGGTGAAAGCAGGTGAAGGATCAGGGGACGTAAAAACGCTACGAGTACACAGGCGGCCGCATGCAGCCCCGGCGTCATGGTAAAATAATCAACGGTCATCCCCAGTAAAAAGCCCAGCAATAATAACCAGCCCCGTTTAATGGAAAAGGGCAGCCATAAAAGATACAGAAAGTACAGGTACGGCGTAATCAGTTCGTGCAGATGCGGCATTACA
>Ga0222424_100481_pt1 | contig 20881 bp, 23 predicted proteins | sample 2B2ome_FD_182468 | JGI IMG/M metagenome (GOLD analysis project Ga0222424, IMG submission 182468) | Enriched microbial communities from leaf-cutter ant dump, University of Wisconsin, Madison, United States - 2B200A (version 2) | ecosystem: Environmental > Terrestrial > Nest > Insects nest > Nest... | reverse complement strand
CGGTAACTGGCATCCCTTTCCCTCGATCAAAGCATATCAGAAAAACACGCCCAACTACGATGCCTTCCCCTCCGGTCACCTGGCTACTTTAATGAGCAGTGTAACCATACTTGCCCAGAACTATCCCGAGAGCCGTTTTATCAAACCCATAGGATACAGTATGGTAGCCCTTTTAGGGCTATCCATGATCAACAATGATGTACATTGGGCCAGCGATTATCCCCTGGCACTGGGCATGGGCTACCTCAGTGCAAAAACCGTTGCCAACAGGAGCCGGAAACTGCTAAAAGCGGTGGGTATGAACAAGAATGACCGCTCATCCTTATCCTTCACATTTGTACGTTTAAACAACCAGTTCATCCCCGGCTTTATCTATTCTTTTTAAGCCCCCTGTTCGCCAATCAACAATACAGGCTTTTATCCTTTACTTATTGACGCCGGACAAGAAAATTACGCCTGCGGCACCGCATCGCGCTGCAAGTTGTATTTTAGTAATCATAAATCTGCAAAGTATGGAACTTAATCAGCAATTTGAAGCAGCGGCGGCTGCCAGTAAAACACTGGCCGAAAAGCCATCCAATGATATATTACTGCAATTATATGCCTTTTACAAACAGGCCACCGAAGGGGACGTACCTACAGAAGCTCCATCCAACCCATTCGACTTTGTGGCAAAGGCAAAATACAATGCTTGGGAAGAGCAAAAAGGTAAAGCCAAAGAGACTGCCATGCAAGAGTATATTGAGCTGGTAAACAAGCTGAAAGGATAATCCCACACATAAGTCCGCCATGATTACCTCCTATGTAATGTGCGCGGCATAATCAATATCTCGCCTTGCACCGCAGGTCGTCCTCATTGCAGGAAAGATCGTTTTATTCTTTTTGTCATCCCAGCTGCCCGGAGTATCGCAGATCCATAGCTTTTCATGGAGTCTTGCCGAAATTCAACAATTGCTTCAACAGTCAGGCGGTATGAAGCCCTGTACATTCAGATAAGATTATTGCTGGCTGTAATTCCGGATAGGACAGGTTTTCACAACCCGGTGGCAGCCAAAAACAGCGGTGTCCCCCCTTCCTCTCAGGATGCTGCAACCACCGAATACGGTCACCGGTTTTGCAACACTCTTACCGTAACCAGCAATTGTCCGGCATGCCGCATTGTATGCTCCGCAGCATGAAAACAAAGTCCGATCACCGTTGATGGCAGCCCGGCCCTTCCCACCTTCCGGAGCGCTGTTAAAGAAGGCCGCTCCAGTTTCCGGTACCGGAGGATCGTTTGCTGGATGCCCGTATGCAGGTTCCCCAACAGGTCCTGCGTGGTATGTCCTTCATCGACGGGCTCATTTTTCAGGTACTCCAGTTGCTCCGGGGAAAGCATTTGGCCTTCGGCATAGCTTAACAGCCGGTCAAGTACACCCGCTATATGTTTTAAATGAAAGCCCACGGATGCCACTCCGGCCGGCCGCTCCCAAAGCAGTGCATCCGGAAAGTCGTTCAACAACGCATCCAGTTCCTCTTCTGCCTGTAATAAGGCATCAACTGCCGGCTGCAGCTCTGCGGCCAGAAAGGGGTCATTCTCCCCACGTAACCAAACTTCTTTTTTTGATTCCAAGATGTCCTCCTTTTAGTTGAACTCCCCAAAGATCGGTTCCCAATCCGGGACGGTTTATAAATGTACGGTATTTGCCCAACAAACAAAAGCCCGCTCCTTCCGGAACGGGCCTCTGTTTAAAGCATCTTATATAGTAAACTATTATACTCTGAAGTGGGCAAATGCCTTGTTTGCCTCTGCCATACGGTGGGTATCTTCTTTCTTTTTGAAAGCAGCACCTTCACCTTTACTGGCCGCAACGATCTCATTTGCCAGTTTATCTGCCATGCTACGACCGTTCCGGTCGCGGCTATAGCGGATCAGCCATTTAATGCTCAATGAAATCTTACGATCAGGACGCACCTCCGCAGGGATCTGGAACGTAGCACCACCGATACGGCGGCTGCGTACTTCAACCGCAGGAGTTACGTTGGACAAAGCCTTTTTCCAGATTTCGTACCCATCTTCATTGGTTTGCTTTGCAACTTTATCCAGGGCATCATAAAAAATAGTGAACGCTCCACTTTTTTTACCCTCCCACATAAGGTTGTTTACAAAACGGGTAACCAATTTATCATTGAATTTGGGATCCGGTGCTAACGGAAGTTTCTTGGCTTGTGCTTTACGCATTTTATTTTAATTTTCTTGGTCTTTATCTGGTCCCGATAGCTACCGGGATGGATATATAATTACTTTTTAGCTTTCTTGGTTCCGTATTTGGAGCGGCTCTGCTTACGGTCTTTTACACCGGCAGTATCCAGGCTTCCGCGTACGATATGATAACGTACACCCGGTAAATCCTTCACACGACCACCTCTGATCAGCACAATGGAGTGCTCCTGCAGGTTGTGTCCCTCACCCGGAATGTAGGCGATCACCTCTACCTTATTGGTCAAACGTACTTTAGCTACCTTACGCAGCGCAGAGTTTGGCTTTTTAGGGGTTGTAGTATAAACACGGGTACAAACGCCACGACGCTGCGGACACTGATCCAAAGCCCTGGATTTGCTTTTTGCCCTTATAATTTCTCTTCCTTTACGAACTAACTGATTAATAGTAGGCATTCTTTAATGCTTTAAATTTAGGACGGCAAAGGTAGCATTTGTTCATGAACTTACAAAAATAATTCACATTTTTTCTGCCCGGTCTTCATTTTTGACCCGGCAACAGGAATGTGCCTCAGCCCGGTTGTGTCACTCCCTTGTACTGCAGAACACCTAATCATCTGTTTATCAAAAAATTACAGGGCTCCGGTTTGCAAGGTACTATCATTCGCTGGTTTTGTTAGCAAACCGGTGCCTGTATCTGCCGGCTGCTATACCGGTTCCGGAATAATGGAGCCTCCCTTCTGCTAAAAGCGGTATTTCAAACCTACACCGACTTCTCCCTGCGGGCGTTTAAAATATTCGCTGCCAAAAACAGATACTTCGGGTTCCAGTACCAGCCGTTCTGTTAAATTGATGGTCTTGCTCACCTTGAACTGGTACCCCAGCGCCGGCTTTCTCAACGCTTTTCCAAAAGCCTTTTGTCCCTGGCTTTCCGGAGGGAATGTGCCCGTCATCAGACTTAGTGTTGGTCCCGCAGCGATATTTACGATCCGGGAACTGTATTTATATAAAACAGGAACTGTAAAATAATGATGCCGTCCATTGGATGTCCTCCAATATTCAGCGGTCACATCATAGTAATGAACTTTGGGGTAACTGGTATATTTTAGCCCGGTTTCAATACTGCTGTGCGGGGTAAACTTCCATTCGTAATTCAACGAAACAGCAGGTCTTATACCCCATCCATCGGCCCATTGTACACCGGTACTAATACCGGCCAGGTGCTTCCGGGGTTCTGTTTGTGCATCAGCGGTCAAACGAATAGCACTCAAAAACAGCAGGCCGGTTACATATACTCCGGATTTTCTGCATAGGCGTTTTGTGTTTAATGATCTCATAAAATTATTGTTTTTATTGGTGAGTAATCAACAGCAGGGACCAAAAATAGTAAGGGACCTGTTAGTAATAATTTAATGAAAACCAAAGGGGTTGTTATTTAACGAAACAGGCCCGGAGTATGCTTCCGGGCCTGTTTGCCTGTTAAAAATATAACCACTAAACCCGTTCCAGCCAGCCGTACGGATCTCCGTGTTTGTTTTCTTTGTAATCCAGCAAGTATTTCTTCATCTCTGCAGAAATGGTCATGCTATCTACATCAAACTCCATTACAAAATCCTTGTATTTCAGCTCCCTCACATGGGAAATAGTAGCTGCTGTTCCGCACCCGAATACTTCTTTTAAGTTTCCGGCTTTATAGGCTTCGATCAGTTCATCGATCGATACCCTGCGCTCTTCCACCTTAAAGCCCTCGTCGCGGAACCGTTCCAGCAGGCTCAGACGGGTAATACCGCTTAAAATAGTACCATCGGTAAGATCCGGAGTTACCAGTGTATCACCAATAATAAACATGATATTCATAGCACCCACTTCCTGTACATATTTGTGTTCCAGCGCATCCATCCACAATACCTGGTCGTAACCCTGTTTTTTGGCTTCTGCAGAAGACAGCAGGGATGCTGCATAATTACCACCGGTTTTCGCAAACCCGGTACCGCCGGGAGCGGCCCTTGTATACTTTTCTTCCACATAAATGCGGGCCGGTGCAGAGAAATAAGACCCCGCCGGGCCGGTAATGATCAGGAACTTATAAGAAGAAGATTCTTTTACGCCCAGGGTTTCTTCGGTTGCAAAGAGAAAAGGACGTATATAAAGTGATTCGTCATAACCGGAAGGGATAAAATCCTTATCCAGTTCTACCAGCTGCTTCATCCCGTCTATAAAGATCTCTTCAGGAACCTGGGGCATGGCCAAACGTTCTGCCGAGCGGTTCATCCGTTTCCAGTTTTCCTGCGGCCGGAAGATATGAATGTTCCCGTTCTCATCTTTATGTGCCTTTTGCCCTTCAAAAATGGTTTGGGAGTAATGAAGCACAGATAGGGCCGGTAGAAAGCCGAGGGACTCATAAGGGCGGATATTGACGTTTGTCCACTGACCATTTACATAATCCGCTTCCAGCATGTGGTCAGAAAAATACTTACCAAACCCCAGGTGGTCAAAATCCACCTTGTCCAGATTGCTTTTACCGGTTTTCGTTACCGGTATACTCATTGCTTCCACCATAAAATATTATTTTTGATCCCGATACCTTTCGGGACCGTAGCGAAGGTACGAACAGTGCTGTTAGGAAAAAAGTAAAACGTATGAGTCTGAATAAAATTGATCTGTCGCCCCAACTGGTTGCAAGGCTGTATCCGAAATCATTATCGGTAGACTCCACAACCCCGGCCCCGGCAGCCGTAGAGGCAGAACCTGCTGCTGTTTCCTCCGGCGAAGAGGAAGCTGCTGTGGCAGCACCGCCTGATTGGAAATCGCTGGGTGGTAATAAGAAAAACATATTGGTGGTGGTACATTATCCGGACGACCTGCACCTGCCTGACAGCTCCTTTCAATTTCTTTCGCAGCTGCTCAATGCCTGCAAATTTACCCCTAATGATGTAACGATCGTAAACCGCCACAACTATCCCGGCCAGGATTATAAAACCATTACGGACCATTTTCAGAGTACCCGGGTTTTGCTCTTTGGCATTACAACCGCGGCATTTGGTCTGCCCTTTGAAATTCCGCCGTACCAGGTTCAGCAATTTGCAGGGCTAACCGTGGCTCATGCGCCGGCCTTGCATGAGCTCACAGAAGACAAACCGGCGAAGACCCAGCTCTGGGCCAGTCTTAAAAAAATGTTCAATATATGATCGAACTCATCTTCGCCACCAATAATGAAAATAAGGTGCGGGAAATCCGTCAGGCCCTGCCCGAGGGATTTTCTATTATCAGTTTGCAGGAAGCCGGCATCTTTAAAGAAATACCGGAGCCTCACCCTACCCTGGAGGCTAATGCCACCGAAAAATCGACGGTTATCTACGAACTTACCGGAAAGAACTGCTTCAGTGAAGACAGCGGACTGGAAACCGAGGCGCTTAATGGTGCTCCCGGGGTACGCAGCGCCCGCTTTGCTGATGATGAACCGGAATACAGCTCCAACACCGGCAAATTGCTGGCCCTCTTAAAAGACCAGGAAAACCGGAACGCGCGGTTCAAAACTGTTATTTCACTTATAATCAACGGAAAAGAAGAGCTTTTTGAGGGGCTTTGCAGTGGTACCATTACCCGGGAGCCCATGGGTACCAATGGGTTTGGATACGATCCCGTTTTTATTCCCGATGGCAGTACCAAAACATTCGGAGAAATGACCCTGGAGGAAAAACAAGAATTTAGCCACCGGAAGAAAGCAGTTAAAAAACTGGTGGTATATTTGACAAATCTCGCTGGTAAAAAAGCGTAGAACCTGCGGCCGGAAAAAAGGGTTAGAACCCGCACCCAGCCAGGTTGACGCTTACTTTTTAAAAAATTTAAAAATTTGAATACAGAAAGCAACCATATTATACCGGACAACGACTTAATTAAAGGGTGTATTGACGGGGATCGAAGGATGCAGGAAGAACTGTACCGCCGTTTTTCTCCAAAAATGTACGCTGTTTGCCTGCGTTATGCGTCCAATGCTGAAGAAGCACAGGATATATTGCAGGACGCGTTCATTAAGGTGTATAAAAAGCTGGACAGTTTTCGTGGAGACGGATCATTTGAAGGATGGGTGCGCCGTATTTTTGTAAACACGGCCATTGAGCATTTCCGCAGAAAGAAATACCTGCAACCGGTAACAGAAAAGGAAGAGAATACTATCGAAGGGAAATACGTTTCCGTACTGGACGAACTAGCTGAAAAGGATATTTTACAACTGATCACGCAATTATCTCCCGGTTACCGGACGGTGTTCAACATGTATGTGGTGGAAGGCTACTCGCATAAAGAGATCGGGGAAATGTTGGGTATCAGCGAGGGAACCAGTAAGTCGCAGCTTTCGCGTGCGAAAGCGATCTTACAGGATCTGGTTAAAAAATACATTGAGAATAAAGACAAAAAGGACACGGTAAGCAATGAACAGCCAACATAAATTATATGATTATCAGGTAACGCCACCGGCTGAGGCATGGAAGAACATTGCCGCGGAACTGGAGGAATTGCAGGCGTTAAAACCTTTGGGGCAGCAATTACAGGCACTCGAAACAGAACCGCCGCCGGCTGCCTGGAACTATATCCTTGAACATCTTGAAGAAGAACATTCCTTCAGCAATGTTGCCGAAAGGCTCCGGATGCTTGAAGTGGCTCCACCAGCCGCAATCTGGGACAAAATAGACACGGAACTGGATGCTGCGAAACCCGTTTCAAAATTAGCCCCGGTAAAAAAGGGTGCTTTTAACTGGTCAAAATACGCTGTAGCCGCATGCATTGTAGGCTTACTTGGATTTTCAGTTTTTCATCTTGTTGAAAAGTCTAACCGGGACTCCAAAAGTATTATCGCAGATCTGTTTGAAAAGAAGGAAGATTCCAGCAAACCGGTCATAGCCCTGCAGGATCCTAAAAGCAAACCGTCCATAAAACCGCATGCAGAAACCGGCTCTGATCTTGCCCTTAATGAACCTGTTAAACCGGTACAGATCAAAACGGCTTCCGGAAATACCTATAAAACAACAGTAGAAAAGAACAAAGCTATTCAGGGTCGCTATATCATGCTGATGACCGAAGACGGTAATGTGGTGCGGATGTCTAAAAAACTGGGCAACATGGCGGACTGTGTTGCAGGTGAAAATACCAGTGGTGATTGTAACTATCAGATTGAACAATGGCAGAAAGAAATGGCCAAGGCTCCTGTGGCGGCCACTCCCGATAATTTCCTGGATATTCTGGAACTGGCCCGGTCTGAAGATGCCGGTTTATAAACCAACCACTTCCAACAAAAACCACAATATTTATAAAGTCTTATCTTCCGATAAGACTTTTTTTTTTCCTACTTTCGGATCACAAACCAGCTTTGTGCTCCTGTTCAGATGATCAGTTATCATAATAAAACATTCAGGCCCATTCAAAATTCGGAAAATGGAGAAACTTCACCAGATACCCGCTTTCATTATTCCCAGGAAGGAAATATTGTAACGGCAATATATACCGGAGGGAATGTGCTGAAAGGCCATCTGATCGGCCTTGTGAATGATCAGGGGATCATTAATATGTGTTATCACCAGGTAAATGATAAAGGCGTGCTCATGACCGGGCGCTGCATATCTACACCCGAATACCTGCCCGGTGGAAAAATACGACTGCATGAAATGTGGCAATGGACCTGCGGCGATCATTCGAAAGGCACCTCTGTTATAGAAGAAGTATAGACAACGCAGGCCCATTAAAATACAACCAACATGCCAAGGATCAAGATCTCATTGCCCAGCCACTTCCATTTTTCCTGTATAATACCGGTACGGGTTACCGATATTAATTACGGGGGCCATGCAGGTAATGACGCCCTGCTGGGTATGATCCACGAAGCAAGGGTGCAATTCCTGCACCGGATGGGATATACCGAATTTTCGATGGAAGGTGTAGGACTGATCATGGCTGATGCCGCCATCGAATTTAAAAATGAGGTCTTCATGGGCGATACGTTACTGGTAGGGGTAGCCACGGGCGATTTTCAGCGTGTAGGCTTCGATCTGTATTATCGCGTTGAAAAAGAGACGGAAGGCCAAAAAGCACCTGTTGTATTTGCAAAAACAGGTATGGTCTGCTTTGATTATACCCTGCGCAAAATAGCCCCCATACCGGAGGCGGCATTGCAGCAACTGAAGCTGTTTGCAACCAGTTTATGACCTCCCCGGCAGTCGCTGCAGTTCCTTTGAAACCTGCGCCATAGACCCGGAGTCAATTTTTCTGCCGGCATGATCCTGTTCCACAAAGTAAGACCGTGCCGGCAGTCTTTTTAATTGCTCTGTTAAACCGGAACCTGTGCGTTAGGCGGCAGCTTCTTCCTCCGCCTGGTCTATTTCCACCACCAGGTTATCAATGATAAATTCCTGGCGGTCCATGGTATTTTTACCCATGTAATATTCCAGCAACTGCTGGATATGATCCCCCTGCTCCAACCGCATCAGTTGTTTCCGCATATCCCCGGAAATAAACTGGGCAAACTCTTCCGGGCTGATCTCTCCCAACCCTTTAAAGCGGGTTACTTCCGGCTTTCCGGACAGCTTCCCCATTGCCGCTCTTTTCTCCCCCTCGCTATAGCAATAGATGGTTTCTTTTTTGTCGCGCACCCGGAACAACGGCGTTTCCAGTACATATACCTTCTCCTGTTTGACCAGTTCCGGAAAAAATTGCAGGAAAAAGGTCATGATCAGCAGCCGGATGTGCATACCGTCCACATCTGCATCCGTGGCAATCACAATATTATTGAACCGCAGTCCTTCCATTCCCTCTTCGATGTTCAGCGCATGCTGAAGGAGGTTGAATTCTTCGTTCTCGTATACTACTTTTTTTGTAAGCCCAAAACTATTCAGGGGTTTACCACGCAGGCTGAAAACCGCCTGGGTCTCTACATTCCGGGCCTTGGTTATGGAACCACTGGCACTATCCCCTTCCGTAATAAAAATGGTGGTTTCATTTTGCTTTGCGATAAATTCTTCCTTTCCTTTGGAAGGAGCGTCGTCATTCAGATGATAACGGCAATCGCGCAGCTTTTTATTATGCAGGTTGGCTTTTTTAGCCCTTTCATTGGCCAGCTTTTTAATACCTGCAAGATCCTTGCGCTCCCGCTCGCTCTGCTCAATCCGCTTTTTAAGCGCCTCCGCAGTTGAAGGGTTCTTATGCAGATAGTTATCCAGCTCCCTGGAAAGAAAATCACCTACAAACTGCTTCATACTGGGGCCGTTAATGTCTACGTTCTGCGAGCCCAGTTTTGTTTTGGTCTGGCTTTCAAACACCGGTTCCACTACCCTTACTGCTATAGCGCCAACAATAGCCCCCCGGATATCTGAAGCATCATAATCTTTTTTATAAAACTCGCGAATGGTTTTTACAAACGCCTCCCGGAATGCCTGCTGATGTGTACCTCCCTGTGTAGTATGCTGACCGTTCACAAAGCTGTACAGTTCCTCTCCGTAATCGTTTCCGTGGGTAACCGCCAGCTCTATATCCTCTCCCTTTAAATGAATGATCGGATACCGGATCTCGTCCTCATTGGTCTTGCGTTGCAGCAGATCCAGCAAACCATTGCGGCTAATATAGGTTTTACCATTGAAAATGATCTTTAGACCCGCATTCAGGAAACAATAATTCCAGATCAGATTTTCCAGGAACTCCGGATGGAATTTAAAGTTTTTAAAGATGGTATCATCCGGGATAAATGTTACCAGAGTACCATTGTCCTCACCCGTTTTGGCCTCTTTGCTCTCTTTTACCAGCACTCCGCGCTCAAATTCAGCACATTTATCTTTTCCATCGCGCACCGCAACCACTTTAAAATAATTGCTCAGCGCGTTTACCGCCTTGGTACCCACCCCGTTCAATCCGACTGATTTCTGAAAAGCACGACTGTCATATTTGGCGCCGGTGTTGATCTTACTCACCACATCCACCACTTTACCAAGGGGTATACCCCGCCCATAGTCCCTTACTGTTACGGTATTGTCTTTAATGGTCAGTTCAATGGCCTTACCGTAACCCATCATGTATTCGTCAATACAGTTATCCATCACCTCCTTCACCAATACATAGATCCCGTCATCCGGGCTGCTGCCATCTCCCAATTTTCCGATATACATTCCCGGACGAAGCCGGATGTGTTCTTTCCAGTCCAGACTTTTAATGCTGTCTTCATCATACGTTACGCCTGCCTTAGGTGCTGCAATGTCTTTTGCCATGAATCAAATCCTTTTTTAAAATGCTTCGCCGGTACTAAACGAAGCGTTCAAACTTACATAAAATTTTCCATTCAGATGATTCAGGGTATCGTAACAATGGCATTTTTCCAAGCCCCGCTTTCAGGGATTTTATCAAAAAAACGACAAAATGTAAAAAAACAAAACAAAATGTCGTATATTTGGAGAAATGGGGCAAAATGAAAAAAGAATCAAAAATAAAACCCTACCCAAAAGGTGATGATGATCCTATTTCTGTTGTTAACGAGCCCGCACCGGCACTTCAGGATTCTGCCAATAATTTGCGCATCATACTTGGCGGAAGCAAGGCCGTAAAGCAGCCGCTTTCCGGAGATCTTGATCTGATTGCGCTTACGCGAACAGGTATCAAAAAGGCTACTTTAAAATCCCTGGCCACCTATATGGGTATTAATATGGAGCAATTGAGCAGCCTGTTGCATTCCTCTCACCGCAATATTCAACGCAAGCAGGATGATGAGCTCCTGGATACCCTTAAAACCGAAAAGGTATTGGAACTGGCAGCATTTGCGCAGCGGGGTATAGACGTGATCGGCTCTAAAGAGTATTTTGCGGAATGGCTGCAAAGTCCTTTGCCAGCCCTTGACAACAAAAAACCGATTGACTTTCTGGACACCACTTTCGGTATTCAAATGCTTAATAAAATATTAGGCCGTTTAGAATACGGGGTGTATTCATAGCCTTTTTAATTTTTTGCAACTTGCACATTTACAGGATAGCCCAGGAATCTTTTGCCATGGACCTCTCAGGAAAGGGTGCATGGATGAACGGCGGGCGCTGGAATAGCGAGGGCCGCTTTTCGCTATATGCATCTGCAAGCCGTGCACTGGCGCTCCTGGAAATACTGGCGCACGCTCCTGCAAAGATGCTGACTGTTAAACCCTATATATTATTAACGCTTGAGGTTGCAGATACGGTGCAGACGGAACAGATATTTCCGGAAATGCTGCCCGCAGACTGGGAGATATCCGAAAGCGCGCAAACAACGGCACAATTGGGGGATCGGTTTTTAAAAAAAGGCGAAGCGCTTTTGCTGATGGTGCCCAGCATCATAATGCCCGAAGAACGGAACTATGTATTAAACCCGCTACATGCCGACATGAAAAAAGTGAAGATCGTTCACCAGCGAAGAGTAGCTTTTGATAAACGGCTGTTTTAATTTTCCAAAACTTCCATACCGGAATGAATACCAAATCGATACCTTAAGAAGTGATCTTATTTTTTTCGGCGTAAGAATCAATGACCGCTCCGATGGATTTTACTTCCTCATCGCTCAGATCGCCCCAGATCTGTTTCCAAAAGCCTTCATCATTACGGATCTGCGTAATTTCATCGGATCCCGTGCTGCATTTGTAAAATGTAACCCCGTCTGTTGTTTCAGCCGCGGACACTTCTATCTGCGTACGCTTTCCGCCAATCGTAGCTTCTATAGTAAACTGTTCTTTACCTGCTTTCATAACCATTTATTTAAATGATTAAAACACCAGATGCTTCTGATGCACTTACACCTGTAAGGTTACCAAGATCAGGCCAAAGAGCCCGATATTGGTGTTAAGATTTTAAGGCACAACACTACTTTATAACCGGCAAAACACCGTATGCTGGAAGGGCTTTAATATAAGCGGCATGGAACATTCCTCCCGAATAATACGCTAACTTTGAACAGACCATAATAAAACTGAGTTCATTATGAAAAAATGGATCCTGCTTATGGGAGTAATAATGCTCCTCACCGGGTGTAAAAAAGATGACTTCGATATCAATAATCCTAATGTTGAAAAATTTGTACAGCAGCTAAAAAACGGAACTTATAACGAATATGAACGCAATGAAAATGGAGCGCGCCTGTGGCTTCAAATGCCAAGGTTCCGGCAGGAGCATATTGCTGCGCTCATTGAATTATCTAAAGATACCACACATATACAAAAATTCCCAACCAGCCCTATTTCTTCGCGCAGCCCTCTTCCGGAAGACAGAAATTATTTTATTTTAGGGGAATGCCTGCTATGGACGGTAGATGGGATCAGGGGGGCCTCATCCCTCGATCCTTACCTGATCGATACTTCTAAAGAACAGGAGGAACGATTTAAAGGTATTACCGCTACCGAAATACTAATGCTCAGCGACCGATACCGGCAGTGGTGGAACGAAAATAAAAACGGGGACTGGAAAACAAACAGTGCGTTAACCGGCACTTCGTACAAGTGGATGTAAGACACCGATCGAACGGAGAAATTGTGACCCGAATACGGGTTGGCAGCTTATATCTCTATTTTATTAAAAGAAGTATGAACACCCCCCGTAACCACCGCGAACCTTCAGGATGGTTTACTCATCCGTATTAATATCGGAAAACCGACTATTCCCTTCTCTGCTTACCCTTCTGTCATTGTTACATGATCCCGGTCGCTGTTCTCTGTCCAGCGCACCAGCACTTTCTGCGTTTCGAAGGAATCGATATACTTGCCCACATAGTCGGCCTGTATCGGAAACTCCCGGGTAAAACGGCGATCGATCAACACACAAAGTTCCACTTTCTTTGGCCTGCCATAATCCAGCAGGGCATCGAAAGCCGCTCGCGTAGTGCGCCCGGTGTACAGTACATCATCGATCAGGATCACGTCCTTTCCCTCAATAGAAAAGGGAATATCCGTTTCGTTGGCCGCATGCAGTTCATTGCGTACATCATCGCGGTAAAAAGTGATATCCAGCTTTCCATAGTCGACATGTTGTCCTCCGGATAAGGTTTGCACTTCTGTGTAAATCCGGTTCGACAAAAAAATGCCCCTTGGCTGCAGGCCAATGATCGCGATCTTCGAAAAATCATCATGATCTTCAACGATCTGATGCGCCAACCGCTTTATGGTAATAGCGATCTCTTCGGGTTTTAGAATCAGTTTCAAGATTAAACGGTTTCAGGTTTAACGTTTCAAGTTCCAAACTTTAAACAACTATTATTCCTCTGCCATGAACGGGTACCGGTAATCTACCGGTGGGTTAAAGGTCTCTTTAACCGTGCGTACGCTCAGCCAGCGATAAAGGTTCAGAATCGATCCGGCCTTATCATTGGTCCCTGAAGCACGGGCGCCTCCAAATGGCTGCTGCCCTACTACCGCCCCTGTGGGCTTATCATTGATATAGAAATTGCCCGCAGCATTGGAAAGGCGTTTTGTAGCCGTTTCTATCGCCGCACGGTCAGCTGCAATAATAGAACCGGTTAAGGCATAAGGCGAAGTGCTGTCTACCAGGTCCAGTGTTTTTTCAAAACTTCCCGCCGGATATACGTATACAGTTAATACCGGGCCAAAAATCTCCTCGCGCATCGTAATAAATTGCGGGTCCCGGGCTTCGATCACCGTGGGCTGAATAAAGTATCCTTCACTTTTATCGCAGTTACCACCCGCTACAATACGGGCCTTCGGATCTTTCCTGGCTTTGTCGATATAGCCTTTGATCTTATCAAAACTTTTTTCGTCAATTACCGCGTTGATGAAATTACTGAAGTCTTCAACCGACCCCATTTTAAAGGAATTCACCCCTTCAACCAGCAGCGCCTTTACCTCCTTCCAAAGGTTTGACGGAATGTATGCACGGGATGCAGCGGAGCATTTTTGTCCCTGAAATTCAAAAGCGCCTCTCAGCAGTGCCGTTGCAACCACGTCCGGGCGGGCACTTTTATGCACCACCACAAAATCCTTACCGCCGGTTTCGCCTACAATACGCGGGTAGCTTTTGTATCTGGGGATATTTTTCCCGATGGTTTCCCACATGTGATTAAAGACCCCTGTTGAACCTGTGAAATGTACACCGGCAAAATCCCTGTGACTAAAACACACATCCCCCACAACCGGACCGTCTACATAGATCAGGTTGATGACCCCATCCGGAAGCCCGGCTTCCTTCAAAATGCGCATAAAGAGTTGTGCCGAGTAGATCTGGGTATAGGCGGGCTTCCAAACCACCACATTACCGCACATGGCCGCGGAGGTAGGCAGGTTACCGCCGATCGCCGTAAAATTAAAAGGAGTAATCGCCAGTACAAAACCTTCGAGTGGCCGGTATTCCAGGCGATTGTGCATGCCCGGGCCGCTTACCGGTTGCTGTTTATAGATCTCACTCAGAAAATGAACATTGAAGCGTAAAAAGTCGATCAATTCGCAGGCGCTGTCGATCTCCGCCTGATAGGCATTTTTACTTTGCCCCAGCATGGTGGCTGCATTCATCTGTCCCCGGTATTTGGTTGCGATCAGATCCGCCGCTTTGAGAAAAATGCCGGCGCGGCTTTCCCAGGTCATGGCCTCCCAGCCTTTCTTTGCAGTCAATGCCGCGTTTACCGCCTGTTGCACATGTTTTTTTTCACCGATGGAAAACTTTCCCAATACAAACTGATGCTCATGGGGCGGGCGCAGGGTCTCTTTTTTTGATGTGCGTATTTCATCGGCACCGATATACATGGGCACATCGAGTTTGTGACTCTTCAGCAACGCAATCGCTGCTTTGAGGTTTTCCCGTTCTTTACTTCCGGGGGCGTAGTTCAATACCGGTTCATTGGCCGGTAAAGGATAGGAAAATGATCCCTGGTGCATATTGTTTCAATTTGGAGATTTGAAAATTTTAATCCGAAAACGAAGCGCTCTGCCATTTGCAGGCCTGAGCAATCCTCACCCCTCGTTTCGCTTATCAAATACAGAGGTTGTCTTCCCCATTATTTATACCGTTTCTTTACGCTGCATCAGATACGCCTTGATAAAACCATCGAGTTCGCCATCCATTACCGGCTGCACATTACCTACTTCGTGCTCGGTACGGTGGTCCTTGATCATTTTATAGGGGTGAAACACGTAGCTCCGGATCTGGCTACCCCATTCAATTTTTTTCTTGCTGGCGTTCGCCGCGTTTTTCAGCTCCTCGCGTTTGCGCAGCTCTTCCTCATATAACCGGCTTTTCAGCATCTGCATGGCCTTTTCCCGGTTCCCCATCTGGGTACGTTCGGTTTGACAAACCACTACGATACCTGTAGGAATATGGGTCAGGAACACTTTCGTTTCTACCTTGTTCACATTTTGTCCGCCGGCACCACCACTGCGTGCTGTTTCCATTTTTACTTCGGAATCCTTGATCTCAATATCAATAGTATCATCCACGAGCGGGTACACAAATACCGATGCAAAAGAAGTATGCCTCCGGGCATTGCTGTCGAACGGAGAGATCCGCACCAGCCGGTGCACGCCGCTCTCAGCTTTTAAAAAGCCATAAGCAAATGGTCCTTCAAACTGCAGAGTGGCCGTTTTAATACCGGCGCCATCCCCCCATTGCCAGTCCAGCTCGGTTATTTTCCAGCCCTGCTTTTCGCCGTACATCCGGTACATCCGGGCGATCATTTCTGCCCAATCCTGGCTTTCGGTACCACCCGCACCTGAGTTGATCTGGATCACCGCCGGTAATTCATCCTCGGCTTCGTTCAGCGTGCTTTTAAATTCAGCATCCTCCAGTACACCCAGCGCATGGTCATAGGCTTCCTGGGTTTCGGCTTCGGTGGCATCGCCCGCCTTCCAGAAATCGAACAAAACCGCAAAATCCTCTACTGCTGTTTCGGCCTCGCGAAACAGGTTCATCCAGTATTCATTGGTCTTTAAGTTCTTTAAAATCTCTGTGGCACGCTGATTGTCGTCCCAGAAACCGGGACTTAGCGAAAGCTGTTTATCTTCATTTATTTTCTGTTGACGGTTCTCGACGTCAAAGAAACCTCCTTATCCCGAGAACGCGGGACCGCATATCCTGTAATTTTTCCTGTGTCATAGGCAGCAAAGATACGTTCTATTTCGGATTTGCAACCCGTTGCACAAACGATTGTTCAATAAAGCAGCGAAGCAGTTCGCATGTTGTTTATAAAAGGGAACCTATTTCATCTTAATTTATTGGCCGGGCACCGGTGCTGCTATCGGGCTTTACTTGCGTCGCTCCATTCGGCAGTGGTACTGCTATTCAATTCCGGTGAGACATCAGGAAACTGTTGGCACATGAGGTATGGAGCTATATTCCTTACATTTATTCCATTGGTTTGCTCACACGGTTGGACTATCTTTGCAAGTGCCGTTGACCTACGGTTCATTTTTTAAACCAATCCATATATTATGGATGACTTTATTGCAGCGCGGTCGCAGATGGCGCTATCACTGGGATTTCACATTATCTTCTCCTGCATCGGTATGATCATGCCGTTCTTTATGGCGGTTTCGCATTTTAAATGGCTCAAAACAGGAAATATTGTTTACCGCAATGTAACCCGCGCCTGGAGCCGGGGGGTGGCCATTTTTTTTGCAACCGGCGCCGTTTCAGGCACCGTATTATCCTTTGAGCTGGGCCTGCTCTGGCCGGAGTTCATGAAACATGCCGGTCCCATTTTTGGCATGCCTTTCTCCCTGGAAGGAACCGCCTTTTTTATCGAGGCCATCGCCCTTGGGTTCTACCTGTATGGGTGGAACAAATTCAATAGGTGGTTCCATTGGTTTACCGGTGTCATTGTTGGCGTTAGCGGGTTGGCCTCCGGCATCCTGGTAGTTGCGGCCAACGCCTGGATGAACAGCCCCGCGGGCTTCGATTTTGTAAACGGACAATACCTGAATATTGATCCTATAGCAGCCATGTTTAATGATGCCTGGTTTTCGCAGGCACTACATATGATCTTAGCCGCGCTTACCGCTACCGGGTTTGCCGTGGCCGGCGTGCACGCCCTTATGATCCTGAAACGAAAGAATGTTCTGTTCCATACAAAGGCCTTCCGCATTGCCGCGGTGTTTGCCTGTGCCGGAGCCATCCTGCAACCACTCAGCGGCGATATTTCTGCAAAGGATGTAGCCAAACGCCAGCCGGTAAAACTGGCCGCCATGGAAGCCCATTTTAAAACAGAAGAAAAAGCAGCACTCATCCTCGGTGGCATCCCCGACGAGCAAAATGATACGGTACGCTATGCATTAAAGATCCCCGGAGCCCTGAGCTTCCTGGCCCACGGCAATTTCAACACCCCTGTAACCGGTCTGGAGGCCTTTCCGAAAAACGTACGGCCACCGGTGGCTATTACGCACTATGCGTTCCAGGTAATGGTCGGCCTGGGAATGCTGATGCTGCTGATTGCCGTCTTTTATTTCTTTACCCTGTGGCGTAAGAAAAGATGGCTCGAAAAGCGCTGGCTGCTGAAATTGTTTACGGCAGCTATTCCTATTGGCTTTATAGCCGTAGAAGCTGGCTGGACCGTAACGGAAGTGGGACGGCAGCCCTGGATCATCTATGGCATCATGCGTACACGGGATGCCGTTACACCCATGCCGGGTATTGTTTACTCTTTTTATATTTTTACAGCAGTTTATGTTTCATTAAGTATCGTGGTAATGGCACTGTTATACCGGCAGGTGAAAATGGTGGGTAAGTTATATGACGTAACCGGTTGAGTAGAAAGAATGTTTTGTTTCAGGTTTAAAGTTCCTGGTTTCAGACTTGCTCCGCAACAGGAACGGATAACTGAAGACCGAAAACGGATCCGACAGCTCAGCCCTGAGGTCTCAAATGGTAAATGAATATTGATTATGCTTTATGTAGTAATGGCATACCTGTGGGCGTCGATCCTTCTTTATGTATTAATGGGGGGGGCGGATTTTGGCGCGGGTATCCTGGAATTCCTTTCGACAAAAAAGAGTAAGGACCAAACAAGAAAAGCCATGTACCGGGCCATTGGCCCTATCTGGGAAGCCAATCACATGTGGCTGATCATTGCCATTGTGATCCTGTTTGTTGGTTTCCCGGTTATTTATTCTACCGTATCAATATACCTTCATATTCCGCTTACCATTTTGCTGCTGGGTATTGTAGCCAGGGGCACCGCCTTTAGTTTCCGGAACTATGACGCGGTACAGGACCGGATGCAGGCCGTTTATTCCAAAACCTTTATGTATTCCAGTGTCATTACGCCCCTCTTCCTGGGCATTATTGCCGGCAGCGCAGTGTCCGGAAAAATCGATCCGCAGGCCGCCCATTTCCTGGATGCCTATATTTTTAGCTGGCTGGGATTATTCCCTGTAACCGTGGGCATTTTTACCGTTACGATCTGCGGATTCCTGGCGGCCATTTTTATCATTGGAGAAACAAAAACAGAAGCAGAACGGCAACGCTTTATCCAGAAGGCCAAACACATGAGTCTTGCGGCAATTGGCGCAGCTATCCTGGTACTGATCGCTGCACAACGCGATGATGTACCACTCGCCCACTGGCTTTTTGGCAATCCTGTAAGTATTGCCTGTGTTATATCGGCAGCGCTTTCACTGATATGGATGTGGGTTTCCCTTTTCCGCCAATCTACCCGGTGGTTGCGCATCATTGCGGGGGCACAGATCACCCTGCTACTGGTGGCCATTACTTATGAGCATTATCCGGTACTGATCAACCTGAAAAACACAGAAGGCCTATCGCTCCTGATACACAGAGGTTCCGATAAAACGATCCATGCACTGGCTGTTGCCCTTTTGGCGGGAAGTGTGTTTATTTTGCCGGCGCTTTTTTACCTGCTTTACAGCTTTAACAAACAGGAAGAAGCCTAAGAACCCTGCTACAGTGGCCGGGCTTTTCTCCATACTTTATCTTCCCATGGGATAAAAGCGCCCAATGTTCCGCGAAAACGCCGAAAAAACCCTTCCCGATCCAGTATTGAACGGAAAGGTTGTACATAGGCGGGAGCAGGATCTATAACGGGATCTATGTGATTATACTTCTTCACTGTATCTACCATAAAGGGAATGTGCACCACCCGGGTTCCAAACTTACGCCGGGTAAAACCCTTCATCATGGACGACTGAAACGGGTCTGTAACCAGTGCGATGGTCTTAAATCCCTGTTGGCGCGCAATCTGGTAAGAGTAGAACACGTTCTCCGTGCTGTGTTCAGCCCGGGTTTCATAAAAAATATGTGTTTCAGGAATACCCAGTTGCTGCGCATACAACCCCATGATCCGCGCTTCATAATACGGTGAATAAACCGCCCCTCCCGAAAAAATAATGTTCCGGATAATGCCCTGGTTGAAAAGCTGTGCCGCCCAGATCACCCTTCCTTTCATTACGGTATCCCATTCTCCGTTCTTAAAAGGAACACCCGGAACAATACCCGCATCGAAGGTCATTTTTCTGGAAAGCACGTCTTCGTATAAACGCGTAGGGCGCTTCCGGTAAGAAACGCACCCACATAAGGAAACCAGTAATAATATGATCCCGAATACAGCAATAGATTTTTGTACCATCGGGATTAAAAATACGGCAAAGTTTCTGATTGGAGGTTGAGAATCGAGATGAGCAGATTGAGAAGGAAACATTTATTTACACATCCTGACTTTCGAACTATCATGATCCGGATTCGGGAAGATAAATTTTGTAATTTGAAAATATGCCCCCTACATCAGGCAGCAAACGAATCCTGACCTGAGGCTTCAAAGCTGGAATATAAAACATCAATTCCCGTTAATGCATCATTTCACTCATATCCATTTTGTCCTGTTTTCCTTTTCGGTTTTTGATAAACAGGATAAAGGGAATACAGATCAGGAACATCAATCCGAGATAAAGGAACACATCCATATAAGAAAGAACGGTGGCCTGTTTGGTCACGGTAAAGTCCAGGATCTTATGCGCAGACTGGGCTGCCACATCCGGAGTCATCCCCTTTGCCGTAAAACTGTGCTGCAGGGCACTTACCCGCTGCTGCACATTCGGGTCGTTCACATCCAGCTTTGATACCAGATCGTTCCGGTAAAGCATATTACGGTTGGCAATAAATGTGGTAATGGCCGCCACACCAAAGGATCCGCCCAACTGCCGCATCATGCCGGTAAATGCGGCCCCCTGCCCAATCTCCTGTCCCCGGAGGGTGGAAAGTGCCAGCGTGGTGATGGGAATAAAGAGCAACCCCAATCCTACCCCGCGCACGATCAGCATCCAGAAAAAAGCATCTTTCCCCGTATCAGGTGTAATGATCTTGTACCCCCAAAAACTATAGATGAAGAAAAGGAACAATCCGGTGGCCACCATATACTGCTGGGGCACACCTTTAGCGATCATACGACCGATAAACGGCATCATGAACGCAGTTGCCAGCGTGGCCGGTATCATCAGCATCCCGGCCTGCAGGGCCGTCCATCCTAAAATACTTTGTGTATAGAGCGGCACAATAAATGTTGATCCGTAAAGTCCGAAACCCAGGATAAAGGACATGATAGTACCTATGCGAAGGTTCCCATTCCTAAGCACCCTCAGCTCCACAATCGGATTTTTATAGGTGAGCTCCCGCCAGATAAAGAAAAACAATCCCAAAACAGCGGTAATCGTCAGTACAATGATCGCCTTGCTTGAGAACCAGTCGTC
>Ga0222424_100480_pt1 | contig 20993 bp, 16 predicted proteins | sample 2B2ome_FD_182468 | JGI IMG/M metagenome (GOLD analysis project Ga0222424, IMG submission 182468) | Enriched microbial communities from leaf-cutter ant dump, University of Wisconsin, Madison, United States - 2B200A (version 2) | ecosystem: Environmental > Terrestrial > Nest > Insects nest > Nest... | reverse complement strand
TCGTCGGCATCAGCACGCTGCGCGCCAAGCAGTTCAACCGCTATGTCGGCAGCATCGACAGCCCCGGTAACCTGCGCAATTACGATGAGGTGAAGACCCTGGTGCGGGCGCTGGCCAATCCCGCCTTCGCGCCCATGTCCATCACCGGGCGCTACCAGGTCGTGGGCATGGTGCCCATCGGCTCGCTGTTCGTCATGGTGCGCGACCGCAACATCAACTCCATCGAGAAGGCCGCCGGCAAGAAGGTCGCCGTGCTCGACTGGGACACCTCCCAGTCCAAGATGATCTCGACCATAGGCGCGCAGCCGGTGCCGTCGGACATCACCAGTTTTGGCGGCAAGTTCAACAACGGCCAAGTCGACATCATCGCCGCGCCGGCCATGGCCTACAAGCCGCTGGAGCTGTATCGCGGCGTGGGCACCAAGGGCGGCGTGATCCGCTTCCCGCTGCTGCAGGCCACCGGCACCATCCTCATACGCCGCGATCTGGTGCTGCCCAAGATTCCCGATCTCGACGACCGCATCGCCGCCGTCCGCGACTACGGCCTGACCTTCATCGACATGCTGGTCGAACGGCTCAAGGCGGCCGAGAAGGATATTCCCAAGGAAGTCTGGATCGAGCTGTCAGACGAGGAAAAGGCGCGCTACAGCCGCATGCTGCGCGAGGCCCGCCTGCGCATGACCCAGGATGGCGTCTACGACACCACCACCATGACCCTGCTCAAGAAAGTGCGCTGCAAGCATGACCCCGCGAACGAGGAGTGCAGTCAGTATGACGAATGAGATGCGCCCGCGCCGCCGCTGGCCGGCCGCGCTGCTGTCCCTGCTCATGCTGCCCGGCCTGGCGCCGGCGGCCTCCATCGGCGATGTCGAGGTGCCGGCCGCCGGCCAGCTCAAGGCCGGCCTGCCGCCCCCCCTGCCCAAGCCGGTGAGGCTGAGCTTCTGCATCTTCGACCCGCTGGGTCCGCAGGGCAAGATCATCGAGACCGCGCGCGACCTCGCCAAGTTCGCCGAGGACTGGAACCTGTTCGCCGACATCCGCCCCTACACCGATGAGCGCGTGGCGGCCGAGGACTTCAAGGCCGGCCAGTGCGACGTGGTGGCGATCTCCACCCTGCGCGCCAAGCAGTTCAACTTCACCCTGGGCAGCATCGACGCGCCGGGCAACCTGCGCAACTACGCCGAGATGAAGACCTTCCTGCAGATGGTCTCCAATCCCGTGGTGGCCTCGCTGGCCATCAACGGCCGCTACCAGATCGCCGCCGTCGTGCCCATAGGCTCCATCTTCATCTACGTCAACGACCGCCAGATCAACTCGCTGGCCAAGGCGGCCGGCAAGCGCGTGGTCGTGCTCGACTGGGAGCCGAACATGGGCAAGCTGATCTCGGGCATAGGCGCGCAGCCGGTGCCCGCCGACTTCAGCACCTATGCCGGCAAGTTCAACAACGGCCAGGCCGACATCATCGCCGCGCCGGCCATGGGCTGGAAGCCCATGGAGCTGGCCAAGGGCGTGGGCAGCAAGGGCGGCGTGATCCGCTTCCCGCTGCTGCAGGCCACCGCCGCCGTGGTGCTGCGCCGCGACAAGGTGCAGCCCAAGATCCCCGACCTCGACGCCCGCCTGACCCAGCTGCGCAAGTTCGGCCTGCAGTACATCGACGGCCTGTTCAACATGCTCAAGGCCGCCGAGGGCGACATCCCGAAGAATCTCTGGATAGACTTGCCGCAGGCAGAGCAGGAGAAGTATTACCAGATGCTCACCGAGGCGCGTAAGGTACTGACCCGCCAGGGCGTTTACGATCCGGTCATGATGAGCCTGCTCAAACGCGCCCGCTGCAAGAACGTGCCCTCCGCCGCGGAATGCGGCAACTTCGACGAATGACCGGGAGACCCGTCGTGAACCATCTGGAACCCGTCGCCGACAATATCTGGGCCGTATCCGCGCCGCTGTCCTTCATCGGCCTCCGCGTCGGCACCCGCATGACCGTGATCCGCCTGTCGGGCGGCGGCGTGGCCCTGCACTCGCCGGTGCCCGCCGACCTGGCGCTGGTCGCGGAGATCGAGGCCATCGGGCCGGTGCGGCACATCATCTGCCCCAACCTGTTCCACCACCTGTACGCCGGCGATGCCCAGCGCCTGTGGCCGGACGCCCTGCTGCACGGCCCGGCCGCGCTGCACCGCAAGCGCAAGGACCTGCGCTTCCATGTCACCCTGGACGAGCATCTGCATCCCGACCTCGGCACCGACCTGGACGCGGTCAGCATCGCCGGCAGCCTGCTCAACGAGACCGTGCTCTATCACCGGGCCTCGCGCACGCTGATCAGCTCGGACCTGGTGGAGAACTTCCACCACTGCGAACACACGCCGACCCGCGTCTACCTCAAGCTCAACGGCGCGCTGGGGCAGACCACCTGGCCACGCCTGATGCGTCCGCTCTACTACCGTCGTCAGAGCGCCCGGGCCTGCGTCGACCGCATCCTGGCCTGGCCCTTCGAGCGCGCCGTGCTGGCGCATGGCGAGGTCATCCGCGACAACGCGCGCGAAGCGGTGCGCGCGGGCATGGCCTGGCTGCGCTGAGGCAGCGCGCCGCCCGTGCCGGCCCGCCACCGGCAGCCCCGGGCCACAGGTATCAGACGGCCGGACGGAGCCGCGCATTCAGCCCCGCGGCCACTCTGGTATAACAGGGCATGACCTACTGCAGGATGCCGGCATGAGCACACCCCCTGAACAGCCCAAACCCAAACGCGCCCGCAAGCCTTCGGCCACCGGCACCAAGGCCGCCAGTCCGAAATCCTCCAGTCTGCTGCAGCAGGCGCTGGGCGCGGCCGAGGTCGCCGGCGACATTGCCCGCGACGTCGCCGGACTGGCCCGCGAGGCGGCCAAGCAGGCCACGGTCAGCCTGGCCGACAGCGCCAGCGGCATGATCGGCAGCACCGGCGAGGCCGCGTTCAAGCTGGCCCAGACCTACCTCGGCAAGCGCGGCCTCACGCTGCCGCTGCCCGAGCCGCTGCTCAACCACCAGATACGCCAGCGCCTGGGCGGACGCGGCGGCATAGACAACCTCACCATAGACTGCGGCGACGACAGCCTGCACCTGCTGGTCGACGGCCACTTCCAGAGCGCCCTCTACACCGTGGACCTGCATTTCGCCGTGCTTGAATGCAAGGTCACGCCGGAGGAACGCTGCCTGCGCCTGCAGCAGGTCAACGAAGGGCTGGAAGTGGAGCTGCGCCGCACCAACTTCGCCGTCAACTGGGTCGCCCGCCAGGCCAGCCGCCGCGCCTTCAAGCTGGCCAACAAGCTGCCCCTGCCCTCGCTGATCAACCATGTCATCCGGGACATCCCCGGCATCTACGCGGAAGGTCACCGGCGCTGGCGCATAGATCTCGACGAGGCCGGCCTGATCGAAGTCATCGAGAACCCGACCTGGATGCTGGACAAGCTGATCGAGATGACCGACTTCAGCCTGCTGCCCGGCCTCAACGTGCTGCGCGACAGCCGCGAGACCCTGGCACGCCTGGTCGATCAGTTCGAGGTGCGCGGCCTGCGTGTGCAGCCAGGCCGCCTGGAGGTCAAGGTCGGCATCGGCGGCAGGCAGAACGACTGACGCCCCGCATCCTGGCGCGCCTCAGCCCTCCAGGATGCGCCGCAGCACCGGACGCAGCAGCGCCAGCACCTCGTCACGCTCGCCGGCCAGATCCGGCGAGCGGATAGAGCGCATGCGCAGGCCGTCGAACAGGGAGCAGATCAGCGTGGCCTGCGCCGTGCGCCGGGCAGGATCGACGGGAGTGCCCGGACGCAGCTCTTCCTGCACGCGGTCCATGAGCTCCTCCAGCTGCTGACGCAGGCCGCGATCGGTGGCATGCACGATCTCGGCGATGCGGGGATTGCGCCCCGACTCCGCGGCGATCTCCATGAGCAGCGCGGAGCGATCAATGTCCAGGCAGCGGTCCAGCCCCTTGTCGGCCTGCTCGACCATGGCGGCGGAGACATTGGGCTCGCGCCGGAAGCCTTCGAAGCGGCTGCGCGTCACCACGTCATCGGCCGCCACGATGGCCGCGATGATGGCTTCCTTGTTCTCGAAATAGTGATAGATGTGCCCCACGCTCATGCCGGCCGTGCGCGCGATCAGCTGCATGCTGGCGCTGTGGAAGCCATGCTCGCGGAAGCAGCGGCCGGCGGCGTCGAGAATCTGCTGCCGCCGCGCCCCGGCACGGGATTCGTCACACTTGTTCTTGGGCTTTTCCATGACATCTCGCCTGGGCTTTCGCTGATTTTAACCGATCGTTGACTTTTCCCCGCGGCAATCCTAACATCATTTTAGAATGAACGTTCAATCTAAAAAGGATTGCAGGCCACCCATCCCGGATGGGCGGAGGCGTGCGATTCTTTCGGCGCCGGGTACAGGAGCACTGCAATGATGATCAAGCGCGATGTGGCGAGGCTGGCGGGCATGCTGGCCATGGGTGCGGCCCTGGCGGGCTGCGGCAAGCAGACGGACGCACCTGCCGATGCCCCCGTCGAGGTCGGCGTCGTCACCATCCAGCCGCAAAGCCTGGCCGTGACCACCGAGCTGCCCGGCCGCACCTCCGCCTACCAGATCGCCGAAGTGCGGCCCCAGGTCGGCGGCATACTCAAGCAACGCCTGTTCCGCGAGGGTGCCGACGTCAAGGCCGGCAGCCCGCTCTACCAGATCGATCCGGCCACCTACCAGGCCGCCTACGACAGCGCGCGCGGCACGCTCGCCAGCGCCGAAGCCAGCCTGCTGCAGGCGAAGCTGAAGGCCGGCCGCTACAAGGAGCTGGTCGCCATCAAGGCGGTCAGCCAGCAGGAATACGACGATGCCACCGCCACGCTGACCCAGGCCCAGGCCCAGGTCGCGGTCGCCCGCGCCGCCGTCGACACCGCCCGCATCAGCCTCGGCTACACGCGCGTGGCCTCGCCCATCGGCGGCCGCGTCGGCAAATCCTCGGTGACGCCCGGCGCCCTGCTCACCGCCAACCAGGCCGCGACGCTGACCACGGTGCAGCAGCTCGACCCCATCTATGTCGATGTCACGCAGTCGAGCACGGAGCTGCTGCGTCTGCGCCGCGCCCTGGAGTCCGGCCAGATCCGGCGCGAAGGTGGCCGCATACCGGTCAGCCTCACGCTGGATGACGGCAGCGCCTACGCCCAGAAGGGCTCGCTGGAGTTCTCCGATGTCACGGTCGATCCGGAGACCAGCACGGTGACCCTGCGCGCCGTCTTCCCCAATCCCCGCCAGGAGCTGCTGCCGGGCATGTATGTGCGCGCGCGCATCGACCAGGGCGTCGATGCCCAGGCCATCCTGGCACCACAGCAGGGGGTCGCCCGCAACAGCAAGGGCGAGGCCACGGCGCTGGTGGTCGGCGCCGGCGACAAGGTCGAGCCGCGTGTGCTCCAGGTCGGCCGCACCGTAGGCGACAAGTGGCTGGTGACCTCCGGCCTCCAGGCCGGCGACCGCCTGATCGTGGATGGCCTGCAGAAGGCCAAGCCGGGCAGCCAGGTCAAGCCGGTACCTGTCGCCGCCACCCCGGTGGCGGGCAGCGCACCGGCGCAGTCCGTCGCGGCGGCATCCGGCGCCACGCCGGCCACACGGCAGTAAGCGGAGAACGGCGCCATGTCACGATTCTTCATTGATCGCCCGATCTTCGCCTGGGTGATCGCCATCATCATCATGCTGGCCGGTGTGCTCTCGATCACCTCGCTGCCAGTCTCGCAATACCCCAACATCGCCCCGCCGACGATCTCCATCACCGGCACCTACCCGGGTTCGTCGGCCAAGACCGTGGAGGACTCGGTGACCCAGGTCATCGAGCAGAAGATGAAGGGCATCGACGGCCTGGACTACATCTCCTCGACCAGCGACTCCAGCGGCAACATCAACATCACGCTCAGCTTCATCAGCGGCACCAATCCCGACACCGCCCAGGTGCAGGTGCAGAACAAGCTGCAGCTGGCCATGTCGCTGCTGCCGCAGGAAGTGCAGCGCAGCGGCCTGACCGTGGCCAAGGCCACGCGCAACTTCCTGCTCGTGGTCGGCTTCGTGTCCACCGATGGCAGCATGACCCAGTTCGACCTGGGCGACTATGTCTCCGCCAACATCGTCGATCCCATCAGCCGCGTGAAGGGCGTGGGCGACACGCAGATGTTCGGCGCGCAGTACGCCATGCGCATCTGGCTCGACCCAGCCCAGCTGCGCAGCTACGGGCTGATGCCGTCGGATGTCACCGCCGCCATCCAGGCGCAGAACACGCAGGTGTCGCCCGGCCAGCTCGGTGACGCGCCGGCCGTCAAGGGCCAGCAGCTCAACGCCACCATCACCGCGCAGAGCCGCCTGCAGACGCCGGAGCAGTTCCGCGGCATCCTGCTCAAGACCACCACCAGCGGCGCCAGCGTCTACCTGCGCGATGTCGCCCGCGTCGAGCTGGGCAGCGAGAACTACGGCACCATCGCCCGCTTCAACGGCAAGCCGGCGACCGGCCTGGCCATCAAGATGGCCAGCGGCGCCAACGCGCTGGAGACGGCCGAGCTGGTCAAGGCCAAGGTGGCCGAGCTGGAGCCGTTCTTCCCGCACGGCATGAAGGCGGTCTTCCCCTACGACACCACGCCCTTCGTCAAGCTCTCCATCGAGGAAGTGGTGAAGACGCTGGCCGAGGCCATCATCCTGGTCTTCCTGGTGATGTACCTGTTCCTGCAGAACTTCCGCGCCACGCTGATCCCGACCATCGCCGTGCCGGTGGTGCTGCTGGGCACCTTCGGCATCCTCTCGGCGTTCGGCTACTCCATCAACACGCTGACCATGTTCGCCATGGTGCTGGCCATCGGCCTGCTGGTGGATGACGCCATCGTCGTGGTCGAGAACGTCGAGCGCGTGATGAGCGAGGAACGGCTGTCACCACGGGCGGCCACGCGCAAGTCCATGCAGCAGATCACCGGCGCGCTCATCGGCATCGCCCTGGTGCTGACGGCGGTGTTCGTGCCCATGGCCTTCTTCGGCGGCTCCACCGGCGTCATCTACCGCCAGTTCTCGGTCACCATCGTGTCGGCCATGGCGCTGTCGGTCATCGTCGCGCTGGTGCTGACGCCGGCCCTGTGTGCCACGCTGCTGAAGCCGGTGCCGGCCGACGGGCACTATCACACCACCGGTTTCTTCGGCTGGTTCAACCGCAAGTTCGATCGCGGCAGCAAGCGCTACCAGGGCATCGTCGGCGGCATCGTCGCACGCCGCAAACCCTGGCTGCTGGTCTACGCGGCCATCATCGCGGGCCTGGCCTTCCTCTTCGTCAAGCTGCCGACCTCCTTCCTGCCGGACGAGGACCAGGGCTTCATGTACACCCTGATCCAGCTGCCCGCGGGTGCCACCCAGGAACGCACGCTGGAGGTGCTCAAGCAGGTCGAGCATCACTTCCTGGTCGAGGAGAAGGACAATGTCGAGGCCATGTTCGGCGTGGTCGGCTTCAGCTTCTCCGGCCGGGGCCAGAACGCGGCCCTGACCTTCGTGCGCCTCAAAGACTGGTCCGAGCGGCCGGGCGAGGCGCGCAGCGCGCAGGGCATCGCCGCCCGCGCCAAGGTCGCGCTCGCGAAGATCCGCGACGGCGTGGTCATGCCCATCGTGCCGCCGGCCGTGCGCGAGCTCGGCAACGCCAGCGGCTTCGAGCTGCAGCTGCAGGACCGCGCCGGACTGGGCCATGACAAGCTCATCGAGGCGCGCAACCAGCTGCTCGGCATGGCCAGCCAGGACCCGGTGCTGGCCGGCGTGCGCCCGAACGGCCAGGAAGACACGCCGACCTACCAGCTCGACATCGACGCCCAGAAAGCCACGGCGCTGGGCCTGTCGCTGGCCGACATCAACAATGTGCTGAACGTGGCCTGGGGCGGCAGCTACGTCAACGACTTCCTCGACAAGGGCCGCGTGAAGAAGGTCTATGTCCAGGGCGATGCTTCCGCGCGCATGGTGCCCGAGGACCTCGACAAGTGGAACGTGCGCAACAAGCAGGGCGAGATGGTGCCGTTCTCGGCCTTCGCCAGCGCGCACTGGAGCTATGGCTCTCCCCGCCTGGAGCGCTACAACGGGCAGCCCTCGGTGAACATCCAGGGCGGCGCGGCGCCGGGCTACAGCTCGGGTGACGCCATGAAGGCGATGGAAGCGCTGATGACCAAGATGCCGGCCGGCATAGGCTACGAGTGGACCGGCCTGTCCGCGCAGGAGAAGGACGCCGGCGGCCAGGCGCCGCTGCTCTACGGCATCTCGCTGCTGGTGGTCTTCCTCTGCCTGGCGGCGCTCTACGAGAGCTGGTCGATTCCGTTCGCGGTCATGCTGGTGGTGCCGCTGGGCATCATCGGCGCCCTGCTCGCCACCGAGCTGCGCGGACTGGCCAATGACGTCTACTTCCAGGTCGGCCTGCTCACCACCATCGGCCTGGCGGCGAAGAACGCCATCCTCATCGTGGAGTTCGCCAAGGAGCTGCACGAACAGGGCAAGGAGCTGGTGGAAGCGACCCTGGAGGCCGTGCGCCAGCGCCTGCGTCCCATCCTGATGACCTCGCTCGCCTTCGGCCTTGGCGTGCTGCCGCTGGCCATCAGCCACGGCGCCGGCTCGGGCAGCCAGCACGCCATCGGCACCGGCGTGCTCGGCGGCATGGTGTCCGCCACCGCGCTGGGCATCTTCTTTGTGCCGCTGTTCTTCGTGCTGGTGCGCTCGCGCTTCGCGCCGCGCCCGCATCCGGAAGACCGCGAGGAGACCGCATGATGACGACTCATCCACTCAGGCTCGCCACGCTGGCGACGGCGACCGTCCTGCTCGGCGCCTGCACCCTGGCGCCGGTGTACCAGCGCCCCGCCTCGCCCGTGGGCGACAGCTGGCCCGCGCCGGCGGTCGCCGCCACCGGAGACGCGACAACGCCGGACTGGCAGCAGTTCATCGCCGATGACCGCCTGCGCCAGCTGGTGGCGCTGGCCCTGGCCAACAACCGCGACCTGCGCGTGGCCGCGCTCAACATCGAGAAGGCGCGCGCGGCCTACCGCATCCAGGGCGCGGAACTGCTGCCAGCCATCGGCGTCGCCGGCAGCAACAGCAACAGCCGGGTCTCGGCCGATCTGTCCAGCACCGGCAGCAGCTATGTCACCCGCAGCGTCAGCGCCAATGTCGGCGTCAGCGCCTGGGAGCTGGACCTGTTCGGGCGCCTGCGCAGCCTCAACCGGCAGGCGCTGGAGTCGTATCTGGCCACGGTGGAGACACGTCGCGCCACCCAGACCAGCCTCATCTCCGAAACCGCGTCGGCCTGGCTGACCCTGGGCGCCGACCAGGAGCAGCTCAAGCTGGCCCGGGATACCCTGCAGGCACGCCAGGAGGCCTACGACCTGATCGCGCGCAAGGCCGAGCTGGGCGTGTCCTCCCAGCTGGAACTGGCGCAGGCGCGCACCACGGTGGAGACCGCGCGCGCCGACGCCGCCAGCTACACCAGCCAGGTCGCCCGCGACCGCAACGCGCTGGTCCTGCTCGTCGGCCAGGACATCCCCGCCGGGCTGCTGCCGGCCGCCCTGCCCGAGCAGGTATCGACCCTGCGCGAACTGCCTGCCGGCCTGCCCTCGACCGTGCTGCAGCAACGCCCGGACATCCTCGCCGCGGAACACCGCCTCAAGGGCGCCAATGCCAACATCGGCGCCGCGCGCGCGGCCTTCTTCCCGAGCATCACGCTGACCGGCAGCGTGGGCAGCGCCAGCGACCAGCTCTCGGGGCTGTTCGAGTCCGGCACGCAGGTCTGGGCCTTCGCGCCACAGGTCAACCTGCCCATCTTCAGCGGCGGACGCCTGCTCGCCGGCCTGAAGTCGGCCAAGGTCGAACGCGAGATCGCCACGGCGCAGTACGAGAAAGCCATCCAGACCGCCTTCCGCGAGGTGGCGGACGCACTCGCCGACCATGCCACGCTGGATACGCAGCTGCAGGCACGAGGCGACCTGGTCCAGGCCAGCGCGGACAGTTTCCGGCTGTCACAGGCCCGCTTCGACAAGGGCGCGGACAGCTATCTGGCCCTGCTCGACGCCCAGCGCTCGCTGTACGCGGCGCAGCAGAGCCTGATCAGCACCCGGCTGGCGCGCGAGAACAACCTGATCACCCTCTACAAGGTACTCGGCGGCGGCGCGGACACGCCGGAACCGTCCGCCACGCGCTGACATCCGCCATGTCGGCCCCGGGCCCGCTTCCCAGGCCCGGGGCCGACTGTGTATAAATGTCCCGTTCGCCCAGCGGAACCGGATATGACTGACGACGACACGCCAGAGCTGACCGACAGCCAGCCCCAGGATAGCCAGGAGCCTCCCCCGCCTCCTCCGCCCCGCGCGCCCAAACGCCGCGCCCGCGTGGAGCGCCAGCTCGGCCGCGCCGTCGAGCGCGCGCGTGATGTCGCCGGCAAGGCCAGCCTGGCCGCGCGCGAAGTCGTCGATGTCGCCAGCGAGACCGCCCGTGAAGTCGCCGGCCTGGCCAGCGAGACCGCCAAGGGCGTGGCCGAGATGGCCAGCGAAACCGCCCGCTCGGCGCTGCAGATGGCCTCCGAAGGCGCCCAGGTCGTGGCCCAGCTCGCCGAGGATGGCGCCAAGGTGGCCGCCCAGCTCGCCGGCGACACCGCCAAGGCCGCCGGCCAGATCGCCAAGGATGTGGCCCTGCAGATGGCCCAGGCCTATCTGCGCAAGTCCACGCTGACGCTGACACTGCCGGAAAGCACGCTCAACAAGCAGATACGGCAGAAGCTCAAGGACAACCCCGCCGTCGACCACGTCACCGTGTTCTGTGGCGACGACCGCCTCACGGTGGCCATAGACGGACATCACAACCGCCTGATCTACACGGTGGAGCTCGATTTCGACGTGCTGGAGTGCAAGATCTCGCGCGACGAGCAGTACCTGCGCGTGCGTCAGGTCGACGAAGACCTGGACGCCCAGTTCCGCCAGACCAACATCGTCGCCAACTGGGCGACGCGCCAGATCGGACGCGGCGCCTTCTACCTCGCCAACCGCCTGCCGACCCGCTCGCCGGTCAGCCAGGCCATGCAGGAGCTGCCCGGCGTGCGCCGCGAAGGCCCGCGCCTGTGGCGCGTGGACCTGCAGAAGATCACGCTGGTGGACTTCCTGCAGAACCGCTCATGGATGGTCGAGAAACTGCTCAACCTCAGCGACCTCTCCGTGCTGCCCGGCCTGACCACCCTCAAGGACAGCCAGGAACTGCTGATGCAGCTGGTCAACCAGTTCGAGATCCGCGACCTGCGCGTACGCCCCGGCCGTCTGGAAGTATTGGTGGGGATAAACCCAGGCTGAACGCATAAAGAGCGGGGCGGGGCTGGTTTGGTAAAACCGTCAAACGCCATGGATGGCGTTTGCGAGCCCCCAAGGATAGGTTCACGGCGTGTTTTACCAAACCAGCCCCGCCCCGCTCTTTATGCTGACCTACCTCAGACGCCCTTGGCGGCGAGCTTCTTCAGGCCGGAGCGGATGGAGCCACCGAGCACGGTCTTGACGACCCAGGCCGCGCCCGGCACGGCAGCGCCCAGGTCGATGGTGTAGTGCAGGCGCGAGCCGCCTTCGTGCTCATAGAACTTCATGACGCCCAGATGGCTGTTGATCGGCCAGCCACCCTTGGTGATGGTGTACTCGATGAGCTGGTTGGGCTCGGCCTTGGTCACGGTCTCTTCCAGGGCCACACCCGGCGCCATGGCGATACGGCGCACGGAGCCGACGCCGTTGACGGAGCCCTGGCCATCGCGGATGCGCTTGATCTTCGCCGGGAAAATGGCGCCCAGGTTCTCATGCTCGCTGAGGAAGCCGTAGAGCTTCTCGACGGAGAACGGGAAGGACTGGATCACCTCGATGCGCTGCTTTGCCATGTCACCCTCGTCTGAAAATGATTGTGGTCAGATATGACCGACAGCCGATGTTAGCCAGCCCCCGCCACGCCGGCAAGTCACCCCGCCTCAGCGCAGCACATGCCTGTCCAGCGCGGCCATGACCTGCTCGCGCAGATCCTCGCGCTCGTTGGCGAGATGATGCGCCGCGCCCGGCAGCTCGATCAGGCGTTCCAGGAAGAAATGCTCGCGGATGAAGCCGACGTTGTAGCGCCAGTCCACCGTCTCGTCCTCCTGCCCCTGCACCACCGTGATCGGAAAGCGGCACCCGGCCATGGCCTGCATGCGCGCCTCCCAGCGGATCGCGCTGCCGACCCAGCGCAGGGGAATCTCGCGCGCCTGCAGGGGGTCGCGGTGCCAGACCAGATCGATGAAGGCGTCATCGCTGCTGCTGCGCCGGAAATGCCGGGGCACGCTGCGCTTGAAGCGTCCCGCCAGCAGATGACTGAGCTTGACCTTGCGCCACTGGCCGATGCGCACCAGCGGCGCCCACAGCTGCACACGCTGGAACTGCGGGCGCTTGCCGGCCTGCAGCGACGACAGCACATGATCGAAGAGGATGGCCCCGCCCGTGCTCTGCCCCACCGCCACCCAGGGACCGGGCAGCTGCGGCTTGAGCTGCGCCAGGATGTCGCGCAGCACCTCCTGGTAATGCGCGAAGTCCTCGATGTCGCCGGTCGCGCCGGAAGACAGGCCATGCCCCGGCAGGTCATAGGCGACCACGGTGTAGCCACGGCTCAGGCCATGGCGGATGGCGTGGGTGAACAGGCCGACATGGTCGAAGTAGCCATGCAGCACCAGCAGCGTGCCCCGTGGCGGACGCGGCGGCAGGAAGACATGCGTGGAGATGTCGTAGCCATAGGCCTCGACATGCCCGAAATAATGCTGCGCGCCGCCCTCGCACACGGCATCCAGCCCGTAGAAGCGGCAGTAGTCGGCGAGCACGCCGCGCACCGGCGCGCGCACGGCGAGGTCCAGCCTGGGCAGGGCGCGACGCGCCTGTTCAACGGAGAAAGCAGTCAACGGACGATCCTGGTGAAACCGGGTTGTGCCGAGCTTAGCGGGGAATCATGAACACTGCATGCCTGAAAAGACAAAGGCCGCATCCGGGGATGCGGCCTCTGCCTGACGGGATGCCGCCGGGACGTCACTGCACCTGCTGGCGCAGCTCGCCGCGGGCGTAGCGCTCGGTCATGGCATCCAGCGAGAGCGCGCGCAGCTTGCTGGCCTGGCCGGCGGTGCCGAAAGCCTCGTAGCGGTCGACGCAGACATCGCGCATGGCGACGATGGTGTCCTTGAAGAACTTGCGCGGGTCGAACTCCGACGGATTCTGCGCCATGTGGCGGCGGATGGCGCCCGTGGACGCCAGACGCAGGTCGGTGTCGATGTTGACCTTGCGCACGCCGTGCTTGATGGCCTCGACGATCTGCTCGACCGGCACGCCGTAGGTCTCCTTGATATCGCCACCGTACTGGTTGATGACCGCCAGCCAGTCCTGCGGCACGCTCGACGAGCCATGCATGACCAGGTGCGTGTTCGGGATGCGCGCGTGGATTTCCTTGATGCGGTCGATCGCCAGGATGTCGCCGGTGGGCGGACGCGTGAACTTGTAGGCGCCGTGCGAGGTACCGATGGCGATGGCGAGCGCGTCCACGCCGGTGTCCTGCACGAAGCGCGCGGCTTCCTCCGGATCGGTCAGCAGCTGTGAATGGTCGAGCACGCCCTCGGCGCCGACGCCATCCTCTTCACCGGCCATGCCGGTCTCCAGCGAGCCCAGGCAGCCGATCTCGCCTTCAACCGACACGCCGCAGGCATGCGCCATGTCGACCACGCGGCGGGTGACGCCGACGTTGTAGTCATAGCTGGTCGGCGTCTTGCCGTCCTCGCCCAGCGAGCCGTCCATCATCACCGAGCTGAAACCGAGCTGGATGGAGCGCTGGCAGATGGCCGGCGAAGTGCCGTGGTCCTGGTGCATGACCACCGGGATATGCGGGAACTCCTCGATGGCGGCGAGGATGAGGTGGCGCAGGAAAGGCGCGCCGGCGTACTTGCGGGCGCCGGCCGAGGCCTGCACGATCACCGGCGAGTCGGTCCTGTCGGCCGCCTCCATGATCGCGCGCATCTGCTCCAGGTTGTTGACGTTGAAGGCCGGCACGCCGTAGCTGTGCTCGGCGGCGTGATCCAGCAGCTGACGCAGGCTGATGAGAGCCATGTTTTTCTCCTGAGGGCCGCCGGGCGGCCCGCTTGTTCCGTGATGCTTGTTGCCGGGCGGCGTCTTACTGCTTGCCGGCGGCGGCTTCGAGCGCGGCCACGGCCGGCAGCACCTTGCCCTCGACGAACTCGAGGAAGGCGCCGCCGCCGGTGGAGATGTAGGACACGCGTTCGGCCACGCCGTACTTGTCGATGGCCGCCAAGGTATCACCCCCACCGGCGATGGAGAAGGCGCTCGACTCGGCGATGGCCAGGCTCAGGGCCTTGGTGCCCTCGCCGAAGGCATCCACCTCGAACACGCCGACCGGGCCGTTCCAGAGGATGGTCTTCGCGGCCTTGAGCAGCTCGGCGAAGCGCGCGGCGGTCTGCGGGCCGACATCGAGGATCATGTCGTTCGGGCCGACATCGGCGACCGCCTTGACCACCGGCGTGGCGGCCTGCACGAAGGCCAGGAAGTCCTCGATCGGACCGGTGACCTCGGCGACCACGACATCGGTCGGCAGCGGCACGTCGACCTTGGCGGCGATGGCCTTGGCGGTGTCGATGAGGTCGTGCTCGCACAGCGACTTGCCGACCGGGTAGCCGGCGGCGGCGAGGAAGGTGTTGGCGATGCCGCCGCCGACGATGAGCTGGTCGCAGAGCGTCGACAGCGAGGTCAGCACGTCGAGCTTGGTCGAGACCTTGGAGCCGGCGACGATGGCGGCCATCGGGCGGGCCGGCGTGTCCAGCGCCTTGCCCAGCGCCTCCAGCTCGGCGGCCAGCAGCGGGCCGGCGGCGGCGACCTTGGCGAACTGCGCGACGCCGTGGGTCGAGCCCTCGGCGCGGTGGGCGGTGCCGAAGGCGTCCATCACGAACACGTCGCAGAGCGCGGCGTACTTCCGCGTCAGCTCGTCGAGGTTCTTCTTCTCGCCCTTGTTGAAGCGCACGTTCTCCAGCAGCACGACCTGGCCCGGCTGCACGTCGACGCCGTCCAGGTAGTCGGCGACCAGCGGCACGGTCTGGCCCAGCTTCGCCGACAGCCACTCGGCGACCGGCCTGAGCGAGTTCTCTTCGCTGTACTCACCCTCGGTCGGGCGGCCCAGGTGCGAGCAGACCAGCACGGCGGCGCCCTTCTCCAGCGCGAGCCGGATGGTCGGCAGCGAGGCCACGAGACGGGCATCCGAGCGGATGACCCCGTTCTTCACCGGCACGTTGAGGTCTTCGCGGATCAGCACGCGCTTGCCGCGCAGGTCGAGGTCGGTCATCTTGAGGACGTTCATGTCGGTCTCCGTCTATTGCTATGTGTTCGTTTCAGTCCAGCGCCACCACGGCCGCGCACAGATCCAGCAGCCGGTTGGCGTAGCCCCATTCGTTGTCGTACCACGCGAACACCCGCGCCTGCCCGGCCACGACCTCGGTCTGGGTCAGGTCGAGGATCAGCGATTCGCTGCGGTGGTTGAAATCGGCCGACACCAGCGGCTCGTCGTTGACGGCCATCCAGCCCGCGCCCGCTCCTGCGGCATATTCACGCAGGCCGGCCTGCAAGGCGTCCAGCGCCAGCGGACGGGTCATCTGCACGCTCAGATCAATGGCGGCGACATTGATGGTGGGCACGCGCAGCGAGTAGCCGCCCAGCCGGTCCGCCAGCGCCGGGAAGATGCGGCGGGCGACGCCGAGGGCGCTGGAGGTGGTCGGGATCATGTTCTGCGCGCCGGCGCGTCCACGGCGCGGGTCGCGGTGGACGTGATCGAGCAGCACCTGATCCGAGGTGTAGGCGTGGATCTCGGTCATCAGCGCCGACTCGATGCCGGTCAGGCCCTCGAAGGCCTGCAGCAGCGGGCAGAGCGCGTGCGAGGTGCAGCTCGCCGCCGAGATGATGCGGTGCTCCGGGCGCAGCTCGGCGTCGTTGACGCCATGGACGATGATCGCGTCGGCATGGTCGAAAGGCGCGGCGCCGATGACCACGCGGCCGGCACCGGCCTCCAGGTGCCGCGCCGCCTGCGCGTGGGCGCGGAACTGGCCGGTGCACTCGAGCACGACATCCACCGCGAGATGCCGCCAGGGCAGCTTCTCGGGGTGCGCCTCCGACAGCAGCGCGATGCGCTGGTCACCGACCCGCAGCACCTGCGCGCCGGAGGGCGAGGCCTCCAGCGCGACATCCGCGGGAAAGCGGCCGTGCGTGCTGTCGTAGCGCAGCAGATGCGCCAGCGCCTCGGGCTGGCCGAGATCGTTGATGGCGACCACCTGCAGGGGCTGCCGCTCACCGGCCTCGACAAAGGCCCGCAGCACATGGCGGCCGATGCGTCCGAAACCGTTGATGGCGACTCGCAGCGTCATGGCCGGCGGCTCGCGTCTGTCGGCCGGCTCAGGCCAGCCCCTTCACGGCCGCGGCCACCGCCTCGGCGGTGATGCCGAAATGCTTGTAGAGCGCCCCCGCCGGCGCCGACTCGCCATAGGTGGTCATGCCGATCACGGTGCCATCCAGGCCCGTGAAGCGGTGCCAGTAATCGGTGATGGACGCCTCGACGGCGACGCGACGGCGCACGGCCGACGGCAGCACCTGCTCGCGGTAGGCGGCATCCTGACGCAGGAAGGTATCCGGCGACGGCATGGACACCACACGCACGCCCAGGCCCTCGGCGGCGAGCTGGTCGGCGGCGGCCTGGGCCACGCCGACTTCGGAGCCGGCGGAAATCAGTATCACGTCCACCTTGTCGGCGTCGCGCAGCACGTAGCCGCCGCGCGCAATGTCGGCGATCTGCTGGGCGGTGCGGGTCTGGTGCGGCAGGTTCTGGCGCGAGAACACCAGCGCGGTCGGGCCGTCGCTGCGCAGCAGGGCTTCGCGCCAGGCCACGGCGGACTCGACGGTGTCGGCCGGACGCCAGGACGCCAGGTTGGGTGTCTGGCGCAGGCTGGCCAGCTGCTCGACCGGCTGGTGGGTCGGACCGTCTTCGCCAAGGCCGATGGAGTCGTGGGTGTAGACGTGGATGACGCGCTGCTTCATGAGCGCGGCCATGCGCACGGCGTTGCGGGCGTACTCCATGAACATCAGGAAGGTCGCGCCGTAGGGGATGAAGCCGCCGTGCAGGGCGACGCCGTTCATGATCGCGCTCATGCCGAACTCACGCACGCCGTAGAACACGTAGTTGCCGTCGGCATGCTCCTGCACGCCGTGGCAGCCCTTCCACAGCGTCAGGTTGGAGCCGGCGAGGTCGGCGGAGCCGCCGAGCAGCTCGGGCAGCAGCGGACCAAAGGCGTTCAGCGTGTTCTGCGAGGCCTTGCGCGAGGCGATGGTCTCGGCCTTGGCGTCGCAGGCGGCGATCCAGGCGTCGGCCTGCGCACGGAAATCCGCCGGCAGCTCGCCGGCGAGACGGCGCTTCAGTTCAGCCGCCAGCTCGGGATGCTCCTTGGCGTAGGACTGCCACAGGCCATCCCAGTTCAGCTCCAGCGCCTCGCCCTTGGCGCGGCCATCCCAGGCGTCGTAGATGTCCTGCGGGATTTCGAACGGGCCGTGCGCCCAGCCCAGCGCCTCGCGGGTGAGCGCGATCTCGGCTTCGCCCAGCGGCGCGCCGTGGCACTCTTCCTTGCCCTGCTTGTTGGGCGAGCCGGCGCCGATCACGGTCTTGCAGATGACCAGCGTCGGGCGCTTCGCATCCGCCTGGGCCTCCAGCGTGGCGGCGCGGATGGCGTCGCTGTCATGGCCGTCGATGGGGCCGATGACCTGCCAGCCGTAGGACTGGAAGCGCTGCACGGTGTCGTCGGTGAACCAGCCCTCGACTTCGCCGTCGATGGAGATGCCGTTGTCGTCGTAGTAGGCGATCAGCTTGCCCAGGCCCAGGGTGCCGGCCAGCGAGCAGGCCTCGTGCGAGATGCCCTCCATGAGGCAGCCGTCGCCGAGGAAGCAGTAGGTGAAATGGTCGACGACCTGGAAGCCGTCACGGTTGAACTGGGCGGCCAGCGTCTTCTCCGCCAGCGCCATGCCGACGGCGTTGGCGATGCCCTGGCCGAGCGGGCCGGTGGTGGTCTCGACACCCGGCGCGTAGCCGTATTCCGGGTGGCCCGGGGTCTTGCTGTGCAGCTGGCGGAACTGCTGCAGGTCTTCGATGGAGACATCGTAGCCGGTCAGGTGCAGCAGCGCGTACTGCAGCATGGAGCCGTGGCCGTTGGAGAGGATGAAGCGGTCGCGGTTGGCCCAGGCCGGGTTGCGCGGATTGAAGCGCAGGAACTGGCGCCAGAGCACCTCGGCGATGTCGGCCATGCCCATGGGCGCGCCGGGGTGACCGGAGTTGGCCTTCTGCACGGCGTCCATGGCGAGGGCGCGGATGGCGTTGGCCAGGTGGCGTTGGTTCAGGGGCTGCGCGGGCATGCGGGGACTCCAGTCGGGACGGTGCCGGCGGACTGATCGCCGGCCCGGCAAAGGCGCAATTTTCACCGATTCCGTGTGCTGATTCCACTGGCGGAGTGCGGACATGGGCACCACTCTTCCCGGCTGCCCGCCAATTCATCAAATGTTTTATATATTTATTAATTTTGATATTTGATGCGGATTCGCTAGAATCCCCGTCATGACAAGCACCAAGCCACCACACAGCGCACTGGAAAACCTGGCCGACCTGGCCTGGGCGGCCGGCGACCGCCTGCGTCTGGGTGTGCTGCGCGTGCTCGCCCGCGACTCCTTCGGCGTGCTCGAACTCTGCCAGCTGTTCGACATCAAGCAGCCGTCCATGAGCCATCACCTGAAGATACTGGCCGAGGCCGGGCTGGTGGCGCACCGCCGGGAAGGCACCAATCTCTACTACCGGCGGGCCCCGGCCGAGACCGCGCTGACCGGCGAGCTGTTCGCGGCCGTGGATGCCACCACGCCGGACACCGAGATCGCGCGCCGTCTGGAAACCGTGCGCGCGGCGCGCGCCGAGGCCAGCCGCCGCTTCTTCGCCGAGCAGGGCGGCCAGTACCGCCAGCACCAGGACCTCATCGCCCGCCTCGCCGACTACGGTCCGCGCGTGGTCGAGCGTGTCGCCCAGCTCGCGCCCGGCGGCGTCGTGCTGGAAATCGGTCCGGGTGGAGGCGAGCTGCTGCCCGAGCTGGCCGGCAGCGCCCGCGAAGTCATCGCGCTCGACATCAGCGAGGAAATGCTGCGCCAGGCCGAAGCGCGGGTCCGCGACACCATGGACGCGGACGGCGCCGCCAGCCATGTTCGCTTCGTCCGCGGCGACACCGCCGCCGCCCTCGACCTGGGCCTGACGGCCGATGCCGTGGTCATGAACATGGTGCTGCACCACACCGCCCGCCCGGCCGAGGTCATGGCCGATGTCGCCCGCCTGCTCGCGCCCGGCGGGGCCTTCGTGCTCACCGAGCTCTGCGACCACGGCCAGGGCGAGAAGGCGCGCGAGGTCTGCGGCGATGTCTGGCCCGGCTTCGAGCCGGAGACGCTGACCACCTGGGCGGAGCAGGCCGGCCTGCAGCCGGCGCGCGAAGAGTACCTGGCCCAGCGCAACGGCTTCCGCATCCAGATCCGCGAATTCACCCGGCCCGCCGGCGCGCGGCCGTGACCTCACCGAACGACTCCTTTTAAACGAAACGGAACCCACGCCATGAGCGAATACAGCGTCTTCACCTCGGAATCGGTTTCCGAAGGCCATCCGGACAAGATCGCCGACCAGATCTCCGACGCCGTCCTCGACGCCATCATCACCCAGGACAAGCAGGCCCGCGTGGCCTGCGAGACGCTGGTGAAGACGGGTGTCGCCATCGTCGCCGGCGAAGTCACCACCAGCGCCTGGGTAGACCTTGAGGAGCTGGTTCGCGGCGTCATCAACGACATCGGCTACACCAGCTCGGCGGTCGGCTTCGACGGCTCGACCTGCGGCATCATCAACGTCATCGGCAAGCAGTCGCCGGACATCGCCCAGGGCGTGGACCGCAGCAAGCCGGAGGATCAGGGCGCCGGCGACCAGGGCCTGATGTTCGGCTACGCCAGCAACGAGACCGACGTGCTCATGCCCGCCCCCATCACCTACTCGCACCGCCTGGTCGAGCGTCAGGCCGAAGCGCGCAAGTCCGGCCTGCTGCCCTGGCTGCGCCCGGACGCCAAATCGCAGGTGACCTTCCGCTACGAGAACGGCAAGCCGGTCGCTGTCGATGCCGTGGTGCTCTCCACCCAGCACAACCCGGACGTGTCGCTGAAGGACCTGCGCGAAGCCGTCATGGAGCTGATCATCAAGCAGGTGCTGCCGGCGGAATGGCTGCACAAGGGCACGCAGTTCCACATCAACCCGACCGGCAACTTCGTCATCGGCGGCCCGGTCGGCGACTGCGGCCTGACCGGGCGCAAGATCATCGTCGACAGCTACGGCGGCATGGCCCGCCACGGCGGCGGCGCGTTCTCCGGCAAGGACCCGTCCAAGGTCGACCGCTCGGCCGCCTACGCCGGCCGCTACGTGGCCAAGAACATCGTCGCCGCCGGCCTCGCCGACCGCTGCGAGATCCAGGTCTCCTACGCCATCGGCGTGGCGCAGCCGACGTCGGTGTCGGTCAACACCTTCGGCACCGGCAGGATCAGCGACGAACGCATCGTGCAGCTCGTGCGCGAGGTCTTCGACCTGCGCCCGTACGCGATCACGCGCATGCTCGACCTGCTCCACCCGATGTACCGCAAGACCGCTGCCTACGGCCACTTCGGCCGCGTGCCGGAGACGCTGTCGGTGACCAATCCGGTCACCGGCGAGGTGGACACCTTCACCAGCTTCACCTGGGAGCGCACCGACAAGGCCGAGGCGCTGCGCGCCGCCGCCGGCCTCTGAGCAATACAAACAGCAGAGCGAACTATAGCTCGCTGGTCATGGCCAGCGAGCTGACCCAAGCCGCCCTTCTAACTAGTTTTCGATATAGC
>Ga0222424_100479_pt1 | contig 21183 bp, 15 predicted proteins | sample 2B2ome_FD_182468 | JGI IMG/M metagenome (GOLD analysis project Ga0222424, IMG submission 182468) | Enriched microbial communities from leaf-cutter ant dump, University of Wisconsin, Madison, United States - 2B200A (version 2) | ecosystem: Environmental > Terrestrial > Nest > Insects nest > Nest... | reverse complement strand
CCGTACTTTGCAATATAAGGCACCGAAATATTCAGGGTTTGCTCAGCAAACAGCTTCCTGAGCTCATCGGTGATACTGCCGTCATTGGCAACATTGGTGGTCTTAATGCTGGCGGTGCCCTGTACCTCCAGCGAAGACAATTCTGCCACCTCCTGCACAAATGCCGCATTGAGCGCAATCTTATCAATGGTTTTTGTACCGTTGCGTTTTCCAAGAAGGTAAGCCAGTACGCCCACTACGATTACACAGAACAACACAACTACCGGCAAACAGCTTTTTTGCATAAGCACACAATTTGTAGATCTTCAAATTCCCGTTAAAATTAACCGAAAATCGTTTAAAACCGTCTCCCTGTGCAGAACTTCAAAAATTGGCTCAAAAATTTTAAACATTTCATTGTATCTTGGGTCACCATTTTTAAATTTAAAAACAGGCCATCTGAAATGAAAGAATTGCAAATAAAGAAACAGGGCAAAAAATATGATGTGGTGATCGTGGGTTCCGGAGCCGGTGGTGGTATGGCCGCCTATACGCTTTCAAAAGCCGGGCTCAGCGTTTGTTTGCTGGAGGCGGGTTCAATGTATGATCCCCAGAAGGAAATCTTCCAGCTCAAAAGCCCCTGGGAATCCAAGCGGAGAGGCCGGGCCACAAAGTATCGCCCCTTTGGTGATTTTGATGCCTGCTATGGTGGATGGGAAATTGAAGGAGAACCCTATACCAGGGAAAACGGTACGGAATGGGAATGGTTCCGGGCGCGGATGCTTGGAGGCCGGACCAACCACTGGGGACGCATCTCCCTTCGGTTCGGACCCCGTGATTTTAAAGGGTACAGCCATGATGGCATCGGAGCCGACTGGCCCATTAGTTATGATGATATAAAACCCTACTATGATAAGGTAGACCAGCTCATTGGCATCTTTGGAAGCGTGGAAAACCTGCCCAACGAGCCGGATGGCATCTTCCTGCCTCCGCCCAAACCCCGTCTTCATGAACTTTTTATAAAAAAAGGAGCCCAGAAGGCCAATGTACCGGTCATTCCCTCCCGTCTTTCCATCCTTACCAAAAAGCTGAACGACGACCGGGGATCCTGCTTTTTCTGCGCACAATGTGGCCGCAACTGCAGTATGGCCAAGGCCGACTTCTCTTCCTCCAATGTGCTGATTTATCCGGCATTAAAGACCGGCAAGCTGGAAGTGATCGCCAATGCCATGGCACGCGAAGTACTTACCAATTCCGAAGGGATTGCCACCGGTGTCTCCTACGTGAATAAAGAAGACATGCTGGAATACCAGGTAGAAGGCCGGGTGGTGATCCTTGCGGCCAGTGCCTGCGAAACAGCCCGGCTGTTACTCAACTCAAAATCGCAACGCCATCCCAATGGCCTGGCCAATAACAGCAATGTTGTGGGCAAGTACCTGCAGGATAGCACCGGTGCCGCCATGGGTGGTTATATCCCCGAGCTTTTTGGACGGAAGCGGTATAACGAAGATGGTGTGGGTGGTATGCACGTATACTCACCCTGGTGGGGTGATGATAAGAAACTGGACTTTCCGCGTGGCTATCATATTGAGTACTGGGGGGGCTTTGGTCAGCCCGCCTACGGATTTGGTATGGGTATCGAATCCTTCAACGGCAAATACCCCGTAAACGGCAAACAGAAAGAAGCCGGCGGGTATGGAAAATCGTTGAAAGAAGACCAGCGTTATTTTTACGGAGCCACAGTAGGTATGGCCGGTCGCGGAGAAGCCATTGCCTTTGAACACAACCGTTGCGAAATAGACCCGAATGTGGTGGACAAATATGGTATCCCGGTTTTAAAATTCAATGTAAAGCTCAGTGACCATGAAGTTAAACAGGCAAAACATATGAAGGAAACGTTTAAGGAGATCATGCACAACATGGGAGCCGTAATCACCTGGGGTGATGATGGCCCGGAAAACAACTACGGTATAGATAAACCCGGTTATATCATACACGAGGCAGGTACCGCACGTATGGGTGACGATGCAAAAACCTCGGCTCTCAACAAATGGAGCCAGGCGCACGATTGCAAGAACCTTTTCTGCGTGGATGGAAGCCAGTTTACATCCCAGGCCAATAAAAATATTACCTGGACCATCCTTGCGCTGAGTATGCGCGCCAGCGAATATATTATTGATGAAATGAAAAAGCAGAATCTGTAGGATCGAGCATCCAGAATCCAGAATCCAGAATCGAGCATCCAGAAACATTAAATGCATTACAATGAAAAGACGTGATTCACTCAAATATATAGCCGCCGGAGCGCTGGCAACAGGAACCCTGGCCATTGGCTGTAAGACAGATGAGAAAAAAAGCGACACCACCGCCGCTGTTCCTGATAAAAAGACCGGCCTTCACCGGTATGAAGACGAAAAGAAATACGAAGAGGAAGTAGAAAAGATGCCGGACTTTTTTAATGCGCATGAAATGGCTACCATTACGGTCCTTACCGATATCATCATTCCAAAGGATGAGGTAAGCGGCAGTGCCAGTGATGCAAAAGTGCCGGATTTTATACACTTCACGGTAAAGGATCAGCCCAAACTTCAAACACCGTTAAGAGGCGGCCTCCGCTGGCTGGATATGCAATGTTTGAAAAAATATGAAAAAGCATTTAAAGACTGTACACCTCAGCAGCAAATTGAAATAGTGGACCTCATTGCCTACCCGGAACGGGCGAAGGGCAAACCGGAGCTGGCCCAGGGGGTGGCCTTCTTTACGCAGATGCGCAACCTCACTGTTACCGGCTTTTATACCTCCGAGATCGGTGTAAAGGATATCGGCTATGCCGGCAACAAGCCCAACCAGTGGAACGGGGTACCAGATGATGTGCTGAAACAATATGGCCTTGCCTATACAGAAAAAGAACTGAAAGAGTGCGTGAGTTTTAGCTGATCCCCTATCTCTCCTTTTCACAAGACATCGTGCGTCGAACATCCTTACAGAGGTAATGTATTGCCCCCATTGTAGTGATGGCATCCCAGACAGTTCCAAAAGGGTTTAGCTAGGTTAACCGCATGTTATCCATGCGGTTGATCGCTGCAATCATTACTGAATACCCGACGGGCAACACCCTCCGGTTATTCAAATACAACGCTTTCTGAGTCCCTGGTGTAAGGCGCACGCAACAGCTTTGCTGAAACGTTGCACAGCAGTATTCAAATAAAACACGGTAACCCCGCGTGTTTATTTTACCTTACAAAAAATAAGTTCCGGAGCCTTTTATGGTCCGTGAGCCGCAGGGACAGATGCTCCATTCTTCAAACCGCTCCAACAAATGACACAACGTATATACCAGGTAGATGCCTTTGCACAGGAAGTATTTTCAGGAAATCCGGCAGCGGTATGTCCACTCCCGAACTGGCTTCCGGATACCTTGTTGCAACAGATAGCCATGGAGAACAACCTGGCCGAAACGGCTTTTTACGTACCAAAGACCGATCATTACGAGCTCCGCTGGTTCACCCCAACCGTTGAAGTGGATCTTTGCGGTCATGCTACGCTGGCAGCCGCCTTTGTGCTTTTCAACCATGAAAGCCATAACGGGGACCAGATCCGGTTCCATTCCCCCCGGAGCGGCACCCTGACCGTAACCCGGAACGGGGATCTGCTGACACTCAATTTTCCAACCGATCACCTGCAGCCAATGGCGCTGTCCGACGAGTTGGCCGCTTGTTTTAACATTCATCCCCGCCTGGCTTTTAAAGGGAAAACCGATTACATGCTGGTGTTTGACCATGAGGATGCCATACAGAACCTGGTACCGGCCTTCAACATTATTGCAGCATTGGATGCGCGTGGGGTCATTGCTACCGCACCAGGCGATGCCACTGATTTTGTATCCCGCTTTTTTGCACCGCAATCCGGGGTTTACGAAGATCCGGTTACCGGCTCTGCCCATACCAGCCTCACTCCCTATTGGGCTGCCCGGCTGGGAAAAACAGCGCTTTCGGCCCTGCAACTTTCTGAACGCAAAGGCTTTTTGCAATGCCGCTACCTGGGCGAGCGGGTCGAGATCAGCGGGCAGGCGAAGCTCTACCTCAGGGGTGAGATCTACCTGAAATAGCCAGAAGTCCCAGGTCCCGGCCGGGAATATTTAATTCTTTTTTACATCCTGTTTGATGTAATTTCGACCCGTGATATCCCAGAATACCATACAGGAAATTTTGTCCCGGATCGATATCCTGGACGTAGTTGGTGAGTTTGTAAAACTTAAAAAAAGAGGTGCTAATTACCTGGGTGTATGCCCCTTCCACAATGAAAAGACCCCCTCCTTTACAGTTTCCCCCTCCAAGGAAATTTATAAATGTTTTGGATGCGGCAAGAGCGGCAATACCATCAGCTTCATCATGGAGCATGAAAAATACAGCTATGTAGAAACGTTGAAATGGCTGGCGAACCGATACGGCATTGAGGTAGAAGAAACCTTTGCCAGTGCCGAACAGCGGGAACAATATCAGATCGCAGACAGTCTTTTCATCATCAATAGTTTTGCGGAGCAGTACTTTTCCCGGTCACTGATGGAATCTGAAGAAGGAAGGGCCATCGGGCTTAGTTACTTTAAAGAACGGGGGTTTCGCGAAGGGATCATTGAAAAATTCAGGCTGGGTTATTCCCCCGCAGAACGGGATGCATTTACAAAGGAAGCGCTGGCCAAACAATACAATAAGGAACTGCTGCTCAAAACAGGACTTGTTGCGGAGCGCAACGGATCATTGCTGGATAACTACCGCGGGAGGGTTATTTTTCCTATTCACAATCACAGCGGTAAGGTAATGGGCTTTGGCGCCCGTATTTTAAAGACAACGGACAAAGCGCCCAAATACATCAATACACCGGAGAACGAGATCTATGTTAAAAGCAAAATCCTTTACGGCTCCTATTTTGCAAGAACAGCCATTGAAAAGGCAGACGAGTGCCTGCTGGTGGAAGGCTATACCGATGTGGTTTCCCTGCACCAGGCGGGGATCGAGAATGTGGTAGCATCGGGAGGTACATCACTTACGGTAGACCAGTTACGGCTGATCAAAAAATACACGAATAACCTCACCATCATTTATGACGGTGATGCCGCCGGTATCAAAGCGGCTCTTCGGGGTCTGGATCTGGCGCTGGAGGAGAGCCTGAATGTAAAACTGGTGCTGATCCCGGATAAGGAAGACCCGGACAGTTATGTAAACAAGGTAGGCGCAAGTGCCTTTACCGAGTTCATCAAAAAACATAAAAAGGATTTTATCCTGTTCCAGCTGGAGTCTTCCCTGAACGATATTGGCGATGACCCGGTAAAAAAATCAGAGCTGGTCAACAAGATCGCCGAATCCATCAGCCGGATCAATAAGGCTGAAGATTTTACCAAACAGCAGGATTATATTAAAGAATCTGCCGCCATCCTGCAGATCGATGAAGCGGGCCTGCATGCCCTGGTGAATAAATACATCCGTGATAAGGTAACTGCCATGGAGCGGAAAGCTGCAGGTAAAGCACAAAAAGAACAGGAGCCCACTGAAGCGGAGTTCAGCAATTATGACGATGCCACTTTTGACCTGTTGTTTAAAGACCAGCTGCAGGAGAAAGAGCTGGCGCGGATCTTACTGGAATACGGAAGCCGGCAATGGGACGAAAACTCCCTGATTGCCCAACATGTGTTTGATGAAATTGATGAGCTGGAGCTTGAAGATCCGGAAGTGAACCTGCTGGTTACAACCGTAAAACAGCTGCTGCGTAACCACCCGGAGCAATTGAATGATAAATATTTTATTTACAACGAGGACAAAAAGCTCAGTGCCTTTGCCGTGTCCCTGCTGAACCATCCTTACGAGGAAAGCGAACGCTGGGCGGCTGATTTCAGTCCCAATACCGGTTACCAGCGAGACCTGTTCAAACAAAGCTATGAAGCTTTTACCCGGGTAGTCAGCAAGGGCAATGAAACCGACCTGAATAAATACAAACTGATCTCAGAAGACCGCACCAATCAAAAAGTGGAATCGGCCATTCAATACCTCAAGCTCAAAAAGATCCGGCGTATGTTGCTGCAAAACCAGAACGACATGTCGGGACCACTAAGTGAGCATAAGTTCAGGGAGCTTCATTTTATACACAAATCGTTAAAAGATATGGAACGGGAGATTACCAATCTTTTGGGAACGGTGATCCTCCATTAGTGTTCGGCCAAAGCCGGAACTTGAAACGTTAAGCCTGACCCCTATCCGGCCTGCATCCACATTGGTTTTTTCTTAAGGAGCTTTTTATAGGTAGGACAATCTTCCGCATGACAGCCCGGCAAATAACCGGTACTCATTAAAAACTCGTTCACGATTTCGCCTCCGGTGAATTTAAAATGCTTTTTAAACAACCGGACCCACTCTTCCTTCGATTTTGGATGATGGTGGTTAAGCCAGTTCTTAAAAGAACCGAATTCTTTTTGGAGCGCGATGATGACTTTGGCATTCTCGATCGCTGCATTAATCTTCAGCCGGTTTCGGATAATGCCGGCGTCGGCCATCAATGCGTCAAATTTCTTTTGCGTGTAGCGGCTTACCTTCCGGATATCGAACTGGTCAAAGGCTTTGTAAAACGCCTCTTTCTTTTTCAGGATGGTTTCCCAGCTCAACCCCGCCTGGTTGATCTCCAGCACCAGCCTTGCAAACAGCTCGTTATCCGATTCCAGCGGAAAGCCATATTCCGTATCATGATAGGTTTGGTGAACCGTTCCCTTTCCTTTTTCCTTAACAAACGTGCAGTAAAATGACATGCTGCAAAATGCAATAATTTTTTTGAAAAATATTTTGAAGTTACCAAAACTTCCCCTTATCTTTGCAATCCCTTTACGGAACAACACGCTGTAAAACAGGGACAAAGGAGCTTCTGGAAGAAGCATTGACATATCGGGAGTTTAGCTCAGCTGGTTCAGAGCATCTGCCTTACAAGCAGAGGGTCGGCGGTTCGAACCCGTCAACTCCCACTAATACCATAAAGGGGTTTCAGATAATGAAACCCCTTTTTTATTCGCCTGTGTTCTACGTCTGTATTTTTTACGCTTCTTCAAGAAACAACTTCTGTACTGGCTTTACCGGCAACCAGCGGGAGGAATGCCGGAGAACACTCCATTTAAATAACAAGGGATTAATATCGCAAAATGTACAACATGAGAAAGAACGGCATTGCTGAATTCATGGGGTATATGGGTTTTGCCGCCTTTGCCGCCGCTATCCTCTTTTTACTCAATCCCTATCAATATGCTATTTATGCATTCGTGTTGGGTATTTTTATAAAGTTCATTTTCCTGCGCAGCAACAATAATGGTATTAAAAACACGCTGAAGCAACTACTTATCATAAGTACCCTGGTATATGCCGTATTGGCAACTAGCTTCTCTTTTTTACCGTGGCTGCAGATGAAAGATTTTTCTTTATGGCATGCGGGCTGGAAACAAACTACCGGCACCATTACCAAATATGAAGCAGACTGGAAAGGAGGCCGTGGCAGCAAATATGCCTACTCCGATATTCGCTACCAATACCGGGTAAACGGCACCATCTATCAAACCACACAGGAAAAGGCCATAAAAGTTTATTCGTTGCTTTGGATAACAGATGCCAGGAAAAAAGCCCTGAAACAGGAAGCCGAAACACTGATAAAAAAAGCGATCATCCAAAATAAATATGCGATCTTTTATCAACCCGGTCAGCCCGGCAAAAGTCGCTTATTTGCCGACACTTCATTTGTCCGGCTGAGTGGCTCGGCGCTCTACGATCTTTTCCTGGTTTTTGGTGTCATTATTATTTCTACATTGCTGATTGCTATTATGCCGGCAATGGCCGCAGGAAAGCGAGCCTCTCGGGCCAGACCGGAAGTACCCCCGGAAGTATTCAGGGCAAAAGAAATAGCGAACATCCGCAGACTACGATTTTTCATTATTGCTTTTTTCATAACATTGGATTGTGCAATCATCCTCTTCTTCGGCATCCAGTTTTTTATAGTCAATAGCAGCCGCAGGGTGCCCGATGACGCCTTCCTGTCGACCTCGGCTTCGGTTCTAATGATGCTGCAACTGTTACTGGCCCTTTTCCTGGCACCAGTAATGATTATTATACACAAAAGGCTTACGCGCTTTATCGGTATATTACGCCGGCTGGATATAGAAAGCCTGCATTTGTACCGGAACTATGTACGTTTAACGCCAAGAATATTTGCGGTAGCGCCCCCTTTTGTTTTTGAAAAAGCAGCCGTTTCCTTATTGCCCAACTTTTCATTTTCCACCATCCCGTATAATGAAATAGCATCCGTTAACATCAGGCAGTACAAGCCTTTTCGCGGACCGATTACTTACACATTAGAATTCACCACGTATTCCAGTAAAACCCGCAAAACAAATGCGGGCACATATGCACAGATACAATTTGCAATAGAGCAGCTTTGCGAAAAGCAACCCGGGATACAGGTAATACAGGAAAATTTCTAAATTACTTTTTACAAATACAGAAACATTTTCAACCGTAATCTTTGATGTTTAGCAATACAATAGTTAAAGACGAAAAAGAAACAGCGAAATAGCAGCCGGCCGGCCCTTTCCGGCGCACAAGCGGGTAAGGAGTTGACGAAGCAACGCCGAACAAGCACCATTCCTATTACAAAGGAGTTGCCCCTGCATTTGCCAATACCATGGCATATTCGGCTTATTTGTAAAACTCTTTGATGATGAAAGATGAATTATTTAATTTTTGCAACTCCTCGATTAAATAATATCTATGCAAAAAACCAGTTAAAACAACAATTTTTTTGTTTGGATTTGCAAACGCAATGTTATAGATATTCTTTGCCATCGTCTTATTTCTCACGTCCCAAAAATCTGACATCCGTTTAAATCCTTCCCGATAAGATATCTTTTCATGATCCGGCTTAACTACGTAGTTCTCGTTGAATTCCTTTCTATTCTGTACAATCTTCAATAATTCTTTATATTGATAATGCTGCCTTTTCCTCGCTATTTTGTCTGTATGGCTATTATTAAAACGTTCCGGAGGCAATGTGGCAATCTTCATCAGCTCACCTGTTAGTTCACTAAACCTTCTGTAATTTTTTGTTTCCCTTCTTGAAAGTTGTTTCGATTTATATAAACTGTCAATTAATTTAACAGTTAAATTATCTGTTGGTACCATACCCATGTTTCTCCTATATTGATTTCTTCCTTCAAAATCGAAAGGAAGTCTTTCTGTACCGGGATATTTTTGAATAAACAGATTACTGGCTTTTATCTCATTTCCCTTGGGGTTTGCTTCCTTTATATATTCTTCCATTCCCTCCCGATCAACCTCATGCAAAATAATGTCGGGCTTAACATCATCCAGGATGTTAAATAATATCCCGGAATTATAATTTGGAACACTGTCGTGGATGTTTCCGATAATAAATATTTCAGTTTTATGCTGAGCGAAACCATCGTTAAATAAAAACAAGAAAAACAGATAGAGATACAGGGTCTTTGTCTTCATAAAATTGCATAGAACACATAAAGATACGAAATGTTTATTTGTCAATCACATCCTGTATAACGTTTATTGATGAAAGAAATTAAGCGTTAGCCGAAATAAGACATTCCTGGTGTAAACCTGTTTTCATTGCTGTGTATTTTGCAGCTTTTAACCGGCTCGCGGCTTGTCTCCATTATCAATTGTGTTGTCATAGCCTTACAGGTCTGTTATCCTATTAAATATGTTCTTTAGAAGTACTTCTAAAAGCGTGGTGAAGATCCTGGAATGAACCATCTTTTGAAACTACCAAAAATCGTTTTTACGGGTTTCCGTTAAAGTGATACCAGGATATACCTTATCTTGCGGGCCATTTTTAATATCAAAACAACTATTATGAGAAAAACGACGATCATTGCGTTCACTGCTATTGCTTTATTTTTTTATTCATGCAGCAAGAAGGATTCCGCTCCCAAACTTTCGCTATCGGCTACCAAGGCAGACTTACTGTACAACGAAACAGCACAGATAACGGCATCAATAGGCAGCAACTCTGAATATACATGGTCAAGTTCTGACGAGTTTGTAGGCGAAGTAAATACCTCCGGGCTTTTTACTGCATCGCACGTAGGCGAAACTATCATCACCGCTGAGAAATCCGGACAAAAGGCCAGCTACAAAATAACCGTTTCACCGATGGAAACTTTTTTTACTGAACCGTTCATAGAGATAGGGGCATCCATGGCATCCATTAAAGCAAAGGAAAAAAGAACGATCAAATCAGAAACAGCCACGGGCATCTATTACGCCGATCCATCTCCTTCTATAAGAAATGGTATAATCTACATTTTTGACGATGCGGGTAAACTAGATGGAGCAATTGTAATGTTTACCGAAACAACATCCACGGCCTCAAAGGTCGGACGATTTTATGCGGAAAGATATAAAGCGGAAGGTATAAGTGATGACGAAAGTATTTTCTTCTTTTCAGACAATAATAAAAGATACTCTTTAGGAATAGACACAGACGCAGACACCTTCGGTTTTAGTGCCATTTATATCAAGTATATAAGCGCTGCCTCCGCCAAAGCCGCTGTAATTCAAAAAGCAAGAGACGTAATAAAATCCGCCAAATCAAAAATATTTTAAACCCGGTGACCGATCCCAATCTGGGTTCAACTCCGAGAAGGGATGGCTGCGCCAGTGTTATAGATTTCTCCGATCAGGGCATGCCCAATGCGAATGCACTGCCCAAGCATTGATTAGAGAAAATGAAGATCAGAACCATTTTCCAATGAAAATCCCTGGTTATTCTTAGCAAGGGTTTTCATCGGAGAATACAAGTTACCAGGAGGGTAATCGCTTTTCCAGCACCAACAGATAGCATACCGCCTTCACCTTTGAAGAAATTCCGGGTATACTGCTGCTGCAAGATTGAGGATACTTCTTATTTTGATCTGAACAGGAGGCAGCGCATCCGTCAATCACCAAATCAGTTTCAAAGCGGGCTCAGGAAAGTTTCAGTTTTTCTTCTTCCAGGTCAAGCTGCATCAGCTGCCGGCGGATCACATCTTCGTCAGTGGCCAGATCCCTATTCCATTCATGCAGCCAGTCCCGTTGCTTGTTAAGCACTTCAAGATATACATTGCGGCAAACCACATTAAGCTGCTCATTACCGTTGAGCTCCTTTTTATGCTTCCATGCCTGTGCTATTTTTTGAAGCGCCGGCTGGGCGCTCAGTTCATTCGCATAGCGTTCCTGCATATATTTCAGACTCTCCTCCGCCAGTTTCCTGGTGATCATTTTATGTTCCGTTTCATATGAGGGATGATGATCCGGGTCTTCCAGGTGAAGGAGCCTTATAAACCAGGGCATCGTTAATCCCTGAACCACCAGCGTAAGCAGGATCACAATAAACGTAATGAAAAGGATCAGGTTCCGCTGCGGAAACGGGATCGTTGTTTGAGGAATAAAGACCGGTATGGATAAAGCTGCCGCCAGGGACACCACGCCCCGCATGCCCGACCAGCCAAATATAAACGGCCCCTTCCAGCTGCGGGGCGCTCCGGCAGTTGTAATATACCGGCTGATAAAAATAGTAAATACAATGGCCCCATATGCAGACAACAACCGTCCGACAATTAATACTCCGGTTATCAGCACCCCATAGCCGATAGCCTCCCGCATGCTCACCGATCCAAGTCCGCTGGAGATCGCAGGCAGCGCAAGACCGATGAGCATAAAAACCAACCCATTCAGAACAAATCCGAGTGCAGACCAGACGCTGGTTACCCGGAGCCTGCTGCTGCTGTTCATGATGCGATGCTGATGTGTTGACAGGAAAAGTCCGCCGCTGACAACGGCCAGCACCCCCGATACATGAATGGACTCCGCGGCAAGATACATCGCATAGGGAGCCACCAATGTAAACACCAGATCAATATTAACATCCGTAGGCAGCCAGCGGTGCAGCAGGTAAAACACAAACCCCACTGCAAGCCCCACAGCTATACCGGCCAGTATTACCCAAAAGAAACTGAGCGCTGCATCCCGGAACATAAAGCTGCCGGTTTCAACGGCGATCATCGCAAAACGGAATACGATCAGGCTGGAGGCATCGTTCAGCAGGCTTTCTCCCTCCACAATGGCTTCCAGCGATTTGGGTACCTTTACCGATTTCATGATAGCCGAGGCGCTCACAGCATCCGGTGGAGACACAATGCCTCCCAACAGGAAACCCAGTGCCAGGCTAAAACCGGGAATAAAGCTGCTTGCCACCCAGGCTACCACCATCGAGGTCAGTAACACGATCAGGAATGCAAAGCTGCTAATGATACGCCGGAACCGCCAGAACTCTTTCCACGAAGTTTGCCAGGCTGCTTCATATAAAAGCGGTGGCAGAAAAATAAGAAAAATAAGCTCGGGGTTGATCTCAACCACCGGCATACCCGGTATCAGGCTAATGATCAACCCGCCCAGCACTAACACGATGGGGTAGGCCACGTTAATACGTTTTGCCAGCATGATCAGCAGCATAATAAATATCACCAGCAGGAGGTAAAGCGGAAACTGATGTAACATACAGGAAATCTACAGAAAATTATGCAAACCTGTAACCGGTCAGATCCAACTTTTTTTGCCACGCTCCCGGCAAAAAATAAACGCGCTTATTTCCGCGTCCGGCCGGGGTTTTCTCCTGTTTCGTTTATAAGCACCTATTGTAATGATAAAAAACGGCTCTTTCCGCACACCGGTAGCGCCCTCATAACTGAGCATGGTCAGTGCCCCCGGGGACTACCGAATTGTGTCTGCATGACCGTTCTTTCAGCAATGGCATCCGTAATGCTGCAAATATTATCGCCCGGAAAAATTCGCGCGTTACCGGGCCAGGCACACGAATATAATGGCTATAATAGCCGGCAGCGCCTGTATAAAAAATATTTTCCTGGAAGCCGTCAGTGCGCCATAGATACCGGCTACCGCAACGCATGTAAGAAAGAACAGCCTTATATTCGCCGCCCAATGGGCATCAGATACCAGGAAGGACCATATCAGCCCCGCTGCCAAAAAACCATTGTACAAACCCTGGTTTGCCGCCAGCTTTTTTGTTGGCTTAAACAGCGCGTCCGGCAAGGATCCGGCAAAGGCCTTTTTACCTGCCGTTTCCCAGGCAAACATTTCCATCCATAGTATATACAGATGTTCTAAAATGACAACACCGGTCATTATAAGAGCCGCTATTTCCATAACCTGATATTTGATTAAAATTATGAATAATGTATCTGACTACCTCAACTATTTTATACCATTGGAGCGCGATAAAAGGGCCATGCAGCTTTCCCGATTGCGTATATACGATCTTCCCTAAAAAACACAGTTATGAACAGGCCCTCTGAAGATCAATAGCTTATTTTCAGAACCCGTGGTAATGGATTCGCTGATACACCTAAAAATGGCAGAGCGAAAAATTGCGGTAACGGATGATCCGGATAAAGCCGCTGAGCCAACGAAAACGTTTGCGTTCCGCCGGAACCGCGCCTTTGAGCCCCCCGTCATCTGTTTCAATATCGTCTTATCTGTCAGGTGACCAGTCCTTGCGCATATCAGCACCCCGTACTCCGGAATAAAAGTGATCCACGGCTCCATATTTGTACACACCATTCTCTATATTTGAACCAGCGAATTATGAGCCTTTACTACCGTTTTGTATTAACGCTGCTATTGCAGCTTACCGCTTCAGTATGCTCCGGGCAATATTATTTTAAACATTACCAGGTGGATGACGGGTTGGTTCATAATGCGGTAACCGCTGTTGTACAGGATAGCAAAGGATTGATATGGATAGGAACCCGTGGCGGCCTGAACCGCTTTGACGGGTATTCTTTTAAAACCTACAAAAACAATAACGATCAATTTGGCAGCCTGGGCAATGATGTGATAAACAGCATTGCAGAGGATAAGAACCGGATGATCTGGATCGGCACCGGCAAAGGTCTTTTTAAATACGACCCCTACAAAGAAGTACTCATCAGGCTGGATGCCGTTCCACAGGAATATACCAACAACCTTATCATCGACAATGATAATAACCTGTGGTTCCTCACCCAGTTTTCTCTGTACAAATACATACAAACGGAAAACAGGATCGAGGATCTGAAAACACCCGCCTCCTGCATTGCCCTGGACTCAAACATGAACCTTTGGATGGGCGATGATGATGGCAACATTCATATTTACAACCCTCAGAAAAAGCCCGCTCCCCGGGTACGGATCGTTGATAAAAGCCTGCCTGCAAATGCCCGGTCCATCAGCAAAATATATCCCATCCATCATGATCAGCTGTTAATCGGCTGTTTTAAGCAGGGATTAAAAAGCTATGATATCAAAACCGGTATCGTCCGGTCGTTGCCATTGGATCCTCATGAAAACAAAGACATATTTGTCCGGGACATCGCTGCAGACAACAGCGGGCAATACTGGATCGCTACCGAATCGGGGATCTATATCTACGATCTGGTACTGAATAAGAGCACAAACCTGAAAAAAAGGGCAGGCAACCCATATGCCCTTGCAGACAATGCTGTTTATGCAATATGCAGGGATAACCAGGGCGGTATGTGGGCCGGTACGTTTTTTGGCGGATTGAATTACTACTCCAGGGACAATGCACGGTTTGAAAAATACTACCCGTTGTCTGGTGTTAATTCCATTGCGGGGAATGCAGTGCGGGAGATCTGCTCAGATAACAGGGGACACCTGTGGATCGGTACGGAGGATGCGGGTATCAGCAAATTAGATCTGAAAACGGGGATCTTTACGAACTACACCGCAACAGGAAAGAGCGGAAGCATCTCCTACCCCAATATCCACGGTCTGCTCGCATGGGGGAACGCGTTGTTTATCGGTCCTTTTTTACAGGGTATGGAAATAATGGATCTGCGTACCGGTTTAATCACCGACCGGTTCAAACTGATCAGCGACAAGAACGGGCCGGTAAGTGATTTTATCATCTCAATTTACCGCACAAGGGACAACCGGTTGCTGGTGGGATCTGCATATCGCAATGCAGGGCTGTTTGAATACAATACGCAGCAAAAAACGTTTAAGCGCATTTCCCAGATCCCGTTTAATACGTATGTTTATGATATTTTTGAAGATTCAGAGGGAAACATCTGGACAGGCAGTGTAAAGGAAGGCGCCTTTTACTACAACCCCAAAACCGGCCGGCATGGCAATTTACAGTTTGGAGATACTACCCAAGGGCATACGATCAACGAATTTCCGGTATACAATATTTTTGAGGACAGCAACCATGCGTTGTGGTTTGCCACAACCGGCTGTGGGCTTATTAAATTAAGCCCCGACCGCAAAACCATGAAACGGTATACAACCGCAAACGGCCTGCCCAGCAATGTAGTATACAGCATCCTGGAAGACAACTCAAAGAACCTGTGGGTTAGTTCCCTCAAGGGGCTTATCTGTTTAAACATTGCTACGGAAAAAGTTAAGGTCTATACCCGGGCCAACGGATTGATCACCGACCAGTTCAACTATAATTCCGCCTACAAGCATACGGATGGCAAAATGTATTTTGGCTCTGTTAAAGGCATGATCGCTTTTGACCCGGCCTTATTTGATCAAAAAGAGCCCAGCCCCCCCACCTATATCACCGGCTTCCAGATCAACAACAAAGAAGTGGACCCCAATGAAAAACACAGTCCTCTTTCCAGGTCCATCCTGTACACGGATACCATCCTGTTAAAGTACGATCAAAACAATTTCAGCATTGAGTTTGCGGCCTTGAACTTCTCATCCCCTGAAGCAACCCGGTATAAATACCAGATGAAAGGGATTGACCAGTCCTGGACCTACCTCAACACCAATCGCAACGCCTATTTTACTGATCTGGCCCCGGGGAAGTATGAGTTTATCGTGCAGGCAGAAAGCAATACCGGCAGCTGGACCGGCCAGAAACGCCGGCTCTATATCCGGATCCTTCCACCTTTCTGGAAGAGTACTACCGCTTACCTGTTATACCTGCTGCTGCTGGCTACAGGTATCTATATTGTTACCCGCTTATACCGCCGCTATCTGGAACGGAAAAACTTACGGAAACTACAACTTTTTGAACACGAAAAGGAAAAAGAGATCTACCAGGCAAAAATCGAATTCTTTACCAACATCACGCATGAGATACAGACCCCGCTTACGCTGATCGCCGGGCCTATTGAGTGGCTGAGCAAAAAATTCAATACTGAGCCCGACATAAAGAAAAGCCTGACAATAGCTGAGAAAAATACGCGGCGCCTGGTAGCACTAACCAGCCAGCTGCTCGACTTCAGAAAGACCGAAGCGAACCAGTTCAGCCTGAATTTTGTAAAAACAGATATTGTAGCGCTGGTTGCCGACCTGGTAGCCGGCTTTAAAGAACAGGCCACCGCCAACAATATTCACCTGGACGCGGAATTGCCGGAAAGCCACTTCATGGCCTTTGTAGACAGGGAGGCATTTATTAAAATATGCACCAACCTGATCTCGAATGCCACCAAATATGCCGCCACCCGCGCCTCCGTGCACATCGGAGCGGTAAACGACTCCGATGCATATTTTACCATCTGCTTTAACAATGATGGCAAGGGCATTCCTGAAGAATTCCGGCAGCAGCTGTTTGAACCTTTTTTCAGGGTACGCGCAAATGATAAACCGGGTACCGGCATCGGATTATCGCTTGCAAAATCACTTACAGAACTGCACAACGGATCCCTGCAGCTGACCTCCGGTGAACAGGATTTAATTATTTTTGAACTCCGGCTGCCCATACATCAAAAAATTGAGTTCCAGTTAAGCAGCTGGAAAAAAATAAAATAGCATGACCGAAAGCATTCTGATCATTGATGACAACGAAGACATTCTGGAGTTCCTGTCTGTAATTTTAGGCGAAACCTATAAAATACATCTTGCGTCCAACGGAGAAATTGCACAGACCATTTTAGACAAGGAGATCATTCACCTGATCATATCAGATATTATGATGCCGGGCATCGATGGGTTCGAGCTCTGCAGCCTTATTAAATCCAATGTTGAATACTGCCATATTCCTATTATCCTGCTCACATCGAAAAATACGTACAAGGCCCATATTGAGGGGCTGGAGGTTGGTGCGGATGCCTATATCCAGAAACCTTTTTCTTCCGAATTGCTGCAGGTGCAGATTGCCAACCTGCTCAGGAACCGGAAGAAAATAAAAGATCATTTTGCCAGTTCCCCGTTCGAGGATGTACGGGTGATGGCGCATTCAAAGACCGATGAAGCTTTTTTGAAAAAACTGGATGAATATATCCAACGTAATATTAAGGAGCCCAATATCGACATCGACATGCTTGCCGAGCATATGTTCATGAGCCGCACTACCCTTTACCGGAAGATCAAATCGCTTTCATCATTGTCTCCAAAAGAGTTAATTGATATCACACGTCTGAAAAGGGCAGCCAGCCTGATCGCAGAAAAAGAATTTTTATTATACGAGATCTCAAGAATGGTCGGTTACAGCTCGCAAAGCCTTTTCAGCCGGAACTTCCAGAAGCATTTTAAAATGTCGCCCACCGAATATTTCAATTCATTGCCAAAAGCCTGAGCTCCCTTTTAAGCAGCTCATTTATTTGCCCCGCGGGTCATAAATGGCAACGCCTACCCTGCTGTCTGCGCAGCCGTAGTAGAGGAACCATTTGCCGCTAAAGTAAACAAGTCCTTCAATAAAAACAGTGCCGGCGGGATACTGTCCGCTTTTTTCAAAAGGTTCGGTGGGCACAAAAAAGGGGTTATCCAGACGGCCGATGACGCGGGAAGGATCATTCAGGTCAAACAGCACCTGCCCTGCCGCATATGTATTGGCTGTATAGCTGGTGTCCCTGCCCATGCCTCCTTTATTTTTACCGTTGTACAAAACCAGGATCCCCTTGTCCGTAACGATGGCTGGGGGGCCGCATTCCGTCAGGTCGCTGTCAAAATACCCACGCCTGGGTTTTACGACCAACTCCAGGTTACCTTTTTCATCCAGGGAAGGCGTCCAGTTTACCAGATCGTCCGATGTGGCGATATTCATAAACCGTTCGCCCCAGTACATCATATATTTCCCTTTTATCTTTGTAATGACCTGTTTTCCATTTTCTATTTTGGTAATCATGGAAGCCGATTTGCTGAACATATCTTTAAACCGGCCGTCATATGCTTTCCGGAACGCCGGGCCATGCTTTGTCCAGTTTTTCAGATCTTTTGAAGTAGCCACAGCCAGGCGCGCCACTTTCCTGTTCCATTGCGTGTATAACATCACATACAGGCCATTCGCCGTAACCGCAATACGCGGGTCTTCGCAGCCGCCCGGCCATTCGTTCTCCTTTTGGGAATCCTCATCCGGATAAAAAACCGGCTCCGGCCCTTTTTTCATTTTTATGCCGTCCCTGCTTTCTGCGATCCCTAACCGGGACGTTCGCTTGCCGATCCCCATGGCCGACCGGTCTTCCGCACGATACAATACATACAATTTCCCGTTCTTTACAGCTGCTGCCGGGTTAAACACATCACCAGCTTCCCAGGCCAGCTTTTTTTTATGCATCGGATCAAAGAAAATGCTTTGCGTATCCGGGGCAAGAACAGGATTTATATGGGCCGGTCTTATAAAAGGACCCAACGCCCAGTCCGGAAGCGGGTGTTGTGCCGTTGCAAAAAGACCAACAGCATGCGCTACAGCAAACAACAGTGACTTTAATACCATACGATTCATCTGTATATTTTTTATCTTGTATCATCTGCCTGTAACAGATGGCATGATGCATTAAGACTCATTCTTCCCCGTTATACAGAACCCATCCGTGCAGGCGGCCCGAAAACGATTTGCTTTCTCAAATGAAGCGCCTATACATCTCCTGCGGATCAGTTTTAACCATGGTATTTAAGCCGTATCCGGCAATCGTTCTGCTGCATGCCGTAGACCCCTTAGTGCTTCAATCCGGATATTCCCGGGCTTCTTTTGAAAAGCAGGTACGGCAGGCAGGCCATTGCTTCATCTTTTTCATTCATTGAACAGACCAGGAACAACAAAATTAAAAAAGAATAACGAATATCGTTTCTTCATAAAAAACTGTCTGACGTTATGCTGTTTTCCCTGCTTAAAACAAACGGGCGCCCCGGGGCGGACACCGCTACTTGTCCAAAAGAGCAGCTGCGCACCAAAGATAAGGTGCCTGCCCGTGAAGGTCTCCCGCGTTGCGCGGACGGTTGTGATAATGCTGTTTATCATTCTTTTTGCCTGTGCCGATACAAACCTCGGTCACATTATTGCGTTCATCAATATACGGAACCATGGCCATCCATGCTTTTTGTGCTGCGGGGGCATATTCTGCAGCATTTAGCCACCCCTGCTGAACACCTCTGATAAATGCATAGGTGAACATTGCCGTTCCGGAGGTCTCCGGCCAGAAATCCGCCTGATCAATCAACTGGTTCCACATACCGTTCGGCCGCTGATAATTTTTCAGGCTTTTCATCATCGCCAGATACCCTTCCATAATGCGTGGCCGGTGTTCATGATCCCCGGGAAGGTCGCGCAACAGATCTGCCATCCCTACAGCCATCCAGCCATCCCCTCTTCCCCAGTAGTAGGGCACATCCGGGGCATGATAAAAAAGTCCGTTGGGGCGTTGCAGCTCATTCAGATAAAGCACCATTTCCTTTGCTGCCCGGTCAACATATTTACGATCACCGGTTACTTTATATGCCTCATTTTGCACAACCGTGATCATATACATATCGTCGATCCACAAACGCGTCTGCCATGAATAGCCTTTATCTGCCCAAACTTTCTCCTGGGGCTTTGCGTTCTTTGGCAGCTCCCACTGTTTATCGGCATAGGCCAGGCCCATTTTCCGGTACCGCTCGTCTTTGGTCACCTGGTAAAGCTTCAGCGCAATACTCCCAAACATATTGTAATCCACATGATTCATAGGGGGCAACAAGGCTTTTTCTCTTGTAAAAAACGGTTCAAATTTATCCTGCAGTAACTTAATGAGCTTCCGGTCATTTGTTTTTAAAGCATAGTCAAGAGCACCGTTCCAGGAGCATACCTCTGCATAATGAATGTACTGCCCGGCATACAGTTCATGCCGGCCGTCCACAAAATGATAGGCCAGGCGTTTGCCGACTTCCTTTGGCGTAAATCCTTTTGGAAAATGAGCCGGGAGGTTTTGCTGGGCAAATAAAAACTGAAGAGCGCAAATCGCCAGCAGCGATAAAAATAATTTTTTACACATAATTCTTTCTTTTATGGAGCTTGTTTAAATTTAATGCACCGGGTACCGGGCAACATTCCCTTCGATGGCCGGTTCATCAGCGGTCTTTAAGAAGCCGCTCACTGTTACCGGAGCAATCGCGCAGCTTCGTTCTTCCGCGGGCATAAAGCAACAACATATTTTCCAGGTAAGTTATTCAACCTTTTGTCGAATCGTTCCAAATCATTCCTCCAAACTGCATTCCCAAAACAACAATCCAATACCCGCGGCAAGCGGTATCAAACGATGCCATCGCAATGAAAGCATATTGATTCCTGCTATTTTACCGGCGCCCGTAAAACGGCGTCGGCCTCTTTGCTCCAGTGCATCATTTTCTGTCCGTATAAAGCCTGGTTCGCCAGGTCAACGCATACGGCCGTCCTTGCCCCCGTATATACGTTTGAATCGGGCAATCGCCCGGACATTACCGCCTTGTAAAAATCCACTAATGCATACCAGGTACCATCCTTTGTAGGTTCCGGCAGGATCGGGGCGCCTCCCGCGTTATTCCAGGCAATTTTTGAAGCCCCGGTTACGCCATCAACTACTTCGTTTTTGGCAGCGGCACTTTTTTCAGGTACGAAAACGCCGCGATCCGTGAGTAAGGAAATGGAGCCCTTCGTTCCTTTTATCTTGAACAGGTAGCCATCACTGGCATTGCCACAGGTTGCACCAAAATTGCCAATGATCCCTTCTCCTGCGTAACGGAACATGACCTGTACATTGTCAAAAGTTTCGCGGCCATCTTTAAAAATATCAATGCCGCCGGTTGCCTGCACGGACGTTGGGTGCGCATCAAAGACCCAGTTGATAAAATCGATCTGGTGCGATAACAACTCGGCCACCAATCCCCCAGAATATTCTTTATACAT
>Ga0222424_100477_pt1 | contig 21201 bp, 13 predicted proteins | sample 2B2ome_FD_182468 | JGI IMG/M metagenome (GOLD analysis project Ga0222424, IMG submission 182468) | Enriched microbial communities from leaf-cutter ant dump, University of Wisconsin, Madison, United States - 2B200A (version 2) | ecosystem: Environmental > Terrestrial > Nest > Insects nest > Nest... | reverse complement strand
CTTAAAAGAAGTTTGTATGGCACCGGCGCTGGAGCCGGGTGCCTATTTTAAAATGAGTTTCGACCGTAACGGGGCCGGAGCGCTGGAATGGTACCGCGAAACCTATGCTGTAGAATATACGATGGAGGCGTTGCTCGAAATGGCGGCAGCGGTTCCTGCCGGATGCGAAGGATTGGTGGCACTGCCCTGTGCGCATATGTATGCCGGCAGGAACGGGTTCTTAAACCGGCAGGACCGGTTTCATCACGGCCATTATGTACGTGCAATCATGGAATCGACTGCTGTAAGTTTAAAACAACTGATCAGCAGGGTCGATACGGAGCAGGAAAGCCATATGGTGTTTTCCACGGGCGGGGGCGCTAAAAGCGCATTATGGGGAAGTATTAAAGAAGCCGCGATCCGGCGGAGTTTTTACCGTAATAAAAATAATGAAGCGGCCTGCAGAGGGGCCGCAATGATAGCCGCTGTGGGGGCTGGCGTTTTTACTACTGTTTTTGATGCGCAGCAATCCTGGTTACCAGATGAATGAAGTATCTTTCAAAAAATGAAAAAAAGAAAATTAGGCAGCACCGGTATTGAAGTTTCCGAAATGGCTTTTGGAACGGTGGCTCTGGGGCTTCCCTATGGTTTGGGCATCGAGCATGAGTCGCAGTTGCTACCGGAAGACCAGGCCATTGAGCTCCTGCAAACGGCGCTGGACCAGGGCGTGAATTTTTTTGACACAGCGCGCCAGTATGGAAAAAGCGAGGCATTGCTGGGACGGGCATTCCGGCAACGGCGGCAGGAGGTGGTCATTGCAACAAAATGTGCGCATCTCCGGAGCAGGGATCATACATTGCCGGCAGAGAAAGCGTTGGCTGCAGCTATTGAACGATCGCTTAAAGAGAGCCTGGATGCTTTGCAAACCGGTTATGTGGACCTGTTGATGCTGCATGATGGCGATGAAGAAATTATCCGGCATAGCGGCATAAAAAAAATATTTGAGCAATATAAGAAAGAAGGGGTCATCCGGGCTACCGGCGTTTCTACCTACACACCCCGGGAAACACGGGCCGTGATGGATAGCGGGGGGTGGGATGTGGTACAGGTGCCCTTTAACCTGATGGATCAGCGGCAGTCTGTATTGTTTGAAGAACTGCAGCAGCAGGGTATGGGCATAGTGATCCGTTCTGTCCTGCTTAAAGGTTTGCTGAGCGAAAGAGGACAGGAACTGCATCCTGCATTAAGAGAGGTAGCGCAGCATATTGCAGCCTATGCCCCGCTGATAAAGGCTTCCGGACTGCGTTTGCCGCAACTGGCTACCAAATTTGTGTTGTCGTTTCCGCAGGTGTCTTCTGTACTGGTGGGCATCGACCGCATGGAATACCTGCTGGAGGCGCTGGATACCGTTGTGGGGAAGGCCCTGGACCCCGAGTTTTTTGACCAGGCGCGGAACGCTGCCTTTAAGGATCCCGACTTTTTAAACCTGCATAACTGGAGTGTGCAGGGGTGGTTAAAATAAAAATAAAGCAATGATTAAATTAGGCATGATCGGAATGAGCGAGGGCAACGCGCACCCTTATTCCTGGTCAGCGATTGTGAACGGCCGGTTCGATGCGGACGAAATTACAAGGATCGGTTATCCGGCGGTGGCTGCCTATCTGCAGGCCAATAAGGAAACACTGGGACTTCCGCAGGCATGTGTTACACATGTATGGGCACAGGAGCGTGAAATCGCAAACAGCATCGCAAGGGCTACCGGAATTGCGCATATATCCGATTCTCTGGAAGCAATGGCCGCAGAAGTAGACGCGGTGCTGCTTTGCAGGGATGATCCGGAAAACCATGTGGCAATGGCCCGTCCGTTCCTGGAAGCAGGAGTGCCGCTCTTTATTGACAAACCGCTGGCCGCTACAAAGGCCGACCTGGATTGGTTTGCTGCGGAAGCCGGAAAAGGCCGGTTCTTTATGTCCTGTTCATCCATGCGCTATGCAGGAGAGTGCCGTGCCGTTCGGCAGGACCTTCCGAACCTGGGGCCCTTGCAGCTGATAACCGCGGTTGGTAAAAAAGACTGGATAAAATACGGGGTACATATGCTGGAAGCCGTTTTTGCGATTGTTGGCAGCTGTGGCGTTGTTTCGGTTACAAACACCGGGGATGCCGGAAAGGAAATTGTGACGCTTGAATTTGAAGACGGACTTAAAGCCACACTGCATTTGTTTATGGATATTGCAGCAACCTTTCAGGTTTCTGTATTTGGAAAAAATGCCTGGCGGATAGCGGATATAAAAAATTCTTATGCCATGTTCCGGGATAATGTTATTGAATTTATCCGTTCGGTTGAAGAAGGAACACCGCGGATCGCATTTGAAGAAACGCGGCGGATCATGCGGGTGCTGATTGCTGCACAGGAAAGCCGGCAAGCAGGAGGTAACAAAATAATGATGGATGTATTATGAATGTAAAAGACCTATTGAGTTTAAAAGGAAAGATTATCCTGGTTACCGGCGGAGCCGGCAATTATGGTAAATGTATTGTAGAAGGAATGGCCGAGGCAGACGGAACCGTGATCACCGCTTCCCGTAACCTGGAAGCGAATAACGCGTTTGTGAATGCGCTTAAAGAAAGAGGATTGAATGTACATGCCATGCAGCTGGACCAGGGAGATGCGGTTTCAATCCGGGAGCTGAAGGTTGCCATTGAAAAGCAGTTTGGAGCTTTGCATGTTTTTGTGAACAATGCGGTGGCCCGTCCTATGGCAACCTACGATGCGCCCATGGAACATTTTGCAGAATCCATGCGTGTAAATGCGACCGGGATGGTTGACCTGATGCGCGAGATGACGGAACTGATGATCAGGAGTGGAGGCGGTAGCATCATTAACATCGCTTCCATGATGGGCATGTTTGGGCCGGATCTCTCCAATTATGAAGGCACTACCATGACACAGAGTCCGCCTCCTGATTATTATTTTCACAATGCAGGGCTGATCAATCTTACCCGTTACTGGGCACGGATGATGCGAGGAAAGAATGTGCGCGTAAACTGTGTGAGTCCTGGTGGGTTGTTTAACAACCAGCCGGAGCGGTTTCTTGAAAATTACACAAAAAAAGTACCTTTAGGGCGGATGGCTAACCCCGATGATATAAAAGGGCTGATGGTGCTGCTGGCTTCTGAAGCCGGAGCATACATCAATGGTGAGAATATTCTGATGGATGGTGGTCTGAACGCATAAAAAAATAATACAATGGCAATACAATCGATCAATCCCTTAAGCGGGAAACGGATTCAAACATACAAAGAGGAAACGTCAAAAACAGTGGAAGCGAAAATTGAAGCCGGACATAAGGCATGGCTGAAATGGCGGGGGACTTCATTTGAAGCGCGTGGACGTTTGCTGCTGAAGGCGGCAGCGGTATTGCTGGAGCAAAAGAACGATCTGGCAGTATTGATGGCCCGGGAAATGGGCAAGCCATTAAAAGATGGTATTGCTGAAATTGAAAAGTGTGCGTCGGTATGTACCTATTATGCAGAAAAAGGGGCTGCTTTTTTAAAGGATGAAAAAATAAAGACCGAGGCCCGCAACAGCTTTGTTACCTATCAGCCCATTGGGGTTGTACTGGCGGTAATGCCCTGGAATTTTCCATACTGGCAATGTTTCCGCTTTATTGCGCCTGCGTTGATGGCCGGTAATACCGGGCTGCTGAAACACGCCTCCAATGTGCCGGGTTGTGCCCTGTCTATAGAACAGGTGCTGTTAAAGGCGGGTTTTCCCAAAGGCGTATTTCAGACCCTGCTGGTAGGCAGTAAGGCCGTAAAAGAGATCATTGCGCATCCGCTGGTTAAAGCAGTTACCCTAACCGGCAGTACGGAGGCCGGCCAGCAGGTGGCAGCTCAGGCCGGGAGCCAGATAAAGAAAACCGTACTGGAACTGGGCGGCAGTGATCCCTACGTGATCCTGGAAGATGCGGACCTGGAGCTGGCGGCCACGGTTTGCGCCCAGAGCCGTTTGATCAATAACGGCCAGAGCTGTATTGCGGCAAAGCGGTTCATTGTGGTAAAGCAGGTGGAGCGGGAGTTTGTGCGGTTGTTTAAGGAAAAGATGAGCAATAAAAAACTGGGCGACCCGTTGGATGCAGCTACGAACCTGGGACCGATGTCCCGTGCAGATCTCCGGGACGAACTGCACCAGCAGGTATTGAAAAATATTGAGGAAGGCGCCGTTTGCATTCTGGGAGGAACGATCCCTGCATTTAAAGGGAAACACGCATTTTATACACCCACTATTTTAACAAAGGTAAAAAAGGGAATGACCGGTTACAAGGACGAACTCTTTGGCCCGGTAGCCTGTGTGATAACGGCACGGAATGAAGCACATGCTATAGCAATAGCAAATGATACCAGTTTTGGACTGGGTGCCGCTGTATTTACCCGGGATGTAAAAAAGGGCGAGCGCATTGCCCGGGAGCAATTGCAGGCCGGGGCCTGCTTTGTAAACACCCTGGTCAAATCGGACCCGCGCGTGCCTTTTGGCGGCATTAATCAATCGGGTTACGGACGTGAGCTGGGCAGCTTCGGGATCCGGGAATTTGTGAATATAAAAACAGTATGGCGGTAGATGGTGCTGTTGCTGAAGACCGGATTACCGCGCTAAATATCAACGATCCTGCTGAGCACCTGATTTTTGAATGATGCCGGACTGCTGATCTTATATGATCTGCTGGCAAATGCTGCTGCCGTTGAGTGAGGTGCTGAAGGCATGGTAATGCTCATCCGTTTTGCGGCCCGGCTTTGTCCTGTTGTGGAAGCCGGGTACTTTAATGGATACTTCATCTAAGACGATTGCTGTCCTGAATCTGCAGACTGTTTATAAAAATATGCTCCAAAAAAAAATATATGATGCTTAAACTCCGGTACCGTTGTGTAATATTGTTTGTGCTTTGTTTCTTGATGCTTAACGCCCGCGCACAATATAGCTTCAACCCGCAATTTGAAAAGATGCAGCCCCGGGTAAGCTTTGTTCCCGGTATCAAAGTGATCAGAGGTGAAACGGTGAGGATTGTGCCCATGCATAAAACGGGTTGCCCGTCCGGGGTTGTGTTCCGGTTTAACAACGGCGTGTTACAGGCAGGAGCTATGCGTTCAAAGGATGATGGTAAAACCTGGTATAAAACAGATCATGAAATGGGGCCGTCTGCATACCAGTTTCCCCAACCCGATAACGAAACCATCCATCACAGCTTCCGGACCCGCAAGGGAAGTAGGCCGGGGGTGTATGAAGCTACTTTTTACCGATCAAAAGACCAGGGAATGACCTGGAGCTCCTTTACAGCGGTCATTAATATTCCTGCAGAAATGAATTGGTCCGGTGTTACCGACAGAAAAATAACCGGTTTAAAAGACGGGTCCCTGTTAATGACCCTTTATGGCAAAATAGCCAATACTGTTGGATTTTCCGTACTGCTGGTGCGCTCTACAGACCATGGGAAAACCTGGTCGTACTATTCTACAGTAGCATTTAATCTTACAGAGAAGCTGCTGGGCGAAGGGTTTTGTGAACCCGTACTACTCTTGCTGCCGGATAACAAAATACTTTGCTTTATCCGTACATCCGGAAACTATCCGGCATCGCTTGGAAGCAGCAATAATAATAACCCTGCGGTAAAGATGCCTTTCGGGTATCATAAATCAACGCCACTTTTTATGAGCGTTTCAAGTGATATGGGCAAGACCTGGAGCAACGCTACGCCGGTAAATGATTTTGGTGTTTGGCCCGATGCACTGGTACTGCAGAATGGCATTATGGCGTTGAGTTATGGAAGACCCGGAAACTGGCTGATGTTCAGTAATGACAACGGAGCAAGCTGGGGACCCCGGCTACAATTCTATAACGATTTGTATCCGCCGGATTGTGGAAACTATATGTCGCTTACGGAGGTGGCGCCTAATGTACTGTTTGTTGTATACGGCAGAACAGACCCGAATGATCATACACAGAGCGAGATTGTAGGTACATATTTTCAGATAAAGAAGTATGAACAATAACGAAGATGCAAATCCTTCGGCGCCTGCTGTTGTATTCGTACGAAGCAATATTACAGGCAACTTCACAATGCCGGTAACTATCGGATATACCTTGGATTCATACTGCCTCCGGAAGGTTGTTGTGCGGCATCAATAGCGTAAGGCTCTTGTTACTGCCATACCTGGCCGCTCCGGAGATTTGCGTACGTTTCGATTATACTGCTTAACCTGGCGCGTGTGCTATAGCGGCGGGACTGTCTGCATTTGTTCCGGAAACGTATTGAGAGCACGGAACCTGCCGGCTTTTGCATGCCTGGTGTTGGTTGTAATGGTTGTTCCGGATGCCTGGTAGTGAACCGGCTTCCGGTTTATTAGAATGGTCATCAAACGGGGGTGTGCAGCTACAACTCCGGGTGATGCTGCGGTTTATGCCTGTTCCATAGTTATCTGCCTGTGATCCCGGCCTGCGGCGCCCTGCTTCAGGTTCCTTTCATATGCTGTGAGCTGAAGTTCGCGGTTGCCGGTTGGTCGGGCTCTTTCGAATGTGATCCGGAGAGGCATCGGGGTCAGTGCCTGTAAATGCTGCGGCATCGCTTTTGGCTTGGCCAGAGGGGTATGGTGTCTGCACGGGCCGGAAAGGGAATGCGTTATGGGTTTGTAAAAATGATCTTGATGCCAGCTCTTGATGACGAAAAATAAATAGTGGCGTGATTATACGGCGTTAAACCTGTGCTCCTGTTTCGTAACGCAGGTATTGATCCTGTATATGCATTTTTATGAAACAGGAGTCCTCACAACCGGTAAATACCTGCTGCCATTTTTAGTATGGTTAAATGGCCGCAATGCCCGCGCATACTTAGATGCAGGGCCGGAACTAATACTTTTTAATTGAATTTTAGTAGTATTTTTTATTATCAATCTTGACAAATTTTTAAGAATTAAAATTCTTTTATTTTTAACAAAATTCGATTGCGTAACTGCTTCTGCTTGCTTAGAGGTGTGGGAGAAAATTAATCAAAATGTAAATTAACTCAAATATGCGAATTGCTTTCGGTATAAGAAATTTGATTTTCTGTCAGCTGATGATTTTCTGCTTTGTGTTGATGCCAATGGCAACTAAATCCCAAACTACCGGCCGGGGAAACGAAGATTCTTTATTGATGTCAGAAGAAGCGAATAAGTTTAAGGCATCTCTTCAGAAAACAAATAATCAACGCTTGGATGATACCAGCAGTCAAAGAACACGGGTGCGCCTGGAGGGTATTTCCAAAACGCCGCTTGTTTCATTACAGCAATATCTGAAGGGTAATGCATCAGGCATGTTTGTTAAGGAAGAGAACGGGGAACCGGGCAGCGAACAATTCATGTTTATAAGGGGATTGTCGTCGCCATTGTTTACCAAGCAGGATGTATACGGTGTACAGCCGGTTGTGTATTTGAACGGAACACCGCTTACCCAGGAGAACGCATACAGCTATTACATCCAGCGCTATGATTTTAATAAACTGGGTTCGGGGACAAACCTGCTTGCGGCGCTGGACATAAATAACATCGGCAGTATCGAAGTGCTCAAAACTCCGGCGGATATAGCAACGCTGGGTCCCCTGGCAACAAACGGGGCTATTTGGATCACTACCAAAGTAGCACAGCCTTCTGCAAAACCCGTTATTAATTTTGAGTCCTATGTGGGCGTTTTAAGTGCGCCCAAAATAAAGACCGTCAATGCAGCATACGAGAATGATTTCCGGAAGCGTTACTACGATGCATATGCTACGCCCGAGCAGATGGCCGCCTATCCCGTTTATGTAGCCAATCAGTATGATAAGAATTATTATGGTCCTTCAAACTGGAATGATGTTTATTATAGATCAAAGCCTGTTTATTATGTGGGGTTTGGTATAAACGGGGGGCACGACCGGGCGAGCTATCGCTTTAACATCAGTGATACCAAAGATCATAATTTTGATGATACCAAGTTAGACCGTTATGCAGTTACCTTCGGTATGAATATGCTTCCGCTGAAATGGCTGACCATTTCCAGCAATATCAATGCCGCCCGTATAGACCGTGACCGGAATAAAAGCCTGAGAGACCGGTTTGCCGAAACCAGATTTGTTCCGGATCTTACCAACCCTCTTTCGCCTAACAAGGAGGCATACCAGCTATACCTGGATAAATACAGGACCTCCATCGATGATAATAAGAATAATGCTATTTCCGGTGATTTCTCGGCCACTGCGGATTTTCGGAACCTGCAGATAAAGACGCAACTATCCATCGACTATGAGGAATCTTTAAGAGATGTTTTCTGGGGGAGCGACCTCATGGATGGTAACAGTTTTATTTCCACTTATTATGGACTGGCACAAAGAACATCTGTAAAAAATACCATCCGTTATACGATCCCACTGGTCAACAACCGGCATCAGATACGGCTGGAGGCCGGCCAGAGTTACCTGGCGGATTTTTTTAAGTATGATTACATCTATGGATACAACACACCCAATGATTTTATTAAGATCAAATCCGTACTTGTAAACGGATCTACCTATTCAAATAACGACAATATATTTGCTTACCCGTTCAGCGATAATCTGAAGTCCCGCCTGTCGTCCTATTACGGACGGGTCGGTTATTCCTTTAAAAATATCTTCAATATTGATGCGGTTGGCCGGTACGATGGCTATTCGAGCTTTTCACCTACGGACCGTTGGTTGCTGACACCTGTGGTGGCAGCCAGGCTTAATATTCATGAGCTGTTGCCGGAAGACGGACTGTTTAGCACCCTTGCCCTCAGAGGCTCATGGGGAACATTTGGTAAACTGATCCAGGACAGCCGGTTTAAATTAGGACCGCAATACAGGGTGGATCTGGGTTATACTGATGAGCCGGTTATCGGTGGCAGCGGCGGTTATTCCGGCATTTCCCAACCCTACACCTTTGGCTGGATCAACCGGTATTATAACTGGCCGTTTAGCGAAAAGCTGAATGTCGGGGTCGATCTGGGGTGGCTGAATGACCGCGTGATCCTGACCGCAGATTTTTATAATAATAAGGACAAGAATATGATTGTGCCCACCTCGGTGGCGTCCGAAAACGGGTTTAGCTATAAATGGGTACAGGGTATGGCCGTTCAGAACACCGGGCTGAACCTGGGCATCACCGCTGATATCCTGCAGAATGCCCATGGGCTGAGCTGGCAGTTTTTTACCAACTTCAACTGGAACAAAAACAAACTGCTGAAACTGCCTTATGACCTTAAGGAGATCGTATATGGGGATATGAAACTGGAAATAGGCAAACCCACAGACAGTTATTGGGTGTTTGAAAACCGGGGCATCATCAGTACGCCGTCTGATATACCGGCGGGGAGAACCAATACGGATGGTTCTGTATCTCCGATGACTTTTGGCGGTACCATTCCTTTTTCGGTGGGCGATCCGCTATGGACGGATGCCAATAATGACGGCGTTATTGACCAGAATGATAAGGTTTTGAAAGGGCACTTTATGCCGGTATATACCGGAGGCATCGGGAGTACTTTGTCGTTCCGGAATTTTAATCTTGATTTTATGTTTTATTACGCCCTGGGGCAGCAACTGCTGAATCAGCTAACCTCGGCGAAGCTTGACTTTATCAATGGAGAAAACTCAAGGGATATTTCTTCGGTAAAAGAAATAACGTTTTGGCAGAAGACATTCGACTACAATGCCTATCCTTTATATAATCCCTGGAGCGGTGTGATTCCCTATAGGGCAGATCAGGATCTTTTCCTGGAGGATGCCGGCTTCCTGAAGCTGCGGTATGCAACGCTGGGGTATGACCTGGCATCCCTCGATTACTTTAAAAAGAAAAAGATCCCCAGGATGCTTGTGTATGTTACGGGAACCAACCTTTTTACGCTTACAAAATTTTCGGGAGGCGATCCGGAACAGGTTAATTACAGGGGTGCTTATACAGGATATACGCTTCCATTGGTTACTTCCTATTCCCTGGGTGTGAAAATTAATTTTTAAAATAAAAACAGAAGCGATAATGTATAGTCTGAATAAATACTTTTTTAATAAAGTTGTGTTGCTTTTGTTCCTGGTATCTTCGATGTCTGTTTCCTGCACAAAGCAATTAGATATTGAATCTACTGAAGCAGCCAGTTCTATTAACATGTGGCAGTCTTATGATGATGCCAAGTCAGCGCTTGTTGGCTTGTATGGACTTGCCAGGGCGGCGCTTGCAAACAATAACGCACATTGGCTGTATGGCGATCTCCGGATGGCAGACTTTGCCACGCCCCGTTCGGGTTCCTATATCGAAGCGATCATTAAGAACCGGCTGAATGAGGATTTGCCGGGGATGGAGGACCTGAAAGACTGGCGGCGGTTTTATGCTGCAATTGATGCCTGTAATACATTTATCGAAAAGTCAGGAGGATGTCTCCAGGATACCCGGTATTCGGCGTTGTATCATAAAGTAGATGTGGCGCAGGCCCATATATTAAGGGCGTTCCTGTACCTGTATATCTCCCGCATTTGGGGAGATGTGCCCCTCGTTACTTCCGCTACCACAGAAGGGTTGAATACCAATCTTACAAGAACCCCACAGCGGCAGGTACTTGATTTCTGTATCAACGATGTTAAGTTCTACCTGGACAGTCTGCCAACAGAATACGGAGGTAATGATCAAAGCAAGTTGAAGTTCAGCGGCCCGTATTACGGCAAAACATGGGCCCAGATCGGCAATTTTTATTGGGGATACTGGCAGGGCATGACCGTATTGGCGCAGATTTATGCCTGGATGGGAGATTACGAGCGGCTGGAGCCGGTGGCCCGGAAAATATGGGATAACCTGGCACAGGCACGCACACAGCTTGTAGGCTATCAGAATGCAACCAACTATTTAACCGGTAATAACAGTATCTTTTATGGAAACGGGGTCATCGGGAGCTATTGTTACCAGTTGCTTTCACTATCCTATAATATGGATAATAAGGAATCGGGTCCCAGCGGGGTAGGTCATATGGAATCACTTACACTTGCCAATCCCTATGTGCCGCGCCAGAAGCCGGATATCTACGTTCCCCGCGATACGATCGACCGGTTATTTTACAGCATTACGGACCTGCGGCATCCGTACCAGTCGGCAGCCAGCAGCTACCAGTCGGTATATTTTACCAACTATTATGCATCGATTCCCATATTGTCAAAGTTTAAAACGTTTGCTCCTGCGGCCAATGGATTTTCTATATACGGTTCCTGCATCCCTCTGGCGAGGGCCGAGGATATCTGCCTCTTGCTGGCCGAATGTTATCTGTATAACGGTACCATCGGTAATGCCCAGGGATTTCTTGAGAATATAAGGTTACAGCGGTTTACCAACGGGTTTGCCAACAACTTAAGACCGTTGGGCTCCGGTGGCCCGGTATACATCCCAACGGATCGCAGCCGCGAGAACGGGCTGCTGTGGAACATCTTCAGGGAGCGCCGGATCGAACTGATGGGAGAGGGATATGGATGGTATGATCTCATCCGCTATAAAAAATACCTCGCCAACGACGATGAATTTAATAAGCTGGTAGAACAGGGGGGCATTTACTGGCCGGTAAGCCAGCGTGTGCTGGATAACAATCCGCTTATAGAACAAAACTCTTACTGGAAGCGATAATCTTAATTCCTGAATATTATGAAGCAAGTATATGTTATTTCTTCCGTGCTGCTGATGGTTCTGCTCACCTGCTCCTGCAAGCAGGATTATGGAACCTATTACGATTATAAGCCAGCGTCAACGGTATATGATGGAAATGTAATGAAGTTTCTTCAGGAAAATCATTTCGATTCAATGGTAAAGGTACTGAATAAGTATCCGGATATTGTGGCGCGCCTGAATTCCACGGATAGCTTCACCCTGTTTGCGATTCCCAATAAATCTTTTGAGATCGCCATCAATAATTTTAATACCAACAGGGCCCGGGCAGACAGCCCTGTGCTGTATATTGATCCGGCGCATTTGAATATGGCGCAGGCCGATTCGGGGCGTTTCAATAACCAGATGATGCGATTCCTCATCTCCCGCTATATCCTTCCCGGCATCTGGAGCTTTGATACCCTCGCCCAGTCTTCAACGGGTATCATCTTAAAATCGATCAACTACGATTATATGATGAACCTGAAAGGTGTTCAGCAAAATTCAACAGGGGCTATTAGCGGAGGGCCCAAGATCATAGAGCTGCAGGATATGAACTTTTCCTTATACGACGCATACTGGAAGCCGGCGCTTACGTCTTCTGTTAATACCGTACGGGCAGGAAATGTGCTGGTGCATGTTTTGGCAGATGATCATGAATTCGGCTTTTCAAACTTTTTTGACTACATGAATACGCCATATATCTTGCGGAATGAATGGAAGCCGTTGTCCTGGGTATCGCAACAGCCCTCTACGGTCTATGGTGGTACGGTTTCCCATTTGTTTGATAATAATTTGAACACATACTGGAATACCAAAAATACCGGTACCATGCCACCGCCTCCCTTCTGGTTTATAGCGGATATGGCGCATACCTACGATGTAACTTCTGTGGCGATCCAGAATAAAGCGGAATGGACCAGCGGAGAGCTGATGGTAACCGCCTTTACAACAGAGATTGCCCCGGAGGGCGCCAATCTTAATGATCCTGCCGTGTGGTCGCCACCGGATACCTTCCGGTTGAAGCTGGTGAACGGAACCGTCGGATTGCAGGCCAAGCAGCGGTTCTATCTCCCTGTGGCGCGCACGGGGCGGTATTACCGGTTTACGGTTATTGCAAATTACGGGGGCTTTGCATCTTATAAACAATGCAACCTGGCTGAAGTGTGGTTATACTAAACAAATATATGTTCATACTTATGCGCTATTTATATTCAATGATATTCTTTTGGGCGGCAGGATTACTCATCCTTATAACATCATGTAAAAAGGATTTTCCGCAGGATCGTGATTCGATCGATCCGCTTGCCACATTCACACGCACATTTTATGATCCAACATTGGGAAGGAATACGGTATTCTCCGATAATTTTAACGCCGCAAATTCTTCACAGCCACTGGAGTTTACCATGCTCAACCTCCGGCGGTACAATGGTGATCCTGCCCCGGAGCTTACCGATAGCATTTATCCGATCTGGGTATGGAAGGATGGCGGTGCTTATACCGGCAAAGAAACTTCGCTGGCTGAAATAGAGAACAAGCGTAAAATTGAAAATCACCGGGTTTTTGAGATAAGAAAAAATTCGGGCCAGCTGGTGACCTGGTCCGGAATGGATCTGAGCTACATCCGTTCCCAGCCCGATTCGGGGTATAAATTTGACGTACAGGTCTCCAATTCCGGAGGCGTGAACTATTACTATAATTTACGGTTCATGCCCAGAAAGGCTATCCCGTATGCGCCTTCTAATTATAATCCGGAGACGGGGATGACAACAGGCCCGGCCGTATCGTATCCTACCAACGGCATCAGCCTTAGCAATGTTCAGCGGCTTAAAGACGGGTTGGGAATGCAGGAGAGCGAGGTAGATGTTTATTTTACCAAAAAAGGCACGGGGAATAGTCTTACGTTCAAATTCCTGGATTCGGCCTTTGCGCCGATAGACCCGCGGTTATTTAATACTACCGACTGGCCCGGCCTGGTGCATGGCTTTGATATGAAGTTAACAGATACCGCAGTTGTTTATCAGGTCGGTTATCCCATACCGCTGGGACCCGTACCTACACGATATACGAATGCTGCGGCAACCAGGGCTGCCGTAACATTTTCTTATTATCGCAAAGGCACGGCCGGCTATGGATATGTTTGTTCGCTCGCATTCAATTACGCAATATATGAAAAGGGAGATTGGGAGATCGCTTTTCAGTTCAGGAACAGCTCTCCAAAATTTTCTAATGATTGATGACCGAAAATAATTAACCAGGAATCGCTGATTATGGATAAAATTTTTACCGTTTTGTGGCTGCACAACCCAACGAGATTATTAATATCCCGTTTTAACAGAGGACAAAAGAGAACCTTGCGTTTACATCTGCTGCTTCCGGGAATGTTGTTTTTGATGTTCTCCATCCGGGCGAACGCGCAAACCGTTCAGGGAACGGTATTTGATGAGCAGAACCGGTTACCCGTAAGCGGTGCCAACGTAACCGCCGGGGCCAGCGGTGTGGTTACAGATACGGCGGGCCATTTTGAGATCAATGCAGCGGCAGGCGCCACACTTTCTGTAACACATTTAAACTATAGCCCCAATACCTACCAGGTAAGCGGGGGCGAGACCAATATCGAGATTTACCTGAAGCTGGCTTCGGGGGCGCTTACAGATGTGGTGGTGCAGGGGTTTACCAAGAAGAGCCGGTCATTGGTTACCGGGGCGTCAACCGTAATTACTGCAGATGATATTAAAGACGTGCCGGCAGCCAGTGTAACGGAATTGTTACAGGGGAAGGTAGCAGGAGTGAACATCCAGAATACTTCGGGTATGCCAGGTGCCAGAGGTTCCATCTTTCAGCGCGGGCTTTCCAATATTAATGTAACGGGCGATGGTAATAATGCTTACCTCGCGTCCGGTCAGCCGTTATTTATTATTGACGGGGTGCCTATTGATCCGAATGAGGATACCGAATATGGCTTTGCGCAGGCCGGGGGCGGAGCAAACCCGCTTTCGGTAATACCACCCGAAGATATAGAAAGCGTGGAGATCTTAAAGGATGCTGCTTCAACATCGGTGTATGGCTCACGGGGGGCTAACGGGGTTTGGATCATCAATACAAAGCGGGGCCGGTCTAAAGTGCCCCAGATTACCTATGACGGAAAATATATTTATACGGCGGTTCCACCTCTGCGCGAGGTATACGGCGGACACCTGGAACGGCAGATAAAGGTGAACCAGGTGCTCTACAACAACGCCCAGACAAACAACGCATTCAACTGGGGATTGGCCACTGTTAACGCCAATTATTTTCTTTCGGACAGTTTAAATCCCTACCTGAATAACTCAGTGAACTGGCAGTCCTACTTTTTTGGCCCTCAGTTGAACCATAGCCACAATTTACGCTTTGCGGGTGGTATGAGCCAGTTCGACTATAAGGTGAACCTGAACTATATGCAGGATATGGGTATTATTAAAAATACCGGTTATAAAAGGTACAGTGCGGGGATCAACTCCCAATACCAGAGTGAGAATAAAAAGATCCGTATGCTGACTTCAGTGAATGCCGCATCAGAACTCCGCCAGAACGGAAGCGGTGTGGGGCTGTTGCAGACCGGCGTGGGTACCAGCGGTATGGCATCAACCCTGTTACCACCTCCAAATGTGTATACGGAGAATAATACGGCCCTGGCATCGTTTATTTTAAAGGATGATAATAAGAAAAATACGTTGGGGGCCAACCTGGACCTGACGTATGAGATCGCGAAAGATCTCCGGTTCCGTAGTACGGGCAGCATCACCTTTAATACAACGAGTTATAATATATTTTATCCCGGATGGCTGAACTACGGTTATACCCAGTATAATACGCAGGACCGGAGTGCCAATACCTATTATAACCTCAATATGCTGCAATATACGCGCCGGTTCCTGAAGGAAAAGCATACCGTATCGGCCTATGTATTCAGTGACCTGAATGTGAACAAATCCAAAACCACGTATGCCCAGCTGCCTTCCACGCCCAATAACTTTATTTCCGGGCCGTTCGGGTACGACCTGAGGGCTGCCGTATATGGAACGCTGGGTGAGCCGACAGACGTGCGCCAGTTTGGATATGGCGCCAACGTTGCCTATGATTATATGCAGAAATATGTGTTCAACGCAAGTTTCCGTTTTGATGGTACTTCCATCAACGGGCCGTTAACAGGGTTTAATCATAATCCCATGATCTCCTTCCGGTGGAATCTCTACAAGGAAAAATTTGCCGAGGGCTGGAGCAGCTGGATGAACTCCAGTTCCATCAGGGCAAGTTGGGGACAAACGATCGTTCCGCAGGGAAACATCTTTATGGTATATGGTCAGTATTACCCCGGTGCTTCTTATAATGGTCAGCCCTCTGTGTTAAACAATTTCGGAACAGAGCCCAATGCCTATTATAAACCGATCACGAACCGTATGACGAATATTGGTTATGAAGGTGAGTTCTTTGACCGGAGGCTTACCATACAATATGATTTCTATTACAAATTCGTTCAGAACAATTCCCTGCTTATAGATGTTCCGTACGAAACGGGTTATTCTAAATATCCATCGAATGATGTGAGCTGGGTAGATTACGGTCATGAGCTGACCCTGAACGTGCGGCCGCTGCCCAAGGACAGTAAATTGAGCTGGACCTTTGGCCTGGTGGGCGCCTTTAACCGCAATATATTAACCCGCTTGCCCAATGATGCACGTGAGTGGGTCATTAACCCCGGAGACCAGTTAAACCTGCCCCTGTTATACCGGCTGGGAAGAAGCAGTTTTTCCAACTATCTTTTTGTGACCAAGGGCGTTTATGCCAGGAACACAGATGTGCCGGTGGATCCGGCCACCAATCTGCCGATGCGTATTAACGGTGTTTACCTGCAGGCGGGCGATCCGATCTTTGCAGACCTGAACGGCGACTATGTGATCGATAACCGGGATCGCGTGGCCGTTGGTAACCCGGTGCCGAAATTAACAGGAGGGATCTCTAACTTTCTGGCCTATCATAATTTTACGTTCAATATATTTACCTCTTTTACCTTTTTCAGGGATGTGCTCAACACGCCGCTTGCCTATAAGTTTCAGCAGTTCTACAATCCGCTGAACAGTACATTGTCCGGTGTACAGGCTGTACCTCCTATAGAGGAGTACAACTACTGGAAGGCACCCGGAGACAACGCCGTTTATCCCAATCCTTATACCTATGATCATAATACCGCTATTTCTGCGTTCCGTTATAACCAGACATTGTTTCAGGAGGATGGTTCCTATTTCAAGATTAATTCAATAACCCTGGGCTATGATTTCAGGAAGGAAATGCTGAAGCGACTGCATCTTCAGGTTTTAAGGGTCTTTTTAACCGGTTCCAATGTAGCCACCATTTCCAACTATTCGGGCCCCAGCCCCGAAGTGATAACAGATCTGGGGCGCGATAATCCTTATGGGTATCCGCTCGCAAGGCGGTATACATTGGGTGTTACCGTTACTTTTTAAAAATTTAAAGCAACATAAAAATGAAATATCGTGCCATAATATTTTTTCTCCTGGTTTCTGTTTTATGCATGAATCTTTCATGTAAGAAATTTCTCAATGTAAGCCCGGTGGGGGCTATGTCGGGTAATAATTTCTGGAAAACGAAACAGGATGTGGAGCAATATGCAAACGGTATCTATACCTTGCTGCGAAGCTATACCTGCGGAAGCGGGAACAGTCTGCTTGCAACGGCCGATTACCGGTGCGGTTCCTGGGTGCCCTATGTTTCAAATGGCAACGAATTTGTGGGATTGCTGAGAGGGAATAAGATGAAAAACCTGATATCTTCCTCTACGTATTCATGGTGGAGTGAATGGGGGTTCAATAACCTGGATCAGTGGATGCAATTATACCGGGTGGTATCGGGCGCAAACAACCTGATCGCCAATATCCCTAAATCGGACATCGCAGATCTTACAGATGCCGACCGCAAATTGTATCATGCGGAAGCTGTATTTATAAGGAGCCTTACGTATTTCATAATGGTGCGTCACTGGGGCGATGTTCCATACATCTCCGATATCAATGACGTAGGTAAAAACGGAAGAACCAATCAACTGGAGTTGTTTAATAAATGTATCGGTGATTTGCAGGGGGTGCTGGGCGATCTGCCATGGACCTATGCGGATGCCTCAAAAAAGGGTTCCAGGGCCATGAAGGGGGGCGCGCTTATATTAATGATGGAAATGTATATGTGGATGGCCGGGTTTGATGATGTGAACGCCATGGCCTATTATCAGAAGGTAGCGGATATCAGCAATACGCTGATCGGGGAGGGGGGCAACTATTATAAGCTACTACCTTATGATGATTACCAGGTGATCTTCAACGGGCATACAGATGAAAGCCTGTTTGAAGTAAGCCAGAGTTCAAAACCCGGAGAACTTTTTGGATTTTATGCTACGGTAGGCGCCCTTACCCTGATGACGCCGTATAAGCCAAGTGTAAGCATAACCCCCTTGTATTACGATCCGTATTACCTGCATCAGCTGTATGATGTGGATTATAACGGCAGCAATACCGATGCGCGTGCCTCAAAGTGGTTCGAAAATATGTTCAATACCGATGGTACCTTTATTTTTAAGAAGTTTGCAAACTTCAATGGTGGTGTTTCGGGGAATCCTACAGATGCCAAGATCCTGTTCCGGTATGTGGATGCATACCTGCTGCGTGCAGAAGCGCTGGAAAAATTAGGCGACTACCCCGGCGCTCTTGAGGCCATCAATGTGGTACGCAAAAGAGCGGGCGCTACGGAATTCGAAGGCGGAAAGAATGTTACCAATCTGGCTGAGAACATTACACTGGAAGATGCAATCTGGTGGGAGCGGGAGCGTGAGTTGATGGGGGAAAGCACGTTCTTTTATGACCTGGTCCGTACAAAAAAGATCATGAGCTCCCTGTATACGGTTAATACCATCAACTACGAGGACTTTATGAACGGGGCCTGGACATATCCCATTGATGCGGCCATCTCCACGGTTAATCCCAATATATCTTCAAATCCTTACTGGAACTAAAGTATTATTTTAAAAATGCGCTTTATGAAATATTTGTTGTTAAAGACTTTTTTAATAGGCTCTCTTTCCGTTGCAATCATAACGGGTTGCAGAAAGGATTACTATGTAGATTCCGGTCTTAGCACTCCATCTTTTGACGGTAATATGCTGGAGTTTCTTCAGTCGAAGCCCTATATGTTCGATACGCTGGTGCACATTATCAAAACGGCGGGGCTTCAGCGTTATTTTACAGACAGTACGATCACCTTCTTTGCTCCGGCTGACTCCTCCATCAGGAGTACTTTTCTTTTTATCAACCGGAATCTGAGATCCCTGGGGCACGATACACTCACTTCCGTTGATAATATTAAACCCGAATTCTGGAGGAATACCCTGATGATGTATATGTTCAGGGGTGCCCGTGGCATGGAGAACTATCCGCAGCTGGATATGCAGAATATCTCGTCTTTTTCGGGAGAGTTCGTTCGTTCTACCGGCGGCCGCGTTATGAATGTTGGCGTGAATTACGGGGATGCAAACGGTATCAAATACATCGGTTACCGGAGCCTTTACTTCTCCTATATTCCCAACGCGGCGGCTCCGTACCAGGGGTGGTGGAGTACAAGGGTGGCTACCAGTAATGTCAGGCCCCGGAATGGCTACTGCCATGTGCTGGTGTTTGGCACGCATTACCTGGGCTTTGACCCGCAGCAAACGCTGGCCAACGCTATGTATATCGGTTTTCAATGATCATTCGGATAAAACTCGCAAGATGAAAAAAAACATAATTTTTTTATTAATCATTTGCTCATTTTTTGTTGCATCCTGTTTTAAGCGTCAGGAGATGGACTATGCCGGGGCATATGCGCCTCCGTTTGTTAATACCGTTGGGCTCCTGCTTCAGATGCCGGTTCCTTTTCAGGGCCAGGCCGGAGATACCGTACGGTTCAAGGTTACAGGCATTGATACCCTGCAGAGAATGAATCCTGCGCTTATTGAGTTTTACCTGAATGGTTCGAGGGCAACGGTTAAATCGGTTAACGGAGGTGACAGCACCCTTACTGTGGTGGTGCCCAATAATGCTTCCTCCGGCGCTTCGTCTATGATCATCGGAGATAAACAATTCTACGGGCCGGATTTTAATATAACGGGCTGGACCTGGCTGGATTCTACTTTTAATGCAACCACTCAGAAAGATGAAAAAGGGAACCCGCTTTTGGGCAGCGCCACCAACGGACCTGTATGGAGTGTATATTACGATTCCTGGATGCAGGTATTGAACCTGTTTGTTTGCGGAGGATTTACCACATGGAACGGGCTGAGTTTCCTGGGAACCACGCCGGACTCTTACCACAACAATAATATTGCCGGGGTGATCCAGTTAAACCCCACGACCGGTGCATTGCGTGATAATTTTTATGTAGGTGAGGGACCGAACAGGGGCTCGACGATTTATGGTATGGTCAAACTCACTAATTTTCCCGGATATCTGGTCTATGGAACCGGTTTTTCGGGCTTTGGTATTTACAAGGGGGTTAATAATATGACGCGGGTGTACCAGAATGGCCTGATCGATTCGGTGACCACAAATGTGAACAACCCGGACCCGGAAAACCCTTCCGCCAACATCGGGGTGTTTGTCAATTTTAAGGGCGGTTTTGACGGCCCTGTAAGAAAGGTTTTTCTGGACGCCGCCGGGCGGCTTATTTCCGTGGGTAATTTTTCAAGGCATGTATACAACGATTATACGTTGTCAACCGCATTTTCCGTAGTTAAGAATTATACCTACCAGTTGCAGGTTGCTGCCACAGATCAGAATGGTATATTGGACACTACGTATAATTACGATCCGTACCGCGCAAAGGGATTGGGTACCAATGGAACCATTTCGGATGCCGTACAGTTGATGAACGGCGCCACTCCCGGCAACATCATTATTGGAGGGAACTTTACATTATACAACAATGAAAATGTAGGGCGCATCGTAATGCTGGATAATAACGGCAAAAGAAACCCGGCTTTTGATGTGGGTTCCGGAGCCGATGGCGCCATTACAAAGATCACTTACAATCCTGCTACACAGAAACTGTTGGTAGCGGGCGACTTTAAATCATTTAACGGAGTCGCCTGTCCGGCAGGCGTCGTAATGCTGAATAGCAACGGCTCGATCAGCACCGGTTTTAAACTGGGTGATTTTGAACGGTCTACGGCCAACGGCGGAAGATTGGTTAATTATGCCGGTCAGCTGAGCGATGGCACCATCATTATATCGGGCGCTTTTGAACGATACCGGGATCCGGCCGGCGGTGCATTTATTACGCGCCAGGGATTTATGATTCTTAACCCGGATGGAACCCTGGCTGCAAACCTGAATAATACCGGCGCCTTTAACGGAACAATCAACGATATTTTTGAAACCACCACGCTGTCGGGGCGTAAAGGAGTGGTGATTGCAGGCAGCTTTTCATTATTTGACAACA
>Ga0222424_100476_pt1 | contig 21217 bp, 22 predicted proteins | sample 2B2ome_FD_182468 | JGI IMG/M metagenome (GOLD analysis project Ga0222424, IMG submission 182468) | Enriched microbial communities from leaf-cutter ant dump, University of Wisconsin, Madison, United States - 2B200A (version 2) | ecosystem: Environmental > Terrestrial > Nest > Insects nest > Nest... | reverse complement strand
CTGCTGGAGCCCATCGGCTACATCCCGCCGGCTGAAGCCGAGGCAAACTACCATCGGCAACTCGCCAGTCAAGCCATGCCGGCCTGACTCACACTAACTGGCCTCCACGAATGCCGGGGCGATTCAGTCGCCCATGTCCAGGGCGCGTTGGGCTGCTTCGAAAACGCAGTGATCAAAATTCATGGTTTGTCCTTTCGGGGGGTTACTTGCGGGTGTAGTGATGCCAGGCAACCAGCGCCGCCCCGATAAGGGCAAGCACCAGCAACTGGGGGTACATGAAGCACAGGACGGCGGCAGCGGCGATGGCCATGGGCCGCGTGGCGTTGAACCACATGCCCAGCACCAGGGCCGCGAACAGTGCTGCAACGATCCGTGGCGTCAAAGTGCTTCCTTGAGCTTTTTGCGGCGGGCCCTGGACTCCTGAGCGCCGATGCGGTCCATGGCGGCCTGCTCCAAGGTGGCCTTGGGCACGTGCTCATGAACGCGTGTGTTCAGCTCAATGGGCCTTATCAAGCCCAGATCGCGTAAAGCGGCCAGCACGAAGCCGCCCGTGTTGATGGACTTGCCGGGGTGCAGGCCGTGAAAGCTCTTGGCCGTCAGTTCCTGCGCCCCCGTGACGATGGCCTCGATGGCCTGGGCAGGTGCCCAGTCCTTGCACCACATGCCCTCGCCGGTGTTGCCCGTAATGCGCAAATGCAAGGTGCCATCGGCTTCGTTTCGGCCAACCGCGTATCAGCCGCTACGAGGTAGGCACACACGAGCCGCCCATTGAAACAGCAAGGCTAATTGCCAAGGCCCTTGGAGTGCCGCTGGCCTACCTGTACTGCGATGAAGAGGATGTGGCGATGCTACTCAAGGAGCTTGCCACCCATTCAGCAAGCCAGCGCAAGGCTCTCGTGTCTCAGTGGCTGCAGAGCTTGAGATAGCCAGTCCAAAGACACTGCTCTGTCGGAATTGCAAACCATCTGACGCCTTCAGGCTGAGAGCGGCCCTTCGCTGGCGAACCGCTCAACGACCGGTCTCCTCGGAAGCTGACTCTGCGCAGTATGGCTTGCGATAGGCACTTTTCGTCTTCGAGTTCGCACTAGAGCATGCCTTGCTCAACAAGAACCTCCCTGATGCCGCTTGCCGCACCTTCTCGACCCATGTTCGAGTAGATCTTCATCGCTCGTTGCAAGCGACCTCGAGCCTCGGATCTGTCGCCTGTATTCACAGCAAGCCGCCCAAGCAGCTCGTTGGCTGCGGCAATCTGGCCTTCGTCCTTGGCGCCTTCCGCTATCTGCAAGGCGTTTAGCAGCGTTTCTCGTGCGACTCTCGGATTGCCTTCGTCGAACTGCAACTTGGCCAAATCACTGAGAGTCGAAGCTTCTGAGCGACTAGCTCCGGCGATGCGCATTACTCGAATGGCTTCAAGGAGCATTCCTTTTGCCTCTGCGACGCGCCCCTGCTTGGCGTAGATGCCTGCAAGGCTGCGCTTGAGGTTTGCTTCCCCAAGTCGGTCACCATTGCGATTCAGGATGGGCAGCGCGGATTCGAAGGCTGCTTGTGCAGACTTGAGATCGCTGGCGTCGGCTAACAGCAGGCCGGTGTAACGCAGGGCTTGCGCTTCCCCCAATTCCTGGCCCGCGCTGGCGTAAGTAGCGCGCGCCTCGTCGTAGCTCTTGCGGGCTTGATCCACCTTTCCCTGCATCTTGTAAAGGTGCCCGTACAGGACCAGCGCACTGGCAATGCCAGCAAGATCCCCTGACTGCTGAGACAGGCGCTTAGCCTCGGCGAGGGAGTGATCGACTGCCGGAAGATTGTTCCGCGATCCCTCGAGTCGTGCGATCGACCGCAGGACTCTGGCCTGCCCCGCCGGTTGATCTCGATCCTGGTAGATCTTCAACGCACGGCCGTAGTTAGCACGCGCCGCTGGGTAGTGGTTCTGGGTTTGCTCCAGTTCCCCAATGCCTAGATACGAATCAGCTTCGCCCTGTGTACTTCGCAACGAGTGAAAGAGTTCAGCTGCCTGTTCGTACTGCTTCCGCGCAGGCCCTGACAAGCCAAGCAGCCGGTTCAACTCTGCAACACCCTTGAGCGCGTTCGCCTGCCCCTGACGATCGCCAAGCCTCTGATAGATTGCAAGCGCCTTCTCGTACCTCTCGCGGCCCTCACCAGACTGCGTATAGACGCGGGAAAGTTCGCCCCAGCTGTAGTAAACGTTTGCCTCGCCCTGCGCATCGCCGATGTTCAGATAGACTGCCAGCGCCTCGGCGTATCGAGTGTCGGCTTCCGGGATCTTCCGTTCAACTGCAGCGAGCCACCCGAGTTCGCGAAGAGCATGCGCCTCGGCCTGACGATCCTTCCCCGCAATCGCCACGCTCAGGGCGCGTTCAGCCTGTTCCCGTCCTTTGACATATTGGCCTCGCGCGATCGAGATGTCCGCAAGTTGACGCAGTGCAGTGCTTTCTCCAGTAGCGTCGCCGAGTTCACGGTACGTTTTTGCCGCTTCCAAGTAGCGCTCTTCCGCATCTTTGGACCGACCTTCGAGTTTGTCGCGCTGAGCCAAAGCACTGTACAAGCCGGCCACTCCACGCTGGTCGCCGGCTCGCTTGGCCAAGACCAGTGCTTGCTCCCGCGCGGTGGTGGCAGCCTTGAGGTCACCCTTGCTTTCGCGTATGTCTCCGATCACTTGCCAGGCGTTGGCTTCCACCAAGGCGCTGTCGGACTTGCGTGCAAACTTTAACGCTAGCTCTGCCTGGACGAGCGCCCCCTCTACGTTGCCTTGGCGCTTTAACAAATCTGCGAGCAGCATCCTTCCGCTGGATTGAGAACCTGCGTCGTTCGCTTGCTCGGCCGAGAAAATGTAGCGTTCGAGATCCTGCTTCGCCTCGAGCAAGCGAAAAGCGACGTAGTTCCTCCGATAGTCTTCGTAGATCGACCGCAACTCTGCAGCGGTTGAGGGGGAGGCGGCTTGTGGCGCTGTAGGTACCTGATCCGCGATGACCGGGTCGGGCAAGACGCAGGCAAAGAACGTCGTGATCAAGACTTGCGCCGATCTGCGCCAGGCTACAGCAGCCGTCGACGCAGTGACGGGGGCGGTCCCTGCGCAACCGCCCGAAAGTGTCAGATTCGAGGTTGGCATTGGGTCAATTCTTGTAGCGTTGATGAACGTCACGATGATCCTATCGTCCGATTGCGGCTCGGCATTGGGTGCACGAGTGCGGCTGGCTTGACCGCCGGCTTTTTGTCTTTCCTAAACCAGCCGAATACCATCCGCTCCTCCTTTTGTCATCACATGCGGGCGACCTTTACTCAGTGTGGGCTCGCTCCGGCGAACGCCTCCTAGTGGCCGATAGTACGCGTTCGACGGTCAAAGTTGGATGACTGCAATCGCTGGAGGCTGTGTGAAAACCCTCTCACGGCCCGTAGGCGATCACGATAGAGTCCGCAGACATATTGAACACAGGGGTCAATATGTCGAGATACATCGAAGGTCATGACAGACAGCAGGTCACGCTGCTGCCGGAGTGCTTGGATGACTTCATTGCGGAAGACAACACCGTTCGGATCGTGGACGTCTTCATCAATGAACTGGACTTGGTCGGATTGGGTTTCGAAGGTGCAACGCCGGCGGCAACCGGCCGACCCTCGTATCACCCCTCGGTGCTGTTGAAGCTGTACCTCTACGGCTACCTCAACCGTATCCAGTCCAGTCGCAGACTGGAGCGCGAATGCCAGCGCAACGTGGAACTGATGTGGCTGACCGGGCGCCTCGCCCCTGACTTCAAGACCATCGCGGACTTCTGCCGCGACAACGGTAAAGGCATTCGCAATGTCTGCCGTCGCTTCGTAATGCTGTGCCGCGAGTTGAAGCTGTTCACTGAAGCCGTGGTGGCCATCGACGGCAGCAAGTTCAAGGCCGTCAACAACCGAGAGCGCAACTACACGCCGGGGAAGATTGAGCGACGCGAACGGGAGCTGGAGGAAAGTATCCAGCGCTACCTTGACGCACTGGAGACGGCTGATCGGACGCAGCCTGTGGAGATGCAGGCCAAGACCGATCGCCTGCAAGGAAAGATCCAGAAGATGCGCCAGCGCATGCAGGGCCTGCAGGCGATCAAGGCGCAATTGGAGACGCTGCCGGATCGGCAGCTCTCCCAGACGGACCCTGACGCACGCGCCATGACCACCTACAGCGCCAAGGGCACGGCCATGGTTGGCTACAACGTGCAAGCTGCGGTAGATACCAGAAACCACCTGATCGTTGCCCACGAGATCACAAACAACGGCAGCGACCGAGCACAACTCAGCCCAATGGCCATGGCAGCGCGCGATGCAATGGGCACAGGGCGGCTGAAAGCCATCGCCGACCGTGGCTACCGGCGCATCAGGCGATGGGAGCATGAAGAAGTCATGGACCAAGTCCAGCAAAGGCTGGACCAGATGCCCAACGCCATGACGGTGCGCAAGAGCACCATCGAGCATGTCTTCGGCACCCTCAAACACTGGATGGGCTGGACGCACTTCCTGAGGTATCGAGAACGTGGCCACTGAGATGAGCCTGAGCGTGTTGGCATACAACTTCAAACGCGTCCTCAGCATCCTGGGCTTCGAGCGGACCAGGAAAGCGATGCAGTTGTTGGGCGCTTAGGCGCCCTTTGCGGCCGCTGTAGGCCCCATCAGCAGCCCCAAACGGGCTCCAGCATTGCATTGGCGACTCTCAGACAGGCTCAGTTCGCACAAACGGACAAAGCTGCGAGCCGCGAGTGACTTGCGCGGCCTCCCCGAGAGTTCTCACACAGCCTCGCTGCACAGCAGGCATTGGCGGAAACACTGAGAACGACCTCAACGGGTCGAACTCCGTCATCTCAAAAACAAAAAAAACCACCATGACACCGAAGCATCAGGTGGTTTTCATTGACCAAACCTCAGCGCCCTACCGAGCGCCAAGGTCTGTCAGATCAGTGGAACTGCTCTTCTTCGGTAGAACCCGTCAGGGCCTTCACCGAGGACGAACCGCCCTGGATCACCGTGGTCACGTCGTCGAAGTAGCCCGCGCCCACTTCCTGCTGGTGCGACACGAAGGTGTAGCCCTTCTCGCGTGCTGCGAATTCGGGCTCCTGCACCATTTCCACGTAGTGCTTCATGCCTTCGCCGCGAGCGTATGCATGGGCAAACTGGAACGTGTTGTACCAGTTGATGTGGATGCCGGCCAGCGTGATGAACTGGTACTTGTAGCCCAGGTCCGACAGGTCTTGCTGGAACTTGGCGATCTGCTTGTCGTCCAGGTTCTTCTTCCAGTTGAACGAGGGCGAGCAGTTGTACGACAGCAGCTTGCCGGGGCAGGCAGCGTGCACGGCCTGGGCGAATTCGCGGGCGAAGCCGATGTCGGGCACGCCGGTTTCGCACCACACCAGGTCGGCGTAGGGGGCGTAGGCCACGCCACGGCTGATGGCCTGCTCCAGGCCGTTCTTCACGCGGTAGAAGCCTTCTTGCGTGCGCTCGCCGGTCAGGAAGGGCTTGTCGTTGGCGTCGTGGTCGGACGTGATCAGGTTGGCGGCTTCGGCATCGGTGCGGGCGAGCACGATGGTGGGCACGCCCATCACGTCGGCGGCGAAGCGCGCGGCGATCAGCTTCTCGATGGCTTCCTGCGTGGGCACCAGCACCTTGCCGCCCATGTGGCCGCACTTCTTCACGGCGGCCAGCTGGTCTTCGAAGTGCACGCCCGCAGCGCCGGCGGTGATCATGTTCTTCATCAGTTCGAAGGCGTTCAGCACGCCGCCGAAGCCGGCTTCCGCGTCGGCCACGATGGGCAGGAAGTAGTCGATGAATTCCTTGTCGCCAGGGTTCACGCCACGGCCCCACTGGATTTCGTCGGCACGCTTGAAGGTGTTGTTGATGCGGCGGACCATGGTGGGCACCGAGTCGTACGCGTACAGCGACTGGTCGGGGTACATGGTTTCGCTGGTATTGCCGTCGGCGGCCACTTGCCAGCCCGACAGGTACACGGCTTCCAGGCCGGCCTTGGCCTGCTGCATGGCCTGGCCGGCGGAGATGGCGCCGAAGGCGTTCACGTAGCCCTTCTTGGCGCCGCCGTTGATCTTGTCCCACAGCTTCTCGGCACCGCGCTTGGCCAGCGTGTACTCGGGCTGCAGGCTACCGCGCAGGCGCACCACGTCGGCGGCGCTGTAACCGCGCTTGACGCTCTTCCAGCGGGGGTTCTGGGCCCAGTCTTTTTCCAGGGCGGCAATTTGCTGTTCGCGACTCAGTTGTTCGGTGAGGGATTGGGGCATGGGATCACTCCAGGGGGTTGGTTGAAAACACCGGGCTGCATGGGCCGCCCTTGGACACAACTTTAAGTCTTCTATAAGACTTGAGCAAGCTCTTATGTCTTATACAAGAGATAAATTTTATCCTTTTAAAACAATAGCTTAGTTCTTCTATTTCTCCATGCAGGAATTGATTTCTCATATCGAGAAAAAATGCCGCGGCGCAGCAACCGCGCATTCCTGCATTGTGAAAATTTACTTTCGCATAACGAGAATGGTTGAAGACGCCCTTCAGCCCGGCGCCAGCCAGTCGCCGTGGGCGATGCAGGGGGCGGATGCAATGCAGCGCGGGTTGATCTCGTAGACGAGGCAGGACAGCGCCCGCCCCTCCACATCGACCACCACCTCGCGCCTGGCGTACTCGTCCACCGGGTCGGCGCCCAGCCCTTCGATTTCGTCCAACTGCGCCTCCAGCGCAGGCTCGATGGCGTAGACCTCGCCCTGCACCCAGCCGGCGCCGCCCAGGGTCATGCCCGGATAGGCGCCCAGGTGGTAGAGCACGCCAGCCACCCGGGCTGTGCCGAGATAGCGCGCGGCCGGCTGCAGCCGGGTGATGTCGTTGCTGCCGCCGCGGCGCAGGGTGCCGTAGACAAAAACGCAGCGGGGCGGGCAAAAGGAACCGGACTCGTCGGGCATGATGCGCACTCTTTTTTGTGAAACCAGCGCGCCAGTCTAGTGAACACGCCCAGCCGCCCTTTCGCCTACCTGTGCCTGGCCCTCAGCATGGCCCTGGTGGGCAGCTATGTCGCCCTCTCCAAGCCCCTGGCCGCCGTGCTGCCTGTCTTCCTGCTGGCCTGGATGCGCTTCGGCATTGGCGGCATCGCCATGCTGCACTGGCTGCGCAAGCCGGCGGACGAGCCGCCGCTCACGCCCCAGACACGGCGCCTGCTGTTCCTGGAGTCCTTCCTGGGCAATTTCCTGTTCACCGTCTGCATGATCTATGGCGTGAGCCTGACCGACGCCGTATCGGCCGGCGTGACCATGGCCGCGATCCCCGCTGCCGTGGCGGTGATGGGCTGGGCCTTCCTGCGCGAGCGGGTGGCGCCCCGCACCTGGGTGGCCGTGGCCTGCGCGGTGGCGGGCATCGCGCTCTTCTCGCTATCGAAACCAGAGCTTCCAGCGCATGCTGCACAAGCGCTGGAGGCCGAAAACACCCATGATCTGGCCTGGCTGGGGCAGTTGCTGCTGGTGGGCGCCGTGATCTGCGAAGCCGCCTACACGGTGATCGGCAAGAAGCTCACGGGCAGCCTCGGCCCGAAGCGCATCACCTCGCTCATCAACCTGTGGGGTTTCGCGCTCACCACGCCGTTCGGCCTGTATCTCGCGTGGCACTTCGACTTTGCCGCGGTGGGCTGGGGCACCTGGGCCCTGCTGCTGTTCTACGCGCTGGCCGCCTGCATGTGGACGGTGTGGCTGTGGATGACGGGACTCAAGGCCGTGCCCGCGGCCCAGGGCGGCGTGTTCTCGGTGCTGCTGCCCGTCAGCGCCGCCCTGGTGGGCGTGCTGGTGCTGGGTGAATCGCTCACGGGCCTGCAGTTGTTCGCCTTCGCGATCGCGCTGGCCAGCGTGCTGCTGGCCACCCTGCCCTCGCGGGCGGCGCTGCGGGTGGGGAAAAGCGGCTAGACCTCCAGCGCCTGCGCGCTGACGACGATGCCGTCGGCATCGGCATACAGCCAGTCGCCGGGCCGCACCCAGACGCCCTGGATCTGCACGGCCACGTCGCGCTGGCCTTCGCCGCGCCGCTCGGTGGGCAGCGGGATGAGCGCCAGCGCACGGATGCCGACGGCCGCCGCGTTGAGTTCGGCCACGTCGCGCACGCAGCCGTCCACCACCACGCCGGCCCAGCCGTTGCGGGCTGCGGCGGCGGCGATGTTGCCGCCCACCAGGGCGCGGCGCAGCGAGCCGCCGCCGTCGACCACCAGCACGCGCCCTTCGCCGGGCGATTCCAGCGCCGCCTTCACCTGCGTGTTGTCTTCATGGCATTTGACGGTGACCACCGGCCCCGCAAATGCCGCTACGGCACCAAAGTGCCGGAACACGGGCGGCAGCACGCGGAATGCGCCGCTGGTGTCGCCCTTGTACGCATCGCAAAAGTCGCAAGTGCTGAATGCGGGGGTGGAAGCTGCGCTCATCTCAAAAAACCTTTCAGGTAGATCAGGGAAACGTCAATCGTTACCCCATTGTCCACCGGCTACAAATCGAGGCAAAAAAAGCCACTTCTCCCTTGGAAACGCGATTTTTTCCCAGTAGCATCGCCCTGCCGGCCGGAAAGCGTCGTTTTCGCTGGTGAAGTTTTTACGTCCAACAAGGAAAACCCAACATGGCAACTGCAAAGAAAGCTCCGGCAAAGACGGCCCCCGCCACCAAGGCAGCCGCACCCGCCAAGAAGCGCACTCCCAACGCCGCCTTCATGAAGGCGCTCACGCCCAGCCCCGCGCTGGCCGCCGTGGTGGGCTCGGCACCGCTGCCGCGCACGGAGATCATCAGCAAGCTGTGGGTCTACATCAAGGCCAACAACCTGCAGGACGCCGCCAACAAGCGCAACATCAACGCCGATGCCAAGCTCAAGGAGCTGTTCGGCAAGCCCCAGGTGTCGATGTTCGAGCTGGCCGGCCTGATCGGCAAGCACGTCAAGTAAGAAGGCAGATACCTGCCCTGCGAAAAAGCCGGCCCCGCGCCGGCTTTTTTGCGTCTGGGCCCTTTTCCAGGATGGTACGAAGGATTTATTGCAAATGCGATAGATTCTTATTTATAATCCCCTCACCTTCAACAGCCAGCCACACTGCCTGCCGTCATGATCGTCTGTGTTTGTCGCCGGATTTCCGACCGTGAGATTGCCCGCCACGCACGTGCCGGCATGAGCTTTGACGAAATCCAGTTCGAACTGGGCGTGGCCACCCAATGCGGCTGCTGCGAAAGCTGCGCGCGCGACGTGGTGGCGCAGTGCAGTGCATCGAATCCCGTGGCCGCCCTGCACAACGATGCGGCGCCACAAACGATCCAGCTTGCCAGCTCCATCCTGGAAAGCAAGTCATGGAACTCCTCTCAACACTCGCTGGCAGCCTGATCCTCGTCGCAGGCTCGGCCTGGTGGATCTTCCGCAAGTAACTAGGCTCTTTTTGGCCTCTGGCGCTTGATACACAAGCGCTGGCAGCTATCATTTTTATGTCTCAGACTGATCGTTTTGCCACCCCGGGAGGAATCAGCCGCAACACCATGATCGTAGGCTCGGTCATCGCACTGCACATCGCAGGCATCTGGGCCTTGCAGTCGGGGTTGCTGCGGCGCGCGGCCGAGGTGATCGTGCCGGCGGAACTGCTGAGCGAGTTCATCCCCCCGCCCGCACCGCCCAAGGTCACGCCTCCTCCTCCCGCGCCACCGCCGCCCCCCCGCCCGGCACCGAAGATCGCTCCGCGCCCGGCGCCCATGCCCGTGGCCATCCCCGATCCGACGCCCGCGCCCAACGCGCCCGTGGGCATCACCACGCCGCAACCGCCCGCGCCGCCCATCGAGGCCCCGGTGGCGCCCCCGGCTCCGCCCGCCCCGCCGGCGCCGCCCGCTCCGCCCAGGATCGAGCTGCCCTCCAGCGACGCGGCCTACCTGAACAACCCCAAGCCCAGCTACCCCGCCATCAGCAAGCGCATGGGCGAGCAGGGCAAGGTGGTCCTGCGCGTGCTGATCGGCACCGACGGGCTGCCGCAGAAGGTGGAAATCAGCAAGTCCAGCGGCTTCGACCGGCTGGACCGCCAGGCCCAGGAGGCCGTCATGCGCTGGCGCTTCGTGCCCGGCAAGCGCAACGGCGTGCCCGAGACCATGTGGAACCTGGTCCCCATCAATTTCGTTCTCGAATAACCCACAGGACTTACGCAAACAAGGATGCACAACCGGCATTTCTATCAAGCAGGCATCTTGCCCAAGCCTGATTTGCGTAAGTCGTAACCCATTAACCGCTTCAGGGAGTTTTTTCATGGATTCGCAATTCGGCATCACCAACGTCTGGGTCCAGGGCGACTTCGTCACCCGGGCCGTCGCCGTCATCCTGCTGGCGATGTCGCTGGCCTCGTGGATCGTCATCCTCATCAAGGCGCTGGACATCGTGAAGTTCAAGAAGCAGGCCCGCGCCGCGCGCGACTTCTGGCACAGCGAGGACTTCGCCACCGGCCTGGCCAAGCTGGGCAAGGACAACGCCAACCCCTTTCGCCACCTGGCCCTGGAAGGCCGCGAGGCCACGGCCCACCACCGCAACACCAAGGCCCACCTGCACGACACGCTGGACGTGAGCGACTGGGTCACGCGCTGCCTGCGCAACTGCATCGACGAGTTCACCGCGCGCCTGCAGTCGGGACTGGCGATCCTGGCATCCGTGGGTTCCACCGCGCCCTTCATCGGCCTGTTCGGCACCGTCTGGGGCATCTACCACGCGCTGGTGGCCATCGGCACGTCGGGCCAGTCCACCATCGACAAGGTGGCGGGCCCCATCGGCGAGGCGCTGATCATGACCGCGCTGGGCCTGGCCGTCGCCATCCCCGCCGTGCTGGGCTACAACGCGCTGGTGCGCGGCAACAAGTCCATCCTGGGCGGCCTCAACAGCTTCGCGCACGACCTGCATGCCTACTTCGTCACCGGCGCCCGCGTGACCGCGGCCGGCGAGCAAGCCAAGGTCCTGCCCATGAAGAAAGGCGCATAAGCCATGGCCTTCGGAACGCAAGACGAAGCCGATGACGTGATGAACGAGATCAACATGACGCCCCTGGTGGACGTCATGCTGGTGCTGCTCATCATCTTCATCATCACCGTGCCGGTGATGAAGCATTCGGTCAATGTGGATCTGCCCCGCGCCGCCAACCAGCCCGAGGACGTGAAGCCCGAAACCGTGCGCCTGTCGGTGGACGCCGATGGCAAGTACTACTGGAACGGCGGGGCCGTCAGTGACGCCGAACTGGAACCCCTGCTCAAGGCCGAAGCCGCCAAGCAGCCCCAGCCCGACCTGCACATCCGCGGCGACAAGGAAGTGCGCTACGAGCGCGTGGCGCAGGCCATGGCCGCGGCCCAGCGCGCCGGCGTGCGCAAGATCGGCTTCGTGACCGATCCCCAGCCCTGACAGGCTGCGGGCCAACAAAAAGAAACACATCTGCCGCTTGACTTGCAATTGCGAATCGTTATCATTAACAAAACGAATTCCAACGCACCAGGAAAATCCCATGCAAGCCACCCTGACCGCCGCCTCGCTCCTGCGCTCCGTTCCCGCTGACAAGGCTGCCTCGCTCGCCGAAGGCAGCCACCGCGCAGAGGCCGCCACCGCCGCCGTTGACAGCAGCTCCCTGCTGCAGGGCCAGAAGGCCGTGGCCATCAGCCACAACGGCTCGGTGTACCGCCTGCAGGCCACCAAGCTGGGCAAGCTGATCCTGACCAAGTAAGAGTTTCATCGTGGGGCGACTCCCGGGCTTGCAACAAGCTCGCAAGGGTCGTTTTTGCCAGCCAACGGGTTTGCCCGCGTAGCCAGGCTTTTTTTGCACCGCCCCGGATGCACCGTCCAAAAGGAAACCGGCCCTGGGGCCGGTTTTCTCTTTTTGGCCTTTTCGACCTCCAGCGCTTGTCCTGCAAGCGCTGGCAGCTACCGAATCAGTAGCAATCGATCATCCTGGCCGGCCGGTCACAGGCCCAGGGCCGCGATGCCGGCGCGCGCGATCTGCGCATCCTCGGTGGACTTCACGCCGCTCACGCCCACCGCGCCCAGGCACTGGCCGTCCTTCAGGATCGGCACGCCGCCTTCGAGCAGGCCGTCAATGGCGGGCGCGCTCAGGAAGGACACGCGGCCGCCGTTGACCATGTCCTCGTACACCTTGCTCTCGCGGCGGCCCAGGGCGGCCGTACGGGCCTTGGAAGGCGCGATGTGGGACGACACCGGCGCGGCGCCGTCCAGGCGCTGCAGCCACAGCAGGTGGCCGCCATCGTCCACGATGGCGATGGTCACGGCCCACTGGTTCTTCTGGGCCTCGGCTTCGGCGGCGGCGGCAATGGCCTTGACGTCGGCCAGTTCGAGTGCGTGTTGGGTCTTCATGGAAGTATTTGGAAAAGGGAAAGCGGCAAGCATACCGGCATCGCAGGGGGCCGCTCACCCCTGTCCAGGGTGAAAGAACCCTTACCAAAAGTAGGTGACCGGACGCGGTTATTGCAAGGCCGAAAACCGCCACCACCTAGAATTTGCAGTGTCTGCGTCGTGCAGGCCAACAAGGAGAGACACAGATGATGAATGACCAAATCACCACCCTGGGCCACTCTGCGGGCTATGGCATCTCGCAGGAACAGCGCCACAAGGTGCTTCGCAATACCTACTGGCTGCTCGCGCTGAGCCTGATCCCCACGGTGCTTGGCGCCTGGGTGGGCGTGGCCACGGGCATCACCCAGTCGCTGCGTGGCGGCGTGGGCCTGATCGTGTTCCTGGGCGGCGCGTTCGGCTTCATGTTCGCCATCGAAAAGACCAAGCGCTCGGCCGCCGGCGTGCCCGTGCTGCTGGCTTTCACGTTCTTCATGGGGCTGATGCTCTCGCGCCTGATCGGCATGGTGCTGGGCTTCTCCAACGGTTCCGAGCTGATCATGACCGCCTTCGCGGGCACGGCCGGCGTGTTCCTGGTGATGGCCAGCCTGGCCAGCGTGATCAAGCGTGACCTCTCGGGCATGGGCAAGTGGCTGCTGGTGGGCGCGCTGGTGCTGCTGGTGGGCAGCGTCATCAACGTGTTCGTGGGCTCCTCGGCGGGCATGATGGCGATCTCGGTGGCCGCCATCGGCATCTTCAGCGCCTACATGCTGTACGACATCAAGCAGATCCTGGACGGCGGCGAGACCAACTACATCAGTGCCACGCTGGCCCTGTACCTGGACCTGTTCAACGTGTTCCAGAGCCTGCTGGCGCTGCTGGGCATCATGGGCGGCGAGCGCGACTGATCCTCGCCCTCCTCAAAGGCAAAAGGCTCCCTCGGGAGCCTTTTTGCTTTTTCTTTGCGCCCCGGGGCTCAATCGAACGGCGAGGCTGCCGATAATGCAAGCACATGTATCGCCACATCCCCTCCCCCGCACTGCGCCTGCTGGCCGTATCCGCCCTGCTACTGCTGCTGGGCGGCTGCGACAAGATCCCCGGCCTGGGCCCCGATCCGCGCATCGCGCAGCGTGAGGACGAGGCCAAGGCCATCGGCGGCGCCTGCCGCCATGCGCTGCGCGGCATCGAGGACTGCTACACCCTCAACCCCAAGGCCGCCAAGGCCGCCGTGTTCGCCGGCTGGAAGGACATGGACGCCTACATGCGCGAGAACAAGATCGAGGGCACGCCCTCGGTGCTGGGCAAGGTCGAGAAGCCCGAGCGCAGCAGGGGCGGCAACGCCGACATCGAGACCGAAACCCGCGACAGCCGCAGCTGACCCGGGCCGGGCCCTCAGGCCCGCTCGAACACCGCCATGCTCTCGACGTGCGCAGTGTGCGGGAACATGTTGACCATGCCCGCCGCCACGCACCGGTAGCCCGCCAGGTGCACCAGCAGCCCCGCGTCGCGCGCCAGCGTGGCGGGGTTGCAGCTCACGTAGACGATGCGCTTCGGCGGCGTCCAGCCTTCGGCGCCCGCGGGCAGCGGCCCCGCCCCCTCGGCGCCGATGCGCGACTGCTCGATATCGGCCAGGGCCTTGGCCAGCGCGAAGGCGCCTTCGCGTGGCGGGTCCACCAGCCACTTGTCGGCGGCGCCGTCGGCCACCAGCATCTCGGGCGTCATCTCGAACAGGTTGCGCGCTACGAAAGTAGTAGCCGCCAGCGCACGTCGCTCCTGCGCTAGAGCTTGATTTCTTTGATAGTTTTCGCGCGAGCGGGCGACCAGCGCCTCGCTGCCCTCGATGCCCAGCACCTCGCGCGCCTGCGTGGCCAGCGGCAGCGTGAAGTTGCCCAGGCCGCAGAACCAGTCGATCACGCGCTCATCGCGCCGCACGTCGAGCAGGCGCAGCGCCCGGCTCACCAGCACGCGGTTGATGTGCGGGTTCACCTGCGTGAAGTCCGTGGGCTTGAAGGGCATGGTGATGCCGAAGTCCGGCAGGCCGTAGGCCAGCTGCGGGCCGTCGGCGTCCAGCAGGTGGACCGTGTCCGGCCCCTTGGGCTGCAGCCACCATTGCACGCCGTGCGCGGCGCCGAAGGCGCGCAGCCGGTCGATGTCGCCGGTGCTCAGCGGCTCCAGGTGGCGCAGCACCAGCGCCGTCACCTCATCGCCGCAGGCCAGCTCGATCTGCGGGCAGGTGTCGCGCGCATCCAGGCTGGCGATCAGCGCGCGCAGGGGCATCAGCAGGGCATCGACATGCGGCGGCAGGATCTTGCAGGTCTGCATGTCGGCGATGTAGCGGCTCTTGCGCTCGTGGAAGCCCACCAGCACCGCGCCCTTCTTGATGACGTGGCGCACGGCCAGGCGGGCACGGTAGCGGTAGCCCCAGGCCGGGCCCTCGATGGGGCGCAGCACGGTCTCGGCCTTGACCTTGCCCAGGTGCCAGAGGTTGTCCTCCAGCACGCGCTGCTTGACGGCCACCTGGGCGCCCACGTGCAGGTGCTGCATCTTGCAGCCGCCACAGGCGCCGGCGTGCAGGCCGAAATGCGGGCAGCCCGGGCGCACGCGCTGCGACGATTCGCGGTGGATCGCCGTCAGGCTGGCCTGCTCCCAGTTGTTCTTCTTGCGGTGGGTGTTGGCGGTGACCAGCTCGAACGGCAGGGCACCATCGATGAAGACGACCTTGCCATCGGGCCGCCGGGCGACGCCCTGGGCGTCCAGGTCCATGGACTGCACCTGCAGCCAGCCCTCGGGCAGGTCGGCGGCGCTGGGTGCGGAAGGTTCAAACGCGGGGGATGGCAGTAGTTCTTTCGGTTCGCTCATCCCCTGATTGTCTCAGGCCCCGGACTGCGCCTGTCCGGGCCTGGGCGTGCGGCGCAAGGCCCGCTCAGCCGCGGTCGGCGCGCGCCGGGCGCACGCGCTGCACCGAGGCCGATGCCAGGGGCAGCTTGTTGATGGTCAGTTCGCAGCCGTGGTTGTCGGGCGAGAACACCAGCGTGGCGCCGGGCGCCACCAGGGGCAGGGTCTCGTGGATCTGGCGGGACATGTCCACGGGCGGCTCGGGGGCGCGGTACACGATGTCCTGGTCGGGGCCGTACACCAGGTAGCAGTAGGCGGACGCCGACTGGCTGAAAAACACGGATACCAGGGCTGCGGCGGCGTATGGGAGGGCTTTCATGGTTTCTTCTCCTTGGGCGGACGTATCTGCGGCCGATTATGCGGGTTTGCCGCGCCGCCACCAACCCACCGATGCATCAGCGCAAATGCAGGTGGGTGCTGTGCTTGACCTCTTCCATCACCGCATAGGTGCGCGTCTCGCGCACCCCGGGCAGCTGCCACAGCACATTGCCCGCGAACACGCGGTAGGCGTTCATGTCGGCAGAGCGCGTCTTGAGCAGGTAGTCGAACCCGCCGGCCACCATGTGGCATTCCATGATCTCGGGGTGCACCTGCACGGCGGCCTTGAACTGGTCGAACACGTTGGGCGTGGTGCGGTCGAGCAGCACCTCCACGAACACCAGCATGCCCGCCCCCAGCTTCAGGGGGTTGAGCCGCGCCTCGTAGCCCAGGATGAAGCCGTCGCGCGTAAGGCGCTGCACGCGCGCCAGCACGGCGGTGGGCGAGAGGGCCACGGCCTCGGCCAGCTTGAGGTTGGCAATGCGGCCGTCCTCCTGCAGGATTGACAAAATCCTGCGGTCTATGCGGTCCAGATCGTTTTCGTTGCTCATCGCTGCTAGTGATTTATTTGGTTAATTCCGATATTTTCGAACATTTATTCATCGCATGCCCGGGGATCATCGCATCCGAATCGCGCCACGCCCGCGGCGCCCATGAAACCCGCCAAAGAACACCGCCATGACACAAGCCATGCCCTCCTCCACGCCGTTTGCCGACTTTGCCCCGCGCCCTCCGCTGGACAACCCGCTGCGCGGCGCCATCACCGCCGCCTACCGCCGACCGGAGCCAGAGGCCCTGGCACCGTTGCTCGCCCAGGCCCGCCTGCCGCAGGACCTGGCCGCATCGGCCCAGCAGCTGGCCCTGCGCATCGCGGGCGCGCTGCGCCACCGCAAGAGCGCCGGCGGCCGCGCGGGCATCGTGCAGGGGCTGCTGCAGGAGTTCGCGCTGTCGTCGCAGGAAGGCGTGGCCCTGATGTGCCTGGCCGAGGCCCTGCTGCGCATCCCCGACAAGGCCACGCGCGACGCGCTGATCCGCGACAAGATCAGCAACGGCCAGTGGGAGCCGCACCTGGGCAAGAGCCCGTCGCTCTTCGTCAACGCCGCCACCTGGGGCCTGCTGATCACCGGCAAGCTCGTGGCCACGCACAGCGAGGGCAGCCTGGGCGCCTCGCTCGGCCGCCTGATCGGCAAGGGTGGCGAGCCGCTGATCCGCAAGGGCGTGGACATGGCCATGCGCATGATGGGCGAGCAGTTCGTGACCGGCGAGACCATTGCCGAAGCCCTGTCCAACGCCCGCAAGATGGAGGCCGAGGGCTTCCGCTACTCCTACGACATGCTCGGCGAGGCCGCGCTGACCACCGAGGACGCCCAGCGCTACTACGCCTCGTACGAGCAGGCCATCCACGCCATCGGCAAGGCGTCCGCCGGGCGCGGCATCTATGAAGGCCCGGGCATCTCCATCAAGCTCAGCGCCCTGCACCCGCGCTACAGCCGCGCCCAGTTCGACCGCGTGATGGACGAGCTGTATCCGCAGGTGCTGCGCCTGACCGAGCTGGCGCGCGGCTACGACATCGGCCTCAACATCGACGCCGAGGAGGCCGACCGGCTCGAACTCTCGCTCGACCTGCTGGAACGCCTGTGCCACGAGCCCTCGCTGGCGGGCTGGAACGGCATCGGCTTCGTGATCCAGGCCTACCAGAAGCGCTGCCCCTTCGTCATCGACTTCGTCATCGACCTGGCCCGCCGCACGCGCCGCCGCCTGATGGTGCGGCTGGTGAAGGGCGCCTACTGGGACAGCGAGATCAAGCGCGCCCAGATCGACGGCCTGGAGGGCTACCCCGTCTACACGCGCAAGGTGCACACCGACATCTCCTACGTCGCCTGCGCGAAGAAGCTGCTGGCTGCGCCCGAGGCCATCTACCCCCAGTTCGCCACGCACAACGCCGAGACGCTGGCCACCATCTACCACCTGGCGGGCAATAACTACTACGCGGGGCAGTACGAGTTCCAGTGCCTGCACGGCATGGGCGAACCGCTGTACGAGCAGGTGGTGGGCGCCGTCACCGCCGGCAAGCTGGGCCGACCGTGCCGCATCTACGCGCCCGTGGGCACGCACGAAACGCTGCTGGCCTACCTGGTGCGCCGCCTGCTGGAGAACGGCGCCAACACCTCCTTCGTGAACCGCATCGCCGACGAGACCATTCCGCTGGAAGACCTGGTGAGAAGCCCCGTGGAGGTGGTGGACCAGGCCGCAGCCGCCGAGGGCACGGCCGGCCTGCCCCACCCGCGCATCCCCGCCCCACACGCCCTGTACGGCCCCCAGCGCCCCAACTCCCGCGGGCTGGACCTGTCCAATGAGAACACCCTCACCCAACTGGGGGCCGTGCTGCAGTCCACCGCCGCCCATGCGTGGACCGCCGCGCCGCTGCTCGGGGTGGACGTGGAGCCGGGCCGCACGGAGCCCGTGCGCAACCCCGCCGACCACGCCGACGTGGTCGGCCACGTGCAGGAAGCCACCACCGCCGACGTGGACCAGGCTCTGGAATGCGCCCAGGCTGCCGCGGCCCCCTGGGCCGCCACGTCCCCCGCCGAGCGCGCCGCCGCCCTGCAGCGCGCCGCCGACGTGCTGGAAGACCGCATGCAGCCCCTGCTGGGCCTGCTGATGCGCGAGGCCGGCAAGAGCTGCAGCAACGCCATCGCCGAGGTGCGCGAGGCCGTGGACTTCTTGCGCTACTACGCGGCGCAGGTCGAATCCACCTTCGACAACGCCACCCACGTCCCGCTGGGCCCCGTGGCCTGCGTGAGCCCGTGGAACTTCCCGCTCGCCATCTTCATGGGCCAGGTGGCCGCGGCCCTGGCCGCCGGCAACCCCGTGCTGGCCAAGCCGGCCGAGCAGACCCCGCTGATCGCCGCCGAGGCGGTGCGCATCCTGTGGCGTGCCGGCGTGCCGCGCGGCGCCGTGCAGCTGCTGCCGGGCCGGGGCGAGACCGTGGGCGCGCGCCTGATCGGCGACGCCCGCGTGATGGGCGTGATGTTCACCGGCTCCACCGAAGTGGCGCGCATCCTGCAGCGCACCATCGCCGGCCGCTTGGACGCGGCGGGCCGCCCCATCCCGCTGATCGCCGAGACCGGCGGGCAGAACGCGATGATCGTGGACTCGTCCGCCCTCGTCGAACAGGTGGTGGGCGATGCCGTGGCCTCCGCCTTCGACAGCGCGGGCCAGCGCTGCTCGGCCCTGCGCGTGCTGTGCGTGCAGGAGGACGCCGCCGACCGCGTGGTGGAAATGCTCCAGGGCGCCATGGGCGAGCTGCGCATGGGCAACCCCGGCGCGCTGCAAGTAGACGTGGGCCCGGTCATCGACGCCGAGGCCCAGGCGGGCATCACCGCGCACATCGACGCGCTCAAGGCCAAGGGCCACAAGGTGTTCCAGCAGTGCCGCGGCAACACCGCCGAAGTGCAGCGACAAGGCACCTTCGTGCCGCCCACGCTGATCGAGCTGAACCGCATCGGCGAACTGCAGCGCGAAGTCTTCGGCCCCGTGCTGCACCTGGTGCGCTACGCGCGCGAAGACCTCGACACACTGCTCGACCAGATCAACGCCACCGGCTACGGCCTGACGCAGGGCGTGCACACCCGCATCGACGAAACCATCGCCCGCGTGGTGGACCGCGCCCACGCTGGCAACGTCTACGTCAACCGCAACATGGTGGGCGCCGTGGTGGGCGTGCAGCCCTTCGGCGGCGAAGGCCTGTCGGGCACCGGCCCCAAGGCGGGCGGGCCGCTGTACCTGCTGCGCCTGCTGTCGCAGCGCCCGGCCGACGCCCTGGCCCGCACCTTCGCGGCTGCGGACCGCGTCGCCCCGCCCGACGCCTCCGCGCGCACGCAGTTGCTGGCGCCCCTCAACGCACTGGAGCGCTGGGCCCAGGCGCAAGGCCACACGGCCCTGGCCGATACCTGCCGCCGCTTTGCCGCCGAGACCCAGAGCGGCACGGCCCGCACCCTGCCCGGCCCTACGGGCGAGCGGAATGTCTATACCCTGGCGCCGCGCGCCACGGTGCTGTGCCACGCCACCCAAGCGGGCGACTGGCTGACGCAGCTCGCCGCCGTGCTGGCCACCGGCGGCACCGCCCTGTGGCCCACGAGCCAGGCCGCGGCCAAGGCCGCCTTGCCGGCGGAAGTGCAGGCGCGCATCACGCTGGCCGACGGTGCCGTGGACAACGCCCAGGTGGACGTGGCCGCCGCGCTGCACCAGGGCAGCGCGGAATCGCTGCAAGCGCTGTGCGATGCGCTGGCCCGCCGCCCCGGCCCCATCGTGGCGGTGACCGCATGGCCCGAGGGCTCCACGGATGTGCCGCTGGAGCGCCTGCTCATCGAGCGCGCCCTGAGCGTGAACACGGCAGCGGCCGGGGGGAATGCCAGCCTGATGACCATTGGCTAAGCAACTTTAAGCCAAATAGGCCTCCAGCGCTTATGCATCAAGCGCTGGCAGCTATTTAATTGATAGCATCCAGAGAAAGGCATTCCGGCCGCTACATGCAGCGCGGCTCCCGCAGCGCCCATCGCCCCACCACCCGGTAGGGCCCGGGCGAGCCGCGCCGGTTGTAGAGCAACTGGAATTCCCGCACCGTCCAGCCCACAGGCGCCACTGCGTGCTCCGCCACGACGGACGGGCTGTACAACAGGGTCATGTGCGGCGTCACCGCAGGCGCCGCATGCCGGGCCTGCGTGCCGCCGGTGAGTGCAACGTCCAGCGCCTCATGCAGCGATCGGTGCAGTTCCATGAACCCCGCGATGCCCGCGCCGTGGCCACAGAGCACCAGGGGGTACCTTTCGTGGGGCCGCTGAAAACTGAGGCACCGGTCCAGCCGCAGGGGAAATGCCGGCGCATCCACCTGCGCCGCCGCCAGCCGCGCAAGCCACGACTTGGGTTCCGAGAACTGCGCGTCCCAGCCCAGCGACCGGAGGGTGACGTGGAACCTTTCGGTGCGCACCTTGCTGCCCGTCAGCTGGTGCAAGGCCATCTCCTCGTCGCGCACACACTCCGCCTGCCGCGCGGCATCCGCGTCCGCGAGCACCGCAAAGAACAGATGGTGGTCCGGGCGCGGAGGCGATTCCATTCCCGGCAACTGGGGCTGGTCGTCGGGCATCATGGCTGGGCTTCCTTCAACGAGCCACGCACCTTAGCGCGGGCGTTGGGGGCTGTCCAGCGAGGCCCGAGGACTGGCCTAGACGCATCAGACCACGGCCGCTGTCAAGCAGCGGTCACTCCCACTCGGTTATTCATTGGACCCTCTTCCCCTTGATTTCATTGGGGAAAACGGGGTTCGATGAAACCTCTGTACCGTCATGAATACCGTCAAAACCAGTGGGCTTGCTTGAGACTGCATCAGACCGTTCATATTGATTCCGATGAACGCGCCACACTCTGTAATTGGGCCCACTCGCATCAATGATGCCACAGCCTTTTCAAATGCACCATCTTGCCTGGAAGGTTTGTGAGACAACGCCGATCAGATCGGCTTGGCAGGACTGAATCGCCCCGGGAATAGAGGAGGCTCCTTCGTTTGAGAATGGAGCTATGAGGAAGTCCCCGAAGTATTCCCCCGAAGTCGTTGAGCGCTCGGTGCGCATGGTCCTGGAGTCCCAGGGCCAGCACG
>Ga0222424_100475_pt1 | contig 21340 bp, 24 predicted proteins | sample 2B2ome_FD_182468 | JGI IMG/M metagenome (GOLD analysis project Ga0222424, IMG submission 182468) | Enriched microbial communities from leaf-cutter ant dump, University of Wisconsin, Madison, United States - 2B200A (version 2) | ecosystem: Environmental > Terrestrial > Nest > Insects nest > Nest... | reverse complement strand
TGAGCTGTTTACTTTTAAAATTTAATTTGAATTTTTGTTGTTTTAATCGTTTCCAATAAAATAGTATGTTCCGTCATTTCTATTTTTTTCCCCTTGCCCCTGGTTTCGGCCACCACAATGGCATCGTCTGCTACAGAAAGCAGTTCTCCCTCGGTTTTTTGACCATCTAACTGGATCACTTCCACGTTGCGGCCCGTATTTTTTATATACTGACGGTGCAACTTCAGCGGCTCATCCAAGCCCGGTGATGATACTTCAAGAGAAAAATCACCATCCGGAAACAGGCCTTCCTCCTCAATCTGTTTGTACAGCGCCCGGTTGTACTTTACCAGATCATCAATGCCTACACCGCTATCCCCGTCAATAAATATTTTAAAATTATTGGTAGGTTTTATGCGGATATCTACTAAAAAATGAGACGGGTTTCCCTGTAGCAACGCAACTACTTTTTCCTGTAATTCCTGAATTATAGCCTCTTTATCCATATTTCTGAAAAAAGAAGAAGGGAACGCCTCCGTTCCCTCAATCTCCTTTTCTGCGGCGAAATTAAGACAATTATAGCAAAAAGAGCAATTTTTACAACTATTTTCCAAAACCGTCTCCCGTTTCATTTCCCGGGAATGCTTCTTCTAAAAAAATGCCTCTGACAACAACAATTTTGCAGTTATAACGTTATTTCTTTTACTTTATCACATGTCTGTTATTTTATACGCCATATTACTTTTTTTTCTGTACAATTTTATTGTAAAAGTTGCGCTGCCCGTGTACCGGACCACCCGCCAGATAAAAAAGCAATTTTCCCATATGAAACAACAGTTTCAGCAGCCGGGAGCCACCCCTTCACAAAACGAACCGGGCTCCCACCCCCCTCCGCCTAAAAAACAAACATCCAAACTGGGTGAATATATTGATTTTGAGGAGGTGAAATAGAATGAGGACAGACACATAACGGTGTAATGCTTTTCTTCCTTTAGTCTTTCTGTTCCTTAACAATCTTACCAGGACGATCTTTTTCCTTTTCAGATACACAGACCTGATCTGTATTTTGTGGATCCGTGGAAAAACGATACCCTATGTTGCATTACCATTGACAATCCCCGTTGTACTTCATCCTTTCGTTTATCCCCTTAGCTGCTATGATCCTGGATGATCTTCCAGTTTCCCGCTATCTTTTTTAAGACCAGTGTAAAATGTCCTTTCAGATCGCCCATTTTCCGGGTAAGCTGCCATTGTCCCACCACATTATAAAAACCGGGGCCCAGGGGCTGTAATTTTAGCAGGTTGAACTTCAGCGTGCCCATTTCGTCTTTTGTCGGATAGGCTTTGCGGTAGCGGTTCAATGTTTGCTGCCAGCCGTAGGTAACCCCGTTATTACCTACAAACAGCAGGGAATCATTGTTCCAGTAGGTATCCATAAACGCATCCAGGTTCCCCCGGTTCCAGGCGGTTAGCTGCCGCTCCATCAGCACCCGTATCTGCTGCACATCACCCTGCTGGGCGCGGCCGGCCAAAACCATCATGCTTAACAAAATAAGGAATCTGTATTTTTTCATCATTCAGGGGATGGGTACATCCAAAATTATCATATTTTGAGCGATACCCGGGGCTGTTTGATTCACGTTTATTCCCGATGCCGGATTCCGGACGCCGGATGCACGATTCCGGATCCTGAATGCTCAAATCCCGATACTGGATACTTATGCTGTTTGAAGCCTGGCGTGTTCCTGCATTTCCACTCCCGGTTTTTCAGGATCTACACCCTATGTCTGCATAAAACGCATCCAAAGCATCGAACCAGACCGCTGAAGCCTGATATCTGCGGCTGATTTGCCCAAAACTGACCGCTGATTGCTGACCGCATCAATAATGATCATGATCGCAGTCCTCCGCATGCGCATGATTATGGTTGCGACAGTACCGGTAATTGACGATATGCGCCGTTATGATAAAAATGACAGCCGGTATCAATAACAAAGCATGATATTGCAGGTATACCTGCTTTAGCACCAAAAACAGGATACCTGTGGTAAACAGCCATAACGGCAATTTTTTATGATGATGAAATTTATACCCGTGGCGCAGGGAATACACCCCTATAATAAATGCCAGGGCGATCATTCCGGTTTCAAATGCCACATTTTCAATGATATTGACCCCAAAAAGCGGAAGACTTGCCATAAACAACGGCAAAACGGCACAATGAATGGCACAAATCACAGAAGCAGAAATACCCAAGGCATCCCAATTAATCTTTGACCTCATGTTGCAAAAATAAAAAAAAGAAACAGTGTTGCAAATATTTAATTTCCCCTGTTTAAATAAACGTTTTTAAGCCTTAATTGTTGAACTGTTGGAATACCTTTGCACTTCAATTTTTCAGCATGTCAAAAAAAGCTATTTTTTATACCGCATTTTTCGTGTTCCTGTCGATCGCGTTTTACCTGACCGCTGTCTATTTTATTCCGGATTTTAACAAACGCAAGCTGGAGCCGGTTAGTAAAGTGGGAAAATTTACATTTACAGACCAGGATGGCAAACCTTTTTCCAACAAGGATGTGGAAGGCAAAATATATGTAACCGAATATTTTTATACTACCTGCCCCGGAATTTGCCCGATGATGAATGACAATATGAAACAGGTCTATGAAAAATATAAGGGAACTCCGGGCTTTCTGATCGTTTCACATACCTGTGATCCTGAAAAAGATTCTGCAGCCCAATTAAAACATTATGCAGACTCCATGAAGGTGGACACCCGGCAATGGGTCTTTTTAACCGGCCGCAAGGACAGTCTTTATAAAATGGCCCGGCTGAGTTATACCATTGATGATCCAAAAAATTATTTCAATACAGATGAAGATGATTTCTTGCATACCCAGTTCTGGGCGCTGGTGGATGGAAAGGGTAATGTATTAAAGATCTACGACGGTTTAAAGCAAAAAGAGATCAACCGCCTGATTGCAGACATCGCGGATGAACTGAAAAATGCGTCAAAAATTAATTAACTTTAAGGTATGGATAGCATTGTTCATATATTAAAACAAAATAATTTAAGTGTAACGGAAGGACGTCGTAAGATATTGTCGCTCTTCCTGAATAGCAATGGGGCATTGGCACATGCCGATATTGAAAAAAATACAGGCAGTCATTTTGACCGCGTGACCGTTTACCGGACGTTACAATCCTTTGTGGATAAAGGGATCATTCATACTATTCCAACATCAGACAATAGTATTAAGTATGCTTTATGTAAGGATGAATGTGGCGAGGGCCATCATCATGATCATCATGTGCACCTGGTATGCAGCAAATGCGGTAACACGTTTTGTTTGGATGATGTGGTAACCCCGGCTGTTAAGCTGCCGCACGATTACACGATACAACAGGTAGAAGTAGTGGTGAAGGGCGTTTGCAGTTCCTGCAACCATAAATAAAAAAAGCCCTGATGTAGACACATCAGGACTTTTGATTAATGTTTTGACTAGCTGCTAATTTACAGCCACCGTCTATTTTTTCCAAATAAAAATATCTTAATTTTTGCCGCCGCCAACCAATGAATAAAGTACTGAAGAACCCAGGGAAAGCAAGATACTGAATATCAGGGCCCACCAAAAACCATTTACTTCCACCCCTTTAAAAAAGTTGGCTGCGATCAAGACCATGAAGGCGTTGATCACTAATAAAAAAACACCAAGGGTTATTAAAGTCACCGGGATCGTTAGTATCACCAGCACCGGTTTCACGATGGCATTCAGCAGGGCCAGCACAAGCGCAAATAACGTTGCAGTCTTAATATCCGCCACCTTAACCCCCGGCAAAATCTGAGGAAGCAAATAAGCGATGAGCCCGGTTATGAGCACTTTCAGGATAAAATTCATCGAGTTGAGAATGTATATTAAAAGTTAAAGGTAGCTAAATTTGGAGGATTATGCATGGAATGCTGCTATGTTTTACACTGTTACCATGCATCCTCCAAAAAAATCTCATTATTTTTTGGTAACTTGTACCTGCAAATAAACACATCCTTTATAGTTATGATTCCAGAAGAACAACATAATGAAAATAAGGAGGATTTGAAAGATCATTCCAAAAAACACGAAGGGGATCCCCAGGAAGATATGGAAGGTCCGGTATCGTCCCTGCTTCAGCGGGGAAAGGAAACGATTGATAAGATCGGGGATAAAAAGGGGCATATAGAACATCCCCAGGAAGATCATGAAAAATAGCTCCCATTAGTGTTATCAGGTCCTTATAGCGGCTATGCAATTGCACGGCATAGACCTGGTTTTTTCTGTGTACTGATGATAGCAGGGTGATGATTGCTGTTGTGTTGCACCCATAGATATAACGATCCGTTTTGTTTTTGGATAGCCCGCTTACTCCGGCAAAGAATCATTTTCCGCCCGGTAAACTGCCGGGGCGGTATCATAAATACATGCAGCACTAAAACCAGACAAATATGGACAACTTTAATCAGCCTGCCCCACAACAGGAAGAAGGAGGTCTCTTCAAAAGCCTCGAAATCAATGAACAGGGAAAATTCCACATGGATGAAGCGTCAAAATGGGCCCGGTTTCTGGGAATTATCGGCTTTATTGCACTTTTTATTGCCCTGGTAGCCGGACTAGGTGTATTTATGGCAGGCTCTTCTATGATGCAGGCCAGCGGAATACCGGTCTCCGGTGCCGGTCTGGGGTTCATCTATCTTATTACGGCGCTACTTTATTTCTTTCCTTCCTTTTACCTGTACAAGTTTGGAAGCATTACCCGCAAGGGGATCCGGACCGAAAATATTACCGACCTGAACAAAGGGCTGCGCTACCTCAAAAATTTTTTCCGGTTTGCAGGTATCCTTGTTATCGTGTTCATCGGCTTTTACATTATTGCCATCATTGCCTTTGGTATGGGAGCCATGACCTCCCGTTTCTGATCCCGCAGCCGCATTACCAGCACTGCCTGTTTCGCTGCCCACCCCGTTTTTGCCACATCCGACCGGCATGCCGCCGGTCAGCAAAACCCGGGCCGGTTTTCAAACACTGATGGCAGGCATCCAATTTATTGCCTATATTTAATCCGTTATGAAACAGCTGTACGGCCTCTTTTTTATCCTGGTCTGCAACACGACATCTTTTGTTGCGGCAACGGCACAAACAACAACTCCTGGCAGCCCGGTCAGGATCGGTGTGCTGCCTCGCGGAGTATACAACGCCATTACAGATGTAGCCGGTGTGCGGGTGGGTCATAAAACACTGATCAGGGGCGCTTCCGTAAGGACCGGCGCAACGGTCATACTACCACACGGCGGAAATCTCTTCCAGGAAAAAGTGCCCGCAGCCATATATGTAGGTAACGGTTTCGGCAAACTGGCCGGCATCACCCAGGTAAAAGAACTGGGGAATATAGAAAGCCCCATCATCCTCACCAACACCCTGAATGTGGCCTCCGGGATTAACGCCGGTATCAGTTATACCCTTGCGCAAAAAGACAACCAACAGGTGCAGAGTGTAAACATTGTGGTAGGAGAAACAAATGATGGCTATCTTAACGACATCCGTGGCAGACACGTAACGGAGGAGGATATACTGGATGCCATTCGTTCTGCCGCATCCGGTGCAGTGGAGCAGGGCAATACGGGAGCCGGAACCGGAACCGTTTGCTTTGGTTTTAAAGGCGGAATTGGTTCCGCCTCACGGGTGCTGCCCAAAACGTTGGGCGGCTATACCGTGGGCGTTTTAGTGCAGACCAATTTCGGCGGCGTGCTGGAAATTGCCGGTACTCCGGTAGGCAAGGAGCTGGGGCGGTATTTTTTAAGCGACCGCCTCAACAACCCGGCAGATGGAAGCTGTATGATCGTTCTGGCTACCGATGCTCCGCTACAGGCCCCGGCCCTGGAACGGCTGGCCAAACGGGCTTTTATGGGCCTGGCCAAAACCGGCGGTATTGCCAGTAATGGCAGCGGCGACTATGTCATTGCCTTTTCTACCCACCCTTCCGTAAGGATCTTACACACACCCGGAGGCCCACTGCATACGACAAGCACCCTTTTTAATGATGATCTTTCGCCCCTGTTCCTTGCTGCCATTGAAGCAACCGAAGAAGCTATTGTCAATGCGCTTTTTGCAGCAAAAACGATGACCGGCCGTAATGGCAATAAGGTGGAAGCCCTTCCAAAGGAAGCCGTAATTTCGATACTAAAAAAATACAACCGATACCAGCCATGAGATGGACATTCGTTAACAATAATTTCACTGAAGCGGAAAATGCCTTCATACAAACAAACGATCTGGCACTTCAACGGGGATACGCTGTTTTTGATTATTTCAGGACACTGAACCATCAGCCTTTGTTCCTGGATGATTACCTGGACCGTTTTTTCAACTCGGCCAGGGAGCTTTTCATTACCCTTAACCACACTCCGCAGGAGGTAAAAGCCATCATCCTGCAGCTGATCCAAAAAAACAATATCCCCCAAAGCGGGATCCGGATGATCGCAACAGGCGGTTACTCACCCGACAGTTATACCCCGGTACAGGGTAACTTTATCCTGCAACAGCAGCCCCTGCAATTACCGGATGCCGTTAAATTTGAAGACGGTATCCGTATCATGACCCACCCTTACCAACGTGACCTCCCGGCTGTAAAATCCATCAACTACCTGATGGGTATCTGGCTTCAAAAACAATTAAAGGAAAAAGGACTGGATGATGTTCTGTATTTTCAGCACAACATCATTTCGGAATTTCCGCGGGCAAATATTTTTATTGTTACACCGGACGGGCGGCTTGCCACTCCTGCGCACAATATATTAGCAGGCATTACCCGAAAAAAAATACTTGAATTTGCCGGCGATATTCTGCCAACCGAAGTGCGCGACATCTCTGTTACGGAACTTAAACAGGCACCGGAGGTTTTTATGACCAGCACCACCAAGCGTATTTTACCGGTAACGGAAATCGACGGCGTCCGTATCGGGAATGGAAAAGCCGGAGCATTTACCCGGCAACTGTATACACAGTTTCTTCAGCAGCTTGAAGCAGTTACTGTATCCGGACATAACCCGTTTTAACGCCGCCATCAGCCGGGAAAAATCCCTGAAGCAGATAAAGCGTGTCATTTGTAAACTGGTAAAATACTTTTTGCTGAGGGTCCGGTCCAAATACGATCCGGGACTCAAACTGCCCTTCGGGAATTACCATTCCAACAGTAGCACCCGCAGTATTGTCTTTCACCAGGCTAAAGGAGCCCGTCTTTTTCACTTCGTTTGTTTCAAGACGTACATAATGGTTATTACTGAAATGCAGCTGGTTGCCATTTCCTTCGGCATAAGTGGTCAATGGCATATCACCCCAGGTTGTTCTCATCTCCCACTTGCCCTCGAGTACGGTTGGTTTGTTATCAGCAGATTTTTTGCAGGCGGCAATCAGCAGCGTAATGCCAAGAACTGGCAGCAATTGTGTAGCTTTCATAATTAATATTGGTTTCTTTATAATCTGTAACGTTCTCCTCTTCAGGAACGCAACGATACCCTTTATCATTAACACTATTTAATACGTACATACATGGCGGCGGTTCCCCCATCCGTTGGAAAATAGCCCTGGAGGGTTTTAAGCGTGTCCTTCGAAATTTCAAAAAATACCCGGGGATCTTCTTTTCCATCGAATCGGATCCTCGCCGCAAACGTTTCATCCGGAAGTACCAGGCCAACAGCGTCTTTTACCGATTGGTCCTTCACAATAACATAGGTACCGGTTGCTACCTGCTCATTTTTTTCATAACGCGTGTAACTGCCCTTCTCAAACACAAGCCTTGTACCATCCCCGCTGGGCGGAACTGTGGCTGGCATCATACCGGCCTGCCGGCTCCTTAACTCCCAGGATCCCTGCAGTTGCTTTGAGTACATTGAAACAGTGGTTGATTTATTACATGCTGCCAGTAAGAGCAGGCATCCTGACACGGTAAGCAGTGCCTTTACTGATTTCACCATTTGCGTTTTTTTTACGTCAAAACGGGCATAACGACAAAAAAGCAACAACTATCAAAAAAAATACGCAGGCAGCATGCCCGGGCGCCCCACCCTGTAGTTGTTTAGCTATAAAGCATATGTGCTTGTATCTGGTATGATATGATCTTTTCAGGTCCGACCTGCCTAATTACCCTTATTGGCCAGCTGTCCGCAAGCCGCATCAATATCCTTTCCCCGGCTGCGTCGTAAACGGGCATTCACCCGGTTCTTTTCCAGATGTTTCATAAATGCCTCTACCTTCTCTTCAGAAGGCTTGGTGAACTTTGCAAACTCGATGGGGTTATATTCGATCAGGTTAACCAGGTCTGCCGGCACCTGCCGGTAAATTTTGATCAGCTCATCCGCATCCTCGATTGAATCGTTAAAATTATTGAACAGGATGTATTCAAAAGTGATCTCGTTCTTTGTTTGCTTATAAAAATAATTCAACGCCTCAATCAGCGATTGTATATTATTGGTGTCGTTAATGGGCATGATCTCATGCCGCTTTTTGTCATTAGCTGCATGTAGAGAAAGCGCCAGCTTGAATTTTACCTGGTCATCCCCCAGCTGCCGGATCTGTTTGGCCACGCCCGCTGTAGAAACAGTGATCCTCCGGGGGCTCATGGCCAGGGCATCGGGGGAAGTGATCTTTTCAATAGCTTTCAACACATTCTTATAGTTGAGCAGCGGCTCTCCCATACCCATAAACACAATGTTGGTAAGCTTTTTATCGTATACTTCCAGCGACTGCTGATTGATAAGGGCAACTTCATCAAAGATCTCATCAAAACTCAGGTTCCGTTTCCGTTCTATATAACCGGTAGCGCAGAACTTACAGCTTAAGCTGCACCCGATCTGCGAGCTAACGCAGGCGGTCTTACGCTCATCAGTAGGGATCAGTACGCCTTCAGTCAGGTATCCCTCGGTTGTTTTGAAGCGGGATTTTATCGTGCCGTCTTCCGAATGTTGTGTGGTATCTACCGTTAGGGACGGAAAACTAAACCGGTCACTCAGCTTCTGGCGCAGCTCCTTGCTGATATTGCTCATAGCATCAAAGCCCTGTACCGGCTTCAGCCACAGCCAGTCATACACCTGCCGGGCCCGGAATTTCTTTTCCCCTACAGATAAAAAATAGTCCTCCAGCTCCGTAAGACTGAGAGTGCGGATGTTTTGCGCCTTTGTGCTCATCCGGCAAAGATACGTTGGTTTTTGGTCTGAGTGTTTTGAAATTAAAACCGCTTCAATCATTTATCCCCGCCAAATACCCGTATCGCCTGTGCTTTTGAGGTTACGTGCAGTTTCCGGTATATGTTGGCAATATGGTTGCGGATCGTATTGGGGCTCACGCTCATTTGCTGTCCTATTTCTTTGTATTCCAGTCCTTCAACTAAAAAAGTCAACACTTCCTTTTCACGGATGCTTAGCTTAAAGTCATCTACATTTTGCTTCGGTAATCCGTTTTTCAGATCAATTGTAGCATTCATCAACAGGTTAAGGGCACGCCGGGCAATGCTGGGCGACATCGGAGCACCTTCGTTGTTTATTAATTGAGCGATGGCCTTCTTTATCTGCTCTATCGGCTCATCCTTCAGCAGATAACCGCTGGCTCCCGCTTTTATGGCATTGAAGATCTTCTCCTCTTCATCAAAAATGGTGAGCATCAGAAACCGGGTTTGCGGATAGCGCATTTTTCCATGCAGTACCGCTTCCACTCCGTCCATAACCGGCATATCGATATCCATCAGCACCACATCAGGACAAACAGATTTACGGGCTTCCATCATTTTTTCCAGAAAATCTTTACCATTCTCGGCGGTAAACAGCACCTGATATTTTCCCGCTTCGCTCAGTTTCTCCTGCAATGTGTTCCTCAAATGCTTTTTATCGTCTGTTATGGCAATGTTTATCATATTATTTTTATCGAAAGTTACTGCTATCCGTTACAAAATAAAATAGTGCATCTATACTATCAACCGGTAATGTGTTCCCCTGCAGGCTGCGGTTTCAAGGGTAAGTTCAATTCCGAACTCCCCCGCACGTTTGTATATGTTTTGCAAACCATAGCTTTCTGCTTTCTGTTGTGAGGCATCAAACCCAACACCGTTATCAGCAATTGTGATCATCAGCTTTGTTGCGTCTGACTGTAAATCCACCTTTACTTCATTTGCCCTGCTGTATTTAAATGCATTGGTAAGGATCTCCTGGCAAATACGGTACAGGTTCAGGCCCAGCAACGCATTGAGCTCCTTTTCAGAATGGATGCTTTCAGTAAAAACAATTTTCACGTTGTTGCAGCTAAAGAGGTTACGGGCATACATCTTCAGTTTATCAGAAAGATCCTGCAGGCAGATATTGGCATCACTAATGGCCCAAATGGTTTCCCGCAGGTTGCCGATAACGCTGCGTACGGACAGGTTAATGTTCTTTGCAATTTCGGCCCGCTTCTTTTTACTTTCTTCGTTAATACCATCCAGCGAATAAATGATATAGGACAACTGTCCGCCCACATTATCGTGCAAATCACGCGCTATCCGTTCCTTCTCTTTCTGCAGATCTGCAATGGCTTTCAGTTCGCTTTCCTTCCGCCGCAAACGGATACGCATTATCCAGCCAAACATCAGTGCTGCAACAAACAGCGCGGATGCCACCAGTATATAAATGGTACGGTTCTTATTACTGATCAGCGCCTCCTTTAAAGCGTTCTCATTTTTTAATAGTTTATTCTCATGTTCCTTTTTTTCTGTTTCATATTGCACACGCATGTTGGCCATCGCTTCACTGTTTGCCTTTGTGAACAATGTATCCTTAAGACTGCCCAGCAATTTGTAGGTACCTGCGGCCGCCCGGTAATCGCCGGAAGCCTCATATCCATTGGCCAACGACAGATATAACATGGGTAGTTTCGCATCCAGGCGATTCTTCCTGGCTATGGCCAACGCCTCTTTGCTTGTATGAATACCCGCGGTGGTATTGCCCATCGCGTTATAAAGGGTAGCCAGTGTAGCCATATCCGACACTATAAAAAACGGATTGCCCACTTTCTGCCGGAGCAACCGGGCTTGCAACAGCTTTTCCAGCGCCTCTCTGTACTTCTTTTCCTCCATTAATGCCGATCCCAAAATATTCAAACCGTTGGCGGCCGTTGCATAGTCGTTAGCGTTTAAAGCAGCTGCTATCCCTTTATTTGTGTACAGGTAAGCCGAATCCATTTCACCCTTTGCTCCGTAGCAGGAGGCCAGGTTATTATAAATTTTGGGCACATAAAGCGGGGGCACTACGGCTACATGGCTTTCTGCCAGCGATTTTGCGGTATTGAGTTCCGCAATGGCGCGGTCAAATTGAAACAATTCCATATACACCCATCCGATATTAGTGATGGCTGCAACCCTTCCATAAACCGAACCCGTTTTCTCGCTTATCTTCAGCAATTCATAGAACGTGGTAAGGGCCGCCTGCTGTTGGTTCAGCTGCATAAGGCAACCACCTTTAAGCCGCCAGAAATCCACAGCCAGGTCTATGTTCGTTTTGGCATGCTGCAGCTGTGCAATTGCTTTTTCGCAAACAACAAGCCCCTCACTGGCCTTACCCGCACCGGTAAAATACTGGGCTATTAACAGCTGCGCCTCGTATTGGCGCCTTTGATCCTGCTGCGCTTTTGCAAGTGATTCCAATTGCCTGGCAAAAAAGTACGAAGAATCCGGGTGAGAGTTCCCGTAGTTCCTGCATATTTCATAAAGCAGGGCCGCCTTTTGCTCATAGCCGGCTGCCGTTTTCAACTTATGCATCAGTACGCCGGTTTCCTGCTCCTGGCCAACAGCCAGAAAGCATGTAAAAAACAGCAGGGTCAAAAACAAAAATTGTCTCATAGCAGTACCCGTTTCTGCAGCAAGTTTACAAAATATTTGCCATGCTGCGCACTCATATAGTACATCTGCACTATTGTTTAAATGCTGGGTTCTTTCGTGATTTGTGGTGAAATAGATGCGGGGCCAGCCCCATCATCAGGATCACATCCAAGTATTTAAAAAAGTAAAATGTCCCCAATAACCACTTTAACTATCTGCATTATCCATCTAAAACCCGAAGATCAAAAATGAGAAGACGTATTGTTCCCGCTCTTCAACTGGCACTGCTTTTTTTCGGCAGTTTTACTTTTTTAATGAGCAATGCCCAGGAAACCGGGGAAAGTAAACAGGATGCCGAAAAAATAAAGCTGATGTTAGCCGGCACCTTCGCAAAGCCAAAAATCCTTCCCAATCTTGAAAAATTTGCGATCGCACAGCTAAGCATTACGTATAAACTGAACACCAGTGAGTCCGTCATTGGCAAAGAAAAAAGCTCCGGTGCCATTGCCGGCGCTAAACTGAAAGCATTTCTTGAAACCACAGACGGGGAGTTAACCCCGGAAGATTTCCAGGAGATCACCGATTATTTTTATCATTCTTTTCAAAGAAAACTGAAAGCTGCAGGAACAGATACGGTAGCCTGGAGCACCATCACCAGTACCGATTTTTATAAAAGCCAGGACGATAAGAAGCCTGCATTTGACAAAGAGCAGGTGATCATATCCACCAACGCCAATAACGGAAATACAATATGGGGTGGTAAAACCGGCTTTGCTTTTGGTAAAGGGAAACGGGCTACAAAATTTTGTGAAGAAATAGGCGCCGCAGCAGGTTATTTTTATCTCACCCTGGATTTTGCCGATATTCTGCTGGATGTAAAGATCAAGAGCTCCGAAAGGTATACCAATCTTTATACGATCGAAAAAACAAGGGCTTTCAAATATTCAGGAACGGTAATACCGGAAATGATCATAAGCGCCAATACCAACGCTAATACGGCACTGTCGATGCTCTGGAACGATAAAAGCGTTTCCGAAACGATGGTGATTATGAGCAATATTGAAGGCAACGGTACGTATTCCGATAAAATATCGCAGGACCCCTCCCGCCTGAAACGCAATCTCTTTGCTTTTGCCAAATCATTAAACCCGGTGGTCATAGAAACCACCCGCGCAAAATATAAGGAAGCAGCAAAACAATCGCTCGATAAATATGCCGACGCATTTATTGCAAAATCAATGATGTTAAAAAAATAATCTTCATAAAAAAAACAGCTATTATGACCGCAACCAAAACTAACTGCAACATTTTCGTTACCGCCCTTTTACTGGCAGCTTTTACCTTTACCGGATGCAAAAAATCCGGTTCCGGCGACGACTCCGGTGCCAGTCTGGGCAAGGCCTCCATCCAGTTCTCTACCAGTAAATCATTTGGAGGCAAAAATGAATTCAAGTCCAATTCGGTTACCGGGGGGGTGGTATCCAGGGTGAATACCGTAAATAAAACACAGATCAGCATCACTGCCATCCAGATGAACGGTACCCAGATCGGCACCGCCATGCTGGTGATCCATGTACCGCAGGGGCACACAGGAGCCATCAGCGGAAAATTTGAGAATGGCAGCTCCGCCAATACCCAGGCCGTACTTACCATCGGGATCTCCAATGCCGGAGCCAACCAGGAAGCCTACGCCTCCAAAACCGGCAACTTCAACATCACTAAATTAACCGATAAAGAAATCGAAGGCAGTTTTGACGCATACTGTATTAACGAAACCACCAATACGAATATTAATCTGAGCAGCGGAAAATTTTCCGGAAAATTTTAAACAGATCACAACCCACCATCCCCGGGGTACAGAATTACCCCGGTCAAAACCCCTCCAACCCGGGGGTTTTGTTGTTTATACATCTTTGCAGCGCCCGTAAAAACCGGCCGAATTCGCCAAAGCAGCATCGCCCCGGCAGTCCGAAAACCGGGATTGTTTCTGAGAGCCTAACATTTTCAGGATCGCTATCAGTAAGGCAGGATATGGGATCTGCTTTTTCTATGTTACCCAGCGAACCGTACAGCAGCGAATGCAGGCATCAAAATACCAGCTGCACCGATCTGTACATTCAGTGATAAAAATAAAAATGCGATCCGCTCCTTGCTTTAAACCATAAAATAAAAACAAAAACGATGGCTATCTTTGCCGCATGAAGATTTTAATGGTATGCCTCGGCAATATTTGCAGAAGCCCGCTGGCTGAGGGGATTTTACAGAAAAAAGCGGCCGCGCAGGGGCTTAACTGGCAGGTAGACAGCGCCGGCACCAATGGCTACCATACCGGGGAAGCACCGCACCGCCTGTCGCAAAAAGTAGCAGCCCAGCATGGGATCGATATTTCCGGACAGCGGGCAAGAGATTTTGTGGCCGCTGATTTTGACCGGTTTGACAAAATTTATGCGATGGCAGGGGATGTGATAGACGAGATCCGGTACATTGCCCGCAGCCGGTTTGATGCTTCAAAAGTAGCCCTCATTATGAATGAAATAGAGCCCGGCGCTGATCAGGACGTTCCCGACCCCTGGTATGGCACCGAGTCCGGCTATCATGAAGTGTATGACATGCTGGACAAAGCCAGCGACGCCATTATTAACCGATACCAAAAAGAAAATTAATAACAGGTTAAAATCATTGAGGAACATATAAATCCTCAGACCATAAACCATAAATTCAGATCTACGTTGAAACCGTCATTACCACAGGGAACCAGAGATTTTGATGCCGCTACCGTGCGCAAACGCAATTATATTTTTAATACCATAAAAGAAGTTTTTGAGCTATATGGGTTTCAGCCCCTGGAAACACCGGCCATGGAGAACCTGGATACCCTTATAGGTAAATATGGAGAGGAAGGCGATAAACTGATCTTTAAGATCCTGAACAATGGATTGGACAATACCGGAAAAGCCGATAAAATAAAGGCCGGCTTTGACAAGGTAATGGAAGGCCGGTCCAGCAAGGATATTACTGAGCGGGCGCTGCGCTATGACCTTACCATACCCTTTGCCCGCTATGTAGCCATGAACTATAACCAGCTGACCCTTCCTTTTAAACGCTACCAGCTGCAACCGGTATGGCGGGCAGACCGGCCTCAGAAAGGCCGGTACCGGGAGTTTTACCAGTGCGATGCCGACGTAGTGGGCAGCCGCTCCCTTATCAATGAGCTGGAACTGGCCGCTATGTATACCACTGTTTTTCAAAAGCTGGACCTTCCGGCAGAAATTAGGATCAATAACCGGAAGATCCTTACAGCACTGGCCACGGCGTGCGGCGGTGCCGAAAAAATGATTGATATCGCCATCGCCATCGATAAACTGGATAAGATCGGTGTTGATAAAGTAAAAGAAGAGCTGGCCGGCAGGGGTCTTTCGACCGAGCAAATCGGTCTCATTCAGCAGTTTCTTGAGATCAGTGGCACAAACGCGGAAAAACTGGACCGGCTAAGATCCATTTTTGCCGGCAGCAGCACCGGGCAGGAAGGGATTCAGGAACTGGAATACATTGTAGAAAAATCTCAACCCTCCCCTGAAGTTTCAGGGCTCAAATCTCAAATCTTGATAGACGTTACCCTGGCCCGTGGGCTCAATTATTATACCGGAACCATTTTCGAAGTAAAGGCCCTTGGCGTACAGATCGGCAGCATTGGCGGCGGCGGCCGTTATGACGACCTTACCGGCCTGTTTGGCGTACCCGATGTACCCGGGGTGGGCATTTCCTTCGGCGTTGACCGTATTTATGATGTGCTTACCGAGTTAAACCGTTTTCCCGCCGATGTTCATAACGGGACCCGCCTGTTATTCTTTAATTTAGGGACTGTTGAAGCAGAAAAAGCATTTGAACTGATGCAGATGCTGCGCGCAACAGGCCTGGCATGCGAGCTTTTTCATGAGTCTGTCAAATTTGATAAACAATTCAGGTATGCAGAGAAAAAAGGAATTCCCTATGTGGGCATCCTGGGCAGCAAGGAACTGGAAGCGGGAGAGATCGTCATAAAAAATTTACATTCCGGTGAGCAAAAACAGGTGACCTTTGACGATTTGAGGAATTATAACTTTGAGTAGGAGACAATGTGGGTTAAACGTGCTTTGTAAAAGCAGCTGGCAGGAAATTTAGGGAATGGGCAACCGTTCGTTCGAAGAACGCAAACAACAAAACCAATATAACATGACAAACGTGAAAAACAAAGGCTTGCTTATTTTAAGCATCAGCCTCGCATTTTTGATCACTGCCTGTAACAAGGGAGGTAAAACCGGGCTGCTGGTTCCTGGAGATGCAGGAATGGTACTCCATGTGGATCTGGCGTCCCTCTCCGCTAAGCTGACCTGGGCAGAAATCAAACAGACCAACTGGTTTACCGAAGCCCTGAATCAGACAACAGACTCGCTGGGGAAACAACTGCTTAATGATCCGGAAACCTCCGGTATCGATCCAAAAGGCAACCTGGTGTTCTTTTTAAAACGGAATAGCAGTAACGGGTATGTGGCTTTTGAAGGAAGTTTGAAAGATGCCGCCAAGTTCTCCAAAGTAATTGAACAGGGAGGCAAGGGAAATATCAAGATCGAAAAGGACGGCGAATACAATTTTGTAAAATCACCGGACAACGACAATGCGGTTGTTTACTTTAATGATAAGTTGTTTGTTGCCATCATTGATGCATCCGGTATGAATAAAGGATTTACCGGCGGTCGTAGCAGTTTTGGCGGCAGTGCCGAAAAATATCCGCTGGACAGCCTGAAACTCTTTGCCAAAAATACTTTTCAGCTAAAAGGCAGTGCGCTGCTGGACAGTGACAAACGCTTTGCAAGTCTGATCGGCGACAAAGCCGACATGCACTTCTGGGTTAACAGCGGAAACCTTTATAGCGGGTTAGCCGGCGGTATTATGTCGATGATGAAGTTCAACGCATTGCTGGACGGCGCTATTACCGCCGGCAAGGCCAATTTTGATAACGGGAAAATTACCGCAGATTTCAAAAGCTATTATGGCAAGGAGATGACCGACCTGCTGAAGAAAAACAGCGGCAGCAATATTACCGATGAAACCGTCAGCCACCTGCCGGAGCAGGATGTACTGGCCGCATTTACCATGAGCTACGCTCCATCCTATATAAAAGACCTGATCAAACTCTTAGGGTTTGACGGCATTGCCAATGCGGGCCTTGCTCAATTAGGAATTACCGTAGACGATTTTACCAAGGCGAACGGCGGTACACAAACCTTTGCCTTAACAGACATAAAAGTAACACCCAAACCAACCTCCATTACACTGGACAATGGCGAAACCATTCCATATGAAAAAGACGATACCAAATTTGATTTTGTATTTGGATCTTCCGTAGGGGATAAATCCAGCTTCCAGAAGCTTATCGATGCCTTTAAAAAAACCATCGATAAAGAAATGCCGGTAAAAGACAGCGCCCTGGAGCGTATCAAAAACAAACTTACCGACAAGTGGTTTGCCATCGGTGGTTCTGATGCAGAAGTGGATGCATTCCTGGCCGGTGGAAAGAAACCCGCATACGCCCAATCCTTTGCAGGTCATAGTATGGGCGGATATGTGAACTTACAGAAGATCTTTACCACCATGATCGCCAACAGCAGCAAAGACACTGCCTATAAAAAGAACCTGGAAGTTTCTGCCAGTTTCTGGAAAACGATCACCATGCATTCCGATATCAAAGGCGGGGAGGCCAACAGTAAGGTAGAGGTCAACCTGGCCGATAACCAGACCAATGCATTAAAACAGCTGAACCAGTATATCGATAAAATGTACCAGGCCGCACCCAAAAGAGCGTTAATTGACGATATAACACCATCGATTGACACTATGGCTGCCGCTTCTGATGAGGCGATCGTTCCTCCACCGCCGCCGCCTGCACCTAAAACTCAACATTAATGCTTCAACACGGTTAATGAAACTTGAAATAAGGAATTTATTACCCACCTATTTTGAAGAGGAGCGCAAATCCACCTCAGAGATCTGGGGAAAGGAGCGCTCCTTTTCCAATGGCGACCTTATAAATATTGTAGCCCCCTCCGGTACCGGCAAAACATCGCTGATCCATTTCCTTTATAAAATGCGGGAAAGCTATAGCGGTACGGTACTGTATGATAACAAACCGCTCGGCCAATTCAGCAGGGAAGAAACGGCTGCACTCCGGAAAGATCATGTGAGCATCATCCTTCAGGACATGCGGCTTTTTGGCGAACAAACCATCCTGGAGAACCTTGAGATCAAACGGCAGCTGAATCCTTATCATCCGCAGGAACGGATCATTGAAATGGCCCGGCAACTGGGTGTTGACCACCGGCTGAATGCATTGGCAAAGAACTGCTCCTATGGCGAACAGCAGCGATCCGTGATCATCCGGGCGCTTTTACAACCCTTCGACATTCTGTTAATGGATGAACCCTTCAGCCACCTGGACAATGCCAACTCAAAAAAAGCTACGGAGTTGATCCTTGAGGAAGCTGCACGCCGGAAGGCCCTGGTCATTTTTGCCGAGCTTGAAAAAGCGGATGATTTTCCGGCAACTCATTTGTATCACCTGTAAATTTTTAATGTGGCGTTATCCTTCAAGCCCATAAAACCTTTATTGCATACCGGCACCAACGCCTCATCGCGCTGGTTCTCCTATATTGGCCTGGGCATTGGTGTCCTGTTGCTGTTATGCTCGGTGCAGATGTTCATTAACATCCAGCAACTGCTGAAAGAAGGCAGTATCCGCAAGGATGGTTTTGATTTTGTGTCCATTACCAAAAACATCACCAATGAAACCATGGGGCAGCCGGAGAAGAACCTGTTTCATGCCGACGAGATCGAGGCCGTAAAACAGCAGCCCTTCATCGCTGGCGTATCGCCCCTGCTGGCCAATGACTTCCGGGTACAGCTCAGCGCCGGCAATGTACTGCCCTTTAGTACTGATATGTTCCTGGAAGCACTGGATAACGACTTCATAGACACACTGCCACCTAATTTTGCCTGGAAGGAAGGCGAGCAGAACATCCCCATCATTTTATCTTCCGATTTTTTTGAGATCTACAACATCTTTGCACCCGGGCAGGGTTTACCACAGCTTTCCAAGGAAACGGCTATGGGCATCCCTGTACAGATCTCCTGTTATGGGAGTAACAATACCATAACCTTTTCCGGAAGGATCGTTGCCTTCAGCGACCGGGTAAACTCTGTACTGGTGCCCAAGAATTTTCTGCAATGGGCCAACAAAACCTTTGGCAATAAAGAACGGCAGGATGCCAGCCGGTTATTCCTTAAATTGAAGGATATAAATGATCCGCAACTGGTCCGCTACCTCGATGCACAACATTACGTCATCAACCGCGACAAAACACTGCTGGGCCGTAACAAAATTGTATTGCAGGGGGTCTTTAGCGGACTGGGAATTTTTGGGTTGCTGGTCGTGATCCTGGCGCTGATGTTATTTTCGTTTTACCTGCAGCTGGTGATTGCCCGCAGCCGGCAAAATCTGGAGTTACTGCTAACCCTGGGCTATTCGCCGGGATGGCTGGGGAAAAATGTATCCAACCAGTTTGTGCCCGTTTATATTTTTATTGTACTGGCTGCGTTACTCTGTACACAGATCATGCAATGGGCCTTTCACCATTTTGTAATGTTTAACCGGCCGGAGCTGTCTTCCTTTATAAACTGGATGGTTATTTTACTGGCCGCAGCACTGGTGCTGATGGCGATCGTTACCAACGTGAGACTGGTAAAAAAATTATTGTATGGGTTGGGTTGATTATTTATCCGGGTTATAATTACTTTCCATTACGCTTGTCTGCTTCAATCAATTGCAGCGCCCGTTCCACTTCGAGATCCCGGTTATTTATATAATCATTCAGCGTGTAGGTTATTTTGATATCGGGCTGTACACCATGTCCCGTTTCAGAAGATGGGTGCATGGCCAGGAACGGAATCAGGCCAAAGGAATAAGAAAGACCGGTATATGACAGCTCATTATGAAACATGACGCCGGCAGTTGTACTATTCCTGCCGCCTCCTGTTTCTTCGCCAATAAGTACGGCCCGTTTGTCGATACTCAATGCATAAGCCATAATAGCCGCGGCCGAAAAGGTGCCTCCGTTTATAAGCACATAGAGTGGATACTTATACGACCCGTTAAAGGGAGCCGGTTCTGTCCAACCCTGCGCATTATATTCCCGGATATACATCAATTGGTTCTTTCGCACCGTATCGGCAGTTGATAACGACGTATCTTTTGTCAGCTCCTGCGGAAATGTTACCGGCTCCAGCGGCTTTGTGATCAATCCCTTCAGTAATGTTAGCATAAGTCCCTGCTGTCCCCCGTTGTTGCCCCGGAGATCCAGGATCAGGTGACGCGTTTGAGGAAGCTCCTTTAAAAGCACCATCGCGAGCATACGCTGATCTGCCGTATCCCATGCGGGCTCAAACGTATTTACTTTCAGATAAGCGGTACCGGCGTCGAAGCGTTTAAAATCAAGAAAAGATAATCGATGCACAGGATCCGGTTCACCGGCCCCCTCCGCTGCCGGCTTACCCTTTACCCTCACGCTATCCAGCACATTTTTATCCTGATATACGACATCCAGTATTTCGCATGACCGGAAAACATGGTTCCAAAGTCCATCCGGCGACCGGTGATTCAAAAAAAAGTATTTAAATGTTGTATTGAACCCATCTGAAAACGTAAACCGGAACAAGGAGTCGATAAGCGCTCCGGACCCGATGCCGTTGATGCTTATGATCTCCGCACCGGCGGGGATCTTTTTATACGCAGCCTGGTGATCCAGCACATAGATCCTTTTACCTATAAATTTCAACTTCAGCTGATTAAACGGAGACGCATAGCCCAACCGGTACCGGACCACGTCTTCCGGCGTAAGCCGGTCCGGGTCAAAATAATTTAATCCGATATGCCCGTCACCGATCCTGCTTAATACCGGAAGCAGGCGGTAATACAACTGCTGCGCGGTGAGAGCGTCCCGGGTACCGGTTCTCAGGCTGTCAAAGGCCTTTTTCAATGCTTCGGCCTTAATGAACTGTGTCACATTGGGGTGGTAGGTTGTAAGATCCCGGTATAATTGTGCAATATCCTTTTGTATTACATCCGGAGTGTACTTTTTTTCGATCCTTCCATAAAGATACTGGGCATCGCCGCAAAAATGGATCAGGAGCAATAAGGCAGTCAGTAGCAGGTGCTTCATCCGGATGTCTGCTTTTTTTCAACAATACCGGAGGCTTCTGTCCCCTCCTCCAGCTGGCCGTTTTTCCTGCCAAACTCGATCCGATATACCTGTATCAACAATAAAAAATAAGACATACACAGCGGACCAAAGATCAATCCCATAATACCAAACAGCTTCAGCCCCAGAAGTACACCAAACACGGTAATAAGCGGATGAATATCCCCGATTTTCTTCAGGATCGTAAACCGTAATACATT
>Ga0222424_100474_pt1 | contig 21356 bp, 18 predicted proteins | sample 2B2ome_FD_182468 | JGI IMG/M metagenome (GOLD analysis project Ga0222424, IMG submission 182468) | Enriched microbial communities from leaf-cutter ant dump, University of Wisconsin, Madison, United States - 2B200A (version 2) | ecosystem: Environmental > Terrestrial > Nest > Insects nest > Nest... | reverse complement strand
CACCAACAACTGCATCAAGATTGACCACAGCATCGTCACCCAGGTGTGCGCCAACTACACCGTCACCTGGAAGATGTGGGGGCTGATGGGCGAGCCGATGGGCGACTACCGCGTCGCGTGGAGTTTGTGGAACATCACGCTGATGGACCCGCAGCGCAAGACTCCGGTGACTTATGCGCCCGGCGGGCTGGCGGGCCAGCCCTTGCCTGCGGGCTTGAAGAAGGGCGCGGCGGTGCTGGAGCTGTATCTCGACGGCTATGCCGAGCTGCTCGGCACCAGCGTGACGGGCACGCGAGCCTGGCACCGCTTCAACACCGGCGTGGCCGTGCGCCCCGGCAAGGGCAGCTCAATGAACATGACCAGCGGCTACGACTGGGACAAGGTGTTCATGACCGGCGGCGACCTGTGCAGCGACAAACAGGCCGACCGCCTGGAGCCTGCGCGGGCGAAGAAGATATTTGCCGGTGGCTTTGGTTTTGGCACCTTCACGCTGTGCCCGCCCTCGTCGGTGTCCAACCTCTCCACCCTGGAAGCCGCTGCTGATGCGCTGTGCGAAGCGGAAGGCGCCGACAAGACCTACGCCTTCTGCCCGCAGCAGGAGAAAAAGAAGAAGGAAGCAAAACTGGCGAATGCCATTGATGATGCGTTTGCCAAGCTGGAGGCAGGGCGCGACGGCAAGACCAGCGTAGACAGCAAAAAGAAAGTCAAGTCCACAGGCAGCACCGATGCCATCGACGCCGCTTTCTCTAAGATGGAAACCGATCGTCAACGCCGCGTTGCCGAAGATCAAAAGCGACAGCGTGAGGCCGAGCGTGCACAGCAAAAACAAATCACCGTAACCCCCAAGCAGCAAGCAGACAAATGCAATGTTGCGGAAACTGCCAAGGCTTGCCGGGGCTACGATCCCAAAGCAGCCCTAGACCTCTCCAACCCTGCGTCTGAACGGTTCCACGCCGCACTTGACGCCTGCGTACCGCAGGCCGATTACAACTCGTTTAGCGATTATGCGGCATCGGAGCGATACAGCGACTGCCAGAACAAGCCGGAAATCAATGCGCTTCGACTGAAAGGCAATGAGGTACAGAATGACCTGCGGAACAGATACGACTGGCTGAAAAGGCGCTGCGACCCGGACTGGGCCAAAGTACGAGTTTGCGGAGCCTCCTACGAAACTCGAACTACTCCGCAATAGTAGGCCACATCCGGCACCTGACAGGTAGTACCTTTGAAAGGAGAGTTTGAATGTTCACGAAACGTCATGCGAACGTACGATTCGGCCTGACAAAAGCAGTGGCGACCATCGCCTTTGTGCTGACCTACGGCCTGGCACACGCGGCTGATTCCATGGACAGCCTGCCGGCAGAAGTGCAGGTGAGTATTTTGATGAAGCAAATCACGAATGCGATTTCGGAGGGCGACTACAAATCAGCGCTGCCGGCGTTCCGTAAAATACAGGGCATGAACCAGCCCTTGCCAGAGAGCTTTGATTTTTACTACATCGAGGCGCTGGCCAGGACCAACACCGACGAGACTGTTCTGGAGGCGAATGAGCGCATCCAGCGCTATTTTTCCAAGTATGGGAAGAAAGGGGGGCATTATCAGGAGGTGGTCGAGCACTCGGTGCAGGTGATGCCCCGTGTTGAGGCGATACAACGCAAGATTGAGGCGGAGCGCATGGCCGCCATCGCAAGAGAAAAAGAAAAGTCAGCGCAAGCAGAGAGATACAAGCAGGCAATGATGGTCTACGAAAGCGACCTTGCCAAATACAAACAATGGGAATCAGACGTGCTGCCCGGGCGAATTTCCAGCTGCAAAGTTGATCGTGAGCAATTCTTTAAAGAGTGCTATGCGATCGCAGATAAAAAAGATGGGTTCTGGGGTAGTGCGGTGAAGGCCCAGGAACAAAGGGAGTTTTGTGGTAGACATCGTTGGCCCAGCGACTGCGAAGAAGACGTAAGGAAAGATTCAGGCTGGAAGCCGCCTGTTCGCCCTGTGGAATAGCCGCGCGGAAGAACCAGCCGCCTGACCTTGCGGCTGGCGGTGAGGTTTCTTGACTGAGGGATTTGAATGATGCGCCGCTCCGGCTTTTTGCTCCTGCTGGCTGGCAGTGCGTTGGCGGTATCGGCATGGTCCTGTCTGGCGGAGCCGGCGCCGGACATGCCGCCACCGTTGCAGCTGGTGTTTTTCCACCCCTTCCGCCCCGGCGTGCTTTCGCAATGCCAGCACGCACTGGACTTGTCCGCCGAGGTGAATTGGAAGCCCATCGACACATCCTGGAGGCTGGGTGCTGCCTTGAGTCTGCATTGGCAAGGCGGCACATACACGCAGGACGGCCCCATGCCCGACAGTTCCGATCAAGACGCTCATCCGCATATGGATGTGTGCTTTGCCTTGCTGGCGGGCGGCAAGCCCTTCATGTCCGGTGCCGTTGTGCGAGAAGGGTCGGCGCGGCTGTTGAATTTCCCGACCCTGGTGCGTATCCGCACCCAGCCCGGCGAGCCCGCGCGGTTTGAGTGGCATCCGCGCTACCCGGCAATACGCTGACATCACCAGCGAGCTGGGCCACGCCAGGAAGCCGTGAGCCGGACAGGCGACGGATGGGCGTCATCATCCGTCGCCTGCTATGGTTCAATGCCTGACTTCCGACTACCCAGCCCGAGGCCGGCATGACCAACACCCCCGACTTCCCCCGCTACACCCTCGCCCGCGGCATCCGCTCATTCACCATAGGCACCGTGATCGGCCTGATCATGATGCTGCTGTTCTCGCCCATGTCCATGCCCTATGTCGGTTCGGCCTGGCGCGTGGCCGACACCACCGAGAAGTCGTTCACGGCGAACCAGGGCAAGGACCGGCAGGCGGATTGCGAGGCGGCGCGCTCGGTCGCCAAGGCCTGGCTGGCCGCCGGCTACAAGGACAAGGAAAAGACCTGGCAGGCGCGCGCGGATGGTCTCTGCAACGCGCCGGCCATCCCCGACTGAGCAGCCGGGCCGGCCTCAGCCCTTGCCGCCCGCCGGAGTCAGGCTGGCGCAGGGATCGGGGCGCGGCTGCGGCTTCACCACGCGAACCTCGCCCTGGCCGGCGGCATCCGCCGGGCCGGTCTGCTCGACATAGCTGACCACCCTGAAATCCGTGACGCCGCGCAGGCGCAGCCAGTAGGGCACGCCCCAGTCCGGGCGGACATGGCCGTTGCCGGCGATCAGCACCACGCCGTGACCGGCGTGGGTCAGCATGGCCTCGGCCATCCACAGGTCACGCGCGGCCTGGGCGGTGGCGAAGCCGGGCAACATGTCGGCCGGGGCGCTGCCGCAATGACCCTCGTTCACCGCCTGCATCTGCGCGGCCAGCAACTCGGGACTGAGCGCGCCGGGCAACCCGAAGGCCGCCTGCTCGGCCGGCGTGAACACGGAGACCATGCCAGCGCGCATGACCTGCCCGGCCTCGGCGCGCGAGACATTGCCGGCGATCAGCGGCAGCTGGTGCTTCAGCGCCAGCGCGATCAGCGGCTTGTAATACGCCCACTGCCAGCGCGCGCCACCGGCACGGCTGATCACGCAGTCGGCATCCGGGCAGCTCTGCATGGCCTGCGCCAGGTCAGCGGCGCGGTCACGGTCGAACTGCTCCATGACCAGCGCCGGCCGCCAGCCGGCATCGACCAGAGCGGTCAGGTCGGCCAGGCGGCGGGCATGGCCGTCGGCGTTGTCATGCACCTCGCCCAGCAGCAGGTAGGCCGGCGGCGCGGTCTTGCCCGGCGCGGTGGCGCAGGCCGCCGGCAGGATGGCCAGCGCCAGGGCCGCGAACCAGCGGCTGGCGCCGCGCATCGTCATCCGCCGCTCAGCCATGCGCCACCACCGGCAGGATGTTCTCGCCGATGACCCAGCACACGCCGCAGGGGTCGCTGACCGTGAAATCGCGCATGCGGTAGGGCTGCTCCTGTATCGGCGTCACCCGGGAACCGAAGCGTCCGGCCAGGTCCTGCTCGTGCACCCGGGCGAACCAGGCGTCGACATCATCCACCAGGATGTGCAGCTGGCAGTTCTCGGCCCAGGTCTGGTCGTAATAGTCCTGCAGCAGGAAACTGCAGCCGTCCTGGGCGAGATAGGCGATGCCGCCGCCACTGGAGCGGACCTCGAAGCCCAGCGCCTGGTAGAAGGCCAGAGACACGTCGAACTCGCGCGCCGGCACGAAAGCCTTGATCTCGATGATGCTCACATCCGTCACCTCCATGGGGAATGGAGGCGATCATAGATGATAAGAATTATCATTCACAGGCGCATGACGCCCCGCCGGCCCGTCACGGCCTCGGCGGCAGGTCGCTGCGCAGCGCCAGCTCATCCGCCGGCGGCAGTGCCGGTCGTGTGTGGCGATCATGCGAGCGCGCCACCCAGGGCTTGCAGAGCTCATCCGCCAGCGCCGCGTAGCGGGTCTGGAAGGCCGCCAGCGTCCATTGCCCGAAGATGGTGTGGCCGCCCTCGTAGGCCTGCTCCTGGTATTCCTCGCGGGTGGTGACATAGCCCATGTAGTCGTTGCAGTAGGTGCAGATCAGGGTCTGTGTGACGCCGCGCGCGCGCAGGCGCTCCGACACGGTGTCGAGCAGGCGGCGGCCGGCGCTGGTGGTGAACTCGCCCGGGCAGCAAACCAGCGCCAGCTGGCCGATGACGACGATCTGCAGGGGCAGCACGGTCGGCACCAGCGCGCTGTCCTTCACCGCGCCCACCCGCACCTGCCGGCTCAGCTCGGCCACCAGCGGATCGACGGCGTCCGGCAGCGGCAGCTTGTCGAGCGCGCGGCCCAGCGCCAGCTTGCGGCCGGATTCCATGAGGATGTCCTTGGGTCCCTGGGCGGCGTAGAGCCGGCGGTAGTAGGCGCGCTCGTCCGGGCGCAGGCGCGACAGCGGCCCCAGGCGCCAGGCGCGCACGGCGCGGGCACCGGCGCGCATGACGGCGGCCAGCGGCGCGGGCACACCGAGGCCGTCCACCGGGGTGCCGGCGAAGAAGGCCACGCCATGGCAGGGATCGCTGGTCCAGGCCTCGGTCTCGCCGCCGGCCATGGCCGGATCGGCATGGATGGCGGTGAAGTCGACATAGCTGAGCACGGCGTCTATGCCGCCGCTGATCGCGGCCTGCGCCGCGCCGGCCGTGATGGTCAGCGCCAGGTCGCTCTGCTTGCGGCCGTTCTCGGCGGCGTAGACATACTCGTCACGCCCCTGGATGGCATTGCGCCGCTCGGTCTGGCGCGGGCCGTGATAATGCGGCGAGACATCGCCCGCCGTGCCCTGGGCGAAGATGGCGACCGCGCCCTCGCCCAGCGCCTGCTCGGCCTGGGCGGCGGCGTAGCCCTTGTTGTCGCCGTCGTAACGATCGAGCGAGTTGCCAAGGCAGGTGGCATGCACGCCGAACAGCGACAGCAGGGCTTTCACTTCGCCGTCACGGCTCAGGCTCAGCACCCGCATGCGCCGGTCCAGCGCCTTGTGGTTCTCGCCACTGCGATAGCGGGTCACTTCCGGGTTGCGGTTCCAGGCCTTGAGCGAGCGGTTCCAGGCCACCGGCACGGCCTCGTCGAAACTGTTCGTGGCCAGGCTCAGTGTCGAAGGCGCGGCCGAGACCCAGGCCTCCGCCACGGCTTCGACGACAGCCGACACCACCGCCTCCAGATGTTCCGGCTGGAAGCCCGGCGTGACCAGGTTGTAGAGCACGTCGTGCGTGCAGCCGCCCGGGCCGGAATGGGTGTGGGTGCAGGTCAGCACGAAGGCTTCATCACGGAAGTCCGCGCCCAGGCGGGCGCGCAGCCGGCCGACGACGCCCGAACGCATGGCGTGGGTGACATAGCCCAGGTCCAGGCAGCAGAACACCAGCGTCTGCCCGGCCTCATCGCGGAGGAACAGGGCGCGCGCGTAGAGCGGCGTCTCCTGTCCGCGCGCGCGGTGGCCGGGCTGGCCGAACCCGTGCATGGCGTAGCCGCCCGGCGCGACGACAATCTCCCGCCTGCCCCATCCTGCCTGATACATGTCCGACTCCTCGCGCAAAGATTTCATTGAGCAACCATTCAGGAAAACACCGGCCAGGTGTCGACCACCTTGCCGCCGCGCACCACGACCAGATCGCCGAACTGCAGCAGCACCGCCTCGCTCTGGGTCGGACGCAGGAACACCAGGTCATCCACGCGCACGCCCGCCGACGGCGAGATGTTGACGATCTCCTGGTTCGAGCTGCGGCCGTAGAGGCCGTTGGCCTGCAGGCCGGCCGGCGAGACAGGGTCGGCCAGCCAGTTGCCGCCGTAGATGAACAGCGTCTCGCGCTGGTTCACATCCCACCAGGAGAACAGGCGCGAGGCGTCGTCCAGCCCGGGCAGGCGCACCGGCCCCGTGGTCTTGAGCACGGGCGTGCTGATGAACACCGCGGGCTGGTGCGTGGCCAGCGTGGGCAGGTCGTAGTGCGACGGCTTGAGCAGGCCGGTGCCGACGGAGATGTCATTGCTCAGGCGTTCCCGCTCGTGCAGGCGGTAGGTCGGACTGCCGGCGGTGTTGAAGGTCAGGCCGCGCGCGCCATCATGCCCCGGCGCCTGGGGCAGCGCCGGCCAAAGCTCCGGCAACGTGCGCCGCAGCTGATCGACACGGCGCTGGTAGACCGCCATGGCCTGCGCCAGCAGCTCGTCCGGCGAGCCCAGCAGGCCGGGCAGCATGACCACATGCGGCTCGTAGCCCATGAAACCGCTGAAGGCCAGCTCGCGCGGATGCGCCGCGATGATCTCCAGCAGCGCCGCCAGCACGCGCCCGCCCGCCTCGTCCGCCGGCACGCCGCCGCGATGCAGGCCGACATCCAGCTCGATGTTGATGTTCATGCGCGTGCCCAGCCCCTGCGCCAGCGCCAGGTACTCGCGCAGGCGCGCGGGCGTGTCGACCAGCCACTGCAGCTGGCGGGCCGGATCGAACGCGCCCCTCAGATCGCGGTAGAAGGTCGCGGCCATGGCCACCGGCATGGGCTTGCCGAGCAGGATGTCGGCATCCGGCATGTCGAGGACGTCGTGGTTGAGGAAGGGCTGGTGGAAGGACATGAGGCGGCGCGTGCCGGCCTGGCGGCTGATGTAATCGAGCAGACGCGGCGACGGCAGCGACTTCTCGACCAGGCGCAGGTGCTTGCCGCCACGCGCCACCGACTGCGTGACCTCGGCGATGTTGTGATCGAGACGGTCGAGGTCGATGACCATGCAGGGACGCATGAGGCCCTGCCGCTTCAGCTCGGTCTGCAGGCCGCGGAAATAGGCATCATGCGGCTGCCCGTTGTCGCCCGGCCGCAGCGCCAGCGCGCCCGCGGCGGCGAGCACGCCCGTGCCCAGACCACCCAGCAGCAGGCTGCGGCGCCTCATGCCACCACCAGCAGGCGGCGCAGATGCTCGTTGAGCATGCGTCCCTTCGGGTCCAGCCGTTCGCGCACGCGGCGGAAGTCATCCCAGTGCGGATACAGCTCGGCCAGGCGGCGCGCGTCCAGCGTGTGCAGCTTGCCCCAGTGCGGACGGCCGCCGTATTTCCAGAAGATGGGCTCGACCAGGCTGAACAGCGGCCGGTAATCCGTGGAGGCATGCTGGTGCGCCGAGATCGAGACCGAATCACGGCCGAAGAACGGCGACAGCCAGACGTCATCCGCCGCCACGAAACGGTACTCCAGCGGGAACAGCGTGCGCAGGCCGGACTTGCGCACGGTGGCGAGTATCTCCTCCAGGCACTCGCGGCCGCGCTCGGCCGGAATCTCGTATTCCATCTCGTTGAAGCGCGACTCGCGCGCGCTGGGGTAGATGCGATAGGAGCGGTCGCTGCGCCTGACCTCGCTGTGCAGCAACGTCAGCAGCTTCTGCATGGGGCCGTCCATGCCGGGAATGCCGTGGGCGATATGCGAGGTCAGGTCGAGCACCGGGTCCACCGGCAGCTCGAAGGCCGGTGCCGGGGTCGGCTCGGCGTCGGTCTCATTGAGCAGCTTGACGATGGCCTGGTCGCTTTCGAAGAAGACGAAGAACTCGGCATGGGTGTTGTCGCGCGCGAACTGGTCGAGGCGAGGCAGCACCTCGTCCAGCGGCAGGAGGAACTCGTGCTCGGCCAGGCTGTAGCGCGCGCGGTTCTGCAGGCGTATCTGCGAGATGACGCCGAGCGCGCCCAGCGAGGTCGAGGCCGCGCGCCAGATCTCGCTGTCGCGCTGCGCGTCGGCCTCGATGACCTCGCCCTCGGGCGTGACCAGACGCACGCCGCGCACCTGCGCGGAGAACGAGCCCAGCGTGCGCCCGGTGCCGTGCGTGCTGGTGCCGCAGGCGCCGGCCAGCGACTGCACGTCGATATCGCCCTGGTTGGTCAGGCCCTGGCCCAGCGCCCACAGCGGCTCGCCCAGATCGTTCAGGCGGGTGCCGGCCCAGATGGTGGCCTGCAGCTGCGCCGCGTCGTGGCTGACGATGCCCTGGAGCTGGTCTATGGACACCAGCGTGTCCGGGGTCTTGCACAGCGCGCTGAAGGAATGGCTGGCGCCGGTGACGCGGATCTGTCCGCGCGCCTGGCGCAGCTGGGACGCCAGCTCGGCTTCATCGCGCGGCTTCAGCCAGGCCGCCGGGCGCGAGGTCTGCGAGCCGGACCAGTTGCGCCAGGCGCGCGGATCCGGCGCCGGCTGGCAGGCGCTCAGCAGGGATGCCGGCAGGGCTGTGCCGGCGGCCAGCACGGCACCGGCCTTGAGCAGGCCACGGCGACGGCTGTCAGGGGGCAGATCGGACAAGGGCATGGCGGCAACCTCCTTGAACATCGCGCCAGCGGCGCGACAGGGTCTGGTGATGCCAGCGATCATAGGTGCCCCGCGCCACGGCACGCAGGCCAGAAGCGGTCAGCCGGGGGGACATTCGCGGCCAGGCTCAGCGCCGGAACTCGCTGGGGCTGACGCCGGTCCAGCGCCGGAACGCGCGCCGGAAGCTGCGCACATCACTGTAGCCAGCCTCGGCGGCGATCTGCTCGAAGAGCAGGCGCGGGTTGGCCAGCAGGCTGAGCACGCGGGTGCGGCGGACATTGTCGAGCAGGGCGTCGAACGACAGCCCGAGCTCGGCGAGACGGCGGCGCAGTGTGCGGCCGCTCATGTTGAGATCCCCCGCGATGCGCTCGATCTGCGCGCCCTCCGCGAGCGAGCGCGAGATGGCGCGCTCCACCGACATCGCCAGGTCATCCGCGGGCATGGTGGCGCGCGCCTCCTGCTCCAGCATGGCCACGGTCTGGCGCAGCGCCAGCGGCTCGTGCGTGGACAGCGGATGCGCCAGCCAGGCGGCATCGAGCACGAAACGGTTTTCCAGGCACCCGAAACGCACCGGCGCGCCGAACACGGCGGCATAGGCGCCGGCATGCGCCGGCTCCGGATAGACGCACTCCACCCGCAACGGGCGGAAGCCATCGCCGGCGAGCGTGCGCATGTAGACCATGCCGCTGGCGAACAGTTCCTCGATGGCGAAGACCTGTATCTCCGGCTCGGGGAAACGGAACCCGCCGGACAGCCAGATCTCGTCGCCATCACCGCCCGCGTCGGCATGCACGATGCCGCCCGCCAGCACCTGGTAGCGCAGCGCCATGCCGATGGCATCCCCCAGCGTGGGGCTCAGCGACATGGCATAGCCAACCAGCCCCAGCGTGCCCAGCACGTTGCTGCAGCCGACCTCCAGACCCAGCGCCGGATCCTGCAGCAGCGCCATGGCGCGCCGGATGAGCTGGCTGATCTGGCGATAGGACACGCGTAGGCCGGGGTCGGCGAGGTCGGCCGCGGTAAAGCCCAGGCCATGGCAGAGGCGTTCGGGATCGATATCGTGACGGGCCGCGACGCGGACCACCGTCTGCAGCAGGAACGGCGGCAGCTGCGCCGCGTGGTAGCGCGGATCGACCGCCAGCGGCAGCGCCTGCTCGGCGGCCTGTTCATGCTTGTGGGCATACGCCATGTCCGGCCCCTCCGCCGCCTGTCGCGGCCATCGCCTCGGTCTGGTCCGCCGGCCCTCCGGCCGGACGCCGGAAGACCCGGACCACCCGGGCGGTATTCTTGTGATGAGACTGCCGGGGCGGCGCGGGCGTCCCCCGGAGAATGCGCTAGTTTTGCATGCGCCACCGCAGAAAAACAAAGCCTCCGGTGAACGGAGGCCGGGGGCCCGGATCATCCCGCCCGGCGCGACGACTCAGCCGGGACGGGCCAGCCGTTCCAGCCGGAAACGGCGGCTGAGCACGCGGTCGAGCACCGGTGTCGGCAGCCAGCGCTTGAGGAAAGGCATGAGGAAGCTGCCATGGCCTATGCGCACCACGGCAGATGGCGCATCCGCCAGCACGGCATCGGCCATGGCGCGGGCGAACGCCTCCGCCGGCGTGGCGTTTTCCTGCGAAGCGCCGGCGCGCGCCGCGATGGCATCCGCCACTGGCGCGTAGAGCGACAGCTGTTCGCTGCGCTCGGCCACGCCCTGGCTGGCGGTGGCGCCGAACTGCGACTGTATGCCGCCCGGCTGCACGACCATGACGCGTATGCCCAGCGGCGCCAGCTCGATGCGCAGGGCGTCCGACAAGGCGTGCACCGCCGCCTTGGTCGCGCAGTAGGCGCCGGAGAAGGGTGTCGGCATCACGCCCGAGACACTGCCGATGTTGACGATGCAGCCCCGCCCCCGCCGCGCCATGTCCGGCACCACGGCCTGGGTCATGGCCACCAGCGCGAAGACATTGGTCTCGAACTGCTGGCGCAGCGCCGACTGCGGCATCTCGGCCAGCGGCCCCATGGCGCCATAGCCGGCGTTGTTGACCAGCACATCCACCGCCAGGCCGGCCTGCGCCAGCTCGGCGAGAAGCGCGGCCCGGCTGTCCGCCGAGTTCACGTCCAGCGCATGGCAGCGGATGCCCTGCGCGCGCAGGTCGGCCAGGGTCTCCGGCCGGCGCGCGGTGGCAACGACCTGCTGGCCGCGCTCGTGGAAGGCCAGCGCCAGCGCGTGGCCTATGCCGGTCGAGCAACCGGTGATGAGGATGGTTTTCGCCATGGCGGCTCTCCGGGCAATCGGGCGGTCTGGATCGGACTGACTAGATAGCACGAGATCGCACCGGCTGGCACCCGCCCGCGCTCAGGCGGAGAGCAGGCGCAGGCCTATGCCGGGGCTGAAGGGCTGGGCCAGTATCCACAGGCCGATGGTGGTGAAGGCGACCATGAGCACCAGCATGGGCCACTGGCTGCGCAGGGCCAGGCGGGTGTCGGCGAAGGTGCGCAGGGCCTCGACATGGGCGACCCAGACGCTGACGACATGCCCGGCGACGATCAGACCGACCTGCGCATGCCAGATCGTGCCCGCCTCCAGCGTCAGTGGCGCGCGCAGCCAGTCCGCCGTGCCCAGCAGGTTCCAGCCGCGCCCGAACGGATCGGACAGCAGCGGCAGCAGCTGCGTGCCCTGGCTGACCAGCAGCGCCAGATAATGGCTGACGTGGTAGACCAGCACGATGGGCAGCAGGCTGAAGGCGAAGCGCAGCGCCAGCTCACGCACGCCCAGCGGGCTGGCGGTCAGCCATTTCATGAGCACCATGCAGCCCAGGTAGAGCAGCAGGTACAGGAACGGGGAGACCAGCAGCCAGAAGGTCTGCCAGAGCAGATAGGCATCCAGCAGCATGGCGTAGTGGCTGATCAGCGGAGGCGTCAGCCAGGGACGGGCCAGATCGATCAGGTCGGCCCAGAACAGGCGCACCCAGGGCGCGCTCTCGTGCAGGCCGTCGAAGCTGGTGGCGGCGAGCAGGAAAAGCAGGAAGGTCAGCTCGCTGAGGTCACGGCAGCGATAGGCCAGCAAACCGCTGAAGGGCATGCGCCAGCGGCCCTCCCGGCGCACGGCCATCAACCCCATCAGACGCAGGATGACACTGAACACCTCGCCGTGGCGCAACCAGTCGCGCGCGCCGAAGACGGCGCAGGCGGCCACGGTGAACAGCGTGTAGGCGAGCAGCATGACGCTCAGGCTGAACGGACGCACATGGCCGAACAGCTCGATCCAGATCAGCCCCATGCACAGCAGCAGCGCCGGCCAGCAGCCCAGCCAGGCCGGATAGCGCCGGATGCCGTCACGCCACGGCCAGCCCAGCCGCGCCAGCAGGCAGGCCAGCAGATGCCAGGGATTGGCGCGGCCGTTGCCGCCGCCGATGAGCGCGGTCAGCCAGGTCGTGCCCAGACAGAAGATGACCCAGAACCAGGTCATGGCGAAGTTGCGGTAGGGGTCGCGCGTGCCCAGGAAACCGGCGAGCAGCGCCAGCAGCAGGCCGCCCAGGCTCAGCGCCTGCCACCACCGCCAGCCCCGGCCCGCCGGCACGGGCTCGTCGCCCGCCACCACCGCCACCGGCAAGGTCGCCGGCGGCGCGCGCAGCAGCCAGGCCGCGACCATGAAGGACAGCACCAGGGCGGCGGCGGCGCCATAGCTGTACAGCCAGAGCGGCACCGGCAGCGCATAGGTCTTGCCGAAGGAATGCGCCTGCGCCAGGGCCGGCGTCAGCGCCAGCGCGATCAGCAGCCGGCGAACAGCGCGATGGCATCCGGACATGGGCGCGGCGTCTCAGCGCGGCTGTACTTCAAGCACGGTCAGCACCTGATGGCTGTGGTGCAGCTCGACGTCGAAGCGCCCGCTGTGCGTCAGCGGCAGTTCGAGCGCCACCAGATGATCGGCCGGCAGATCCCGGGTCACATCGTAGCCATGGACATGCAGCTCATCGCGCTGGTTGCCGCGCACGCGCAGCAGCAGGGTCTCGCCCACGGTCGCCTGCACGATCTCCGGCCCGCTCACCAGTTGCCCGTCGCGCAGGACCCAGTCGATGCTGCGCGCGCCGCTGGCGGCCGCCACCGCCGTCCGCGCGGGAGCGGCTGGCTTGAACACATGCCACAGCCCGACCAGCACGGCGCCCGCGATCAATACGAAGACCAGCGCCCGCAGGCGTCCCTGGCGTGCATCACTTCCCGGTGTGCGCAAGTGCTCTCTCCCACATCTGCAGATAGACTTCAGCTGAATGATAGAGCGCGCTCAGCGCCTCCTGTCCACCTTCAAGCCGTACCTCCTCGACCCAGTCGGCGACCAGGCCGTAATGCGCCTGACCATCGCGGTCGGTGTCATAGACGCGCTCGCCGGAGCGCTGCTTGTCGAACACCACCGGCTTGATGGCGCTGAACTCGCTGCCCCACTGCGGTCCCCTGAACAGCGTGAACGGATAGGTCACCGGCGTCGCGCCATCGCCGCGGGCATCAGCCTGCGCCGCCATGCCGTTGGTGTCGGCGCCATAGCCGAAGGCGAACTGGTAGGGCGTGCCGGACGCGTCATGCGTGGCCCTGGCCTTCTTCATCGAGCTGACATAGCCCTTGCCATTGCCCTTCATGTCGTAGATCAGGCCGCCCAGGTTGAAGATATCGCGCGCCTGCGTCATGGAGATGCCGCCATGACCGCCATGGGTGGAGGTCAGCGGATAACCGCGCGCCTTGGCCATGTCGATGACTTCGCTCTTCATCTTCAGTTCGAGGTGGTCAAGATCGATGATCATGCCCTTGTCCATCATGCGGCCCACGGCATAGCGCCCGATGGGCGTGATGCTGCGGGCGTTGCACTGGCGCTTGTCGGACTTGTAGACCGGCGCCACGCCACCGGTGAGCTGACGCACCAGCGACGACAGCGGATCGGTGCCGTCCATGAGCTTGGGCACCGTGGTCATGAGCGCGCCGGCCTGGTAGTAGTACTCATCGTCCGGGCAGTCGTAGGTCTGCCAGAACTGCCCGGTGTCGAGCCTGTTGCCCAGGTTGAGCACCAGGCCGTCGAAGATGCCGTTGCCGCCGAGCGCATTGTCGAACTCATGGACCGGGAAGAGCTGACGCACGCCCAGCTTGTAGAGGCGTTCGAGCTGCGCGTCCACCGAAGCCTGGTCACAGCCCTGGGTCTCCGGCAGCACGGGCAGCAGGCCGTAGCGGACATTGCAGTTGAAGATGTGCGAGATTTCCACGCCCATGACCACCGCCAGCTTGCCCTGGGCGATGACGCCGCGCGCCTCGGCGGGCGAGGTGACCAGGCGGAACCAGCCCTTGCCCGGGCCGCCCTCCTGAGCGTCGATGTAGTCCTGCAGGTCATGCAGGGTCTGCACCTGCGCGACGGCGGTGTCCATCTCGTTGCAGTTCTGCGGCTTGAGCTTGATGGTGGAGTTGAGCGTGCACAGCGTCTCGTTCTCGACCAGCTCGTTGACCATGACACGCAGGCCGGCCTTCCAGGCCCGCTCCACCCACTTGTAGTACATGCCCTCGTGGGTCAGCGAATGCGGCGCCGGCCAGCTCACGAAGGTCGGCCAGCCCTGGGTGTCGTGCTGAGCCAGCGGATTGGTGGCATAGAGGTTGCCGACCACGTCGCCGGTGCCGTTCGGGCCGTGGCGCTCCTTGCAGTCACCGAGGGCGTGGGCCACACCAAAACGATGGAAGGGCGAGCCATAGTGCGCGCCGCCGAGGAAGTCGGTCGCGGCCATGTGCACATGGGCATCGGCGAAGCCCAGCACCTGGCCCTTGTAGGGGCCGTCAGCCAGCGTGCCCTTGAAGCTGTCGCCGCTGGCATTGACGGTGATCTCGGGGAAGGCGGTGCAGCCGGACACCGGCGTGAAGCCGAAACGGGCCGGCGTGGCGGACAGCGCCAGACGACCGCTGGAGGCATCCGCGGCCAGCCCGCGGGCATCGGACACCGGCTTGAGCTGGAAGCCCTCCTTGCCGGAGCCGTCCACGACCCAGTCCGTGCTCTCGGACGCGGCCTTGGCCGATGTCACCTTGCCCCCGCTGGCGGCCAGCAGGGAGCCGTCGCGCGCGGACAGCAAATAGCGCCCCAGGGCGCTGGGCTTGAGATAGAGTGGTTCAGCGGCGGAAGCCTGGGCAGCGGACGCCTGATAGCTGCCATCAGCGGCCTTGACGGCATAACGCCCGTCGCCGGCGCGCAGCGCGTAGCAACCATTGGCCATGTCGTAGCGGGTCACCGGCGTCGTGCTGGCACGGCCTGCGCCGGCATCGGACGACTCGCTCGACTCACTGCCACAGGCGGCGAGCAGACTGGTCGCGACAGCGAGCGCCAGCAGGCGCGGCAGGCGCGGCAGGCGGAAATCCTGTCCGTTCATGGCACATCCCTCGTTTTTTCTTGTTGTTTTTCATGGCCGGAGCTGATCCGGCAGTCTGTCAGTATCTCTCCGGACGCGCCCAAAGGCGAGGACAGTCACGACGACAAAGCGGTCTCTGGCGGACAAGGCGGCCTGCCGGCCCGGACACGCCAGCGCGTGACAGGCCGGCATGCGGTATCATGCCGGCCCTCCATGCTGCCGCTCACGCCGGAACACCATCTCATGTCCTTCGCCGATCTCGGCCTGATTCCCGAACTGCTGCGCGCGGTCGAGGAAACCGGCTACACCATCCCGACGCCCATCCAGCAGCAGGCCATTCCGGTCGTGCTCTCCGGACGCGACCTGCTCGCCGCCGCGCAGACCGGCACCGGCAAGACCGCCGGCTTCAGCCTGCCGCTGCTGCAGCGCCTGCACACGCAGAAGCCGCTGCATCCGGGCCAGCGCGCGCGCATCCGCGCCCTGGTGCTGACGCCCACGCGCGAGCTGGCCTCGCAGGTCGGCGAGAGCGTGGAAACCTATGGCAAGCACCTCAAGCTGACCTCCATGGTCATGTTCGGCGGCGTCAACATCAATCCGCAGACGGCGCGCCTGCGCCAGCGCGTGGACATCCTGGTGGCGACGCCGGGCCGCCTGCTCGACCATGCCGGCCAGGGCACAGTGGACCTCGGCGGCGTCGAGCTGCTGGTGCTGGACGAAGCCGACCGCATGCTCGACATGGGCTTCATCCGCGACATCCGCCGCGTGCTCGCGCTGCTGCCGAAGCAGCGTCAGAACCTGCTGTTCTCGGCCACCTTCGCGGCCGAGATCCGCGAACTGGCGCGCGGCCTGCTCGACAACCCGGCCGAGGTCTCGGTGACACCGCCGAACACCACCGTCGAGCGCATCCGCCAGAAGGTCTATCCGGTCGACCGCGACGCCAAGAAGGCGCTGCTGGAAAAGCTGATCCGCGATGGCGGCTGGTCGCAGGTGCTGGTGTTCACGCGCACCAAGCACGGTGCCAACCGGCTCGCCGAGGGGCTGGACAAGGCCGGCATCCCGGCCATGGCGATCCACGGCAACAAGAGCCAGAACGCGCGCGAGAAGGCGCTCGGCGAATTCAAGGCGAACCGCCTGCGCGTGCTGGTGGCGACCGACATCGCGGCGCGCGGCATCGACATCGACGGCCTGCCGCATGTGGTCAACTACGAGCTGCCGAACGTGCCGGAAGACTACGTGCACCGCATCGGCCGCACCGGCCGCGCCGGGGCCGGCGGTGAAGCCTGCTCGCTGGTCTGCGTAGACGAGCACAAGCTGCTCGCCGACATCGAGAAGACCATCAAGCTGAAGATCGAGAAGGTGGTGGTGCCCGGTTTCGAGCCGGACCCGAACGCGAAGCCGGAGCCGCTGCGCAAGCCGCAGCAGCAGCGTCCGCCACGCCAGGGACAGGCCCAGAAGCCGCAGGGCCAGCGCTCATCCGGCCAGGGCAACGCGCAATCCCGCCCCGGCCACACCAGTGGCAACGCCAGGCCTGAAGGCGGTGCCGGCGCACCGGCGCGCCGGCGCCAGCGCAGGCCAGGCCCCCGTCCGCAGGGCAATGCCTGACCCGCTCAGGGCTGCGTGAAACTGACCCGGCGCAGATAGCCCTGGTAGCGCTCATCAATCTGCCGGGCACGTTCGGCGACCGTCACCCGGCGCGTGCCGGCGGGCAGTAGCGCCGGCAGATCGGACAAGCGGACCTTCTGCGCCGACACCGCCGGGCCGCCATCCGTCACCGTCTCCGGCAACCCTTGCCAGCGCACCATGATCGTGCCCTCACGCAGGCCGGCGGTGTCCAGCCAGTTGGCCACACCGGGATCATCCGGAGAGACCACGAACGTGTAGCCGCCGTCGGCATCCGGCAAGGACTGGGCCTGGTTGAGGCTGGACTGATGACGTGCCGGATCGACCGTGATCATCCAGGGATCGGTGACCGGGACCACGAAGTAGCGTGCGCCGCCACGCCGCAGCCGGATCAGCAGCACCTCGCCTTCGCCCAGCGCGAAATGTCCGAAGGCGCTGGCCTGTGAGACCAGCGTGCCCAGCGTGGATGACTGCTGGGGCGTCGGCAGGGTGTTGACCGGATTGGTCGATGTCTTCACGCCCAGCGCGCCGACACCGTAGAACAGCACGGCCTGCTGCAAGGCCGAATAGGCCTGCAGGGTGATGTCGCGCTCGCCCGGCGGCGCGGCGTCCGGCAGGTTGTCCACACGCCGCACCGAGAGCTGGTCCGGCGTCTCGCGCCGCCAGTCGCCGAGGTTGTTGCGCACGAACAGCTGCACGACCTGACTGGTGGCGCGCAGGTGATTCGCGCGTCCGTCGGCCGGATCGCTGTCGATGCGGATGACGTAGCTGCCATCCGGATTCAGCACCAGATCACGCCCGTCCAGGAAATCCACCGTGTTCTGCGAGCTGGCGTTGCTGATCAGCGAGAAGGTGACGTCGCTGGGCCCCGGGCTGAAGCGCTGCCCGCGCAGCTCGTAGCGCAGGCCGCCGTCGATGGGGATGATGCGGTAGATATTGTCCGGATTGTCGTAGGAGTAGCGACTGCCCGGCACCGTCAGGCCGAACCAGTTCCGCGGCTGGGCATTGACCCAGTACACCCGGGGCCGGTACGGGTCGCCGTTGACGACCTTCTGGATGGCGCTGAAGACCAGCTCATCCATGGCCTGATCCAGCCGCGCCAGGGCCTCGGCGCTGGGCGGCGTGCCCCTGGCGGTGATGTAGGCCAGGGCGGCCTCTGTGCGCAGCGGCTCGAAGTCGCCACGCTCGTTGATGCGTATCGCCAGCGCATCGAGGTCGCGTTGCTCGGCGGTGGCCAGCGGGTTGTCAACAGCGGCTCTCGCCGCGTTCCCGTCGGTCGCGGCGCCGGTGTCATCGCCACAGCCGGGCAGCGCGACGGAAAGAACCAGCATGATGCCGCGCAAGATGCGCGCCGGCGAGCGTGGACGACCCGGCGACAGGGCCTGGTCAGCCTGTGTACTTGGCATGTCGGTTACCGTATGCGAGGCGCCAGCAGGCGACGTGACAGCACGCTGCCCAGGGCCAGCGCGGCGACGAAGAGCAACGCCTGCAGGTTGCCGCTGGCGGCCACCACCAGCGCAGGCCCAGGACACAGGCCGGACAGTCCCCAGCCGACGCCAAACAGGGCGGCGCCCAGCAGCAAGGCCCGGTCTACCGGTTTTGCCGCCAGATCACGCAGGGTCCGCGCGGCCGGCGTGGTGGCGAAGCGGCGCGTGTGCAGGAAGACCGGCAACGCGGTGAGCACCGCACCGCCCATGACGAACGCCAGGGATGGGTTCCAGGCGCCGGTGATGTCGAGGAAGGCCCGCACGCGGGCGGGATCTGTCATGCCGGACAGCAGCAGGCCGGCACCGAACAGGAGGCCCGCGAGCAGCGCGAACAGGCTCATGCCGACAGCCCCCCACCCAGCGCGACCACAAGGATGGCCACGGACATGAACACCAGCACCGCCACCAGGCTGCGCAGCGAGAGATTGGCCAGACCGCAGACACCATGGCCGCTGGTGCAACCCGAGCCCAGCTGCGTGCCCATGCCGACCAGCAGGCCGGCGCCCAGCAAGGGCAGCCAGCGCGCGTCCGTCAGGGCCTCGCCCAGCGTCAGCGGAGTGAACAGCCGCACCAGCCAGGGCGATGCGAACAGGCCCGCGAGGAACCAGAGGGAGATGCCGCCCTGCCCCTGCAGCAGCGCCGAAAAATGCCCGCTGATGCCCGCGATGCGTCCACTGCCGACCAGCAACAGCACAGCCGCCAGCCCGATCAGCACGCCGCCGCTCAGCGCCCGCAGCACCTCGGCGGAATCAAACACGATGCTCACCACCGTCCTCCTCTACTTGCCGCCGGCGACCTGGGTCAGCAGCTCGCCGATGGCACCCGGACTGCTCATCAGCTTGCCGAAGGTGACCATGGTCAGATCCGGGTGCCAGACCGCCATGCGGAAGCGCATGTGCAGCGCCCGCACGCGGCCGTTCTCGATCAGGAGCTGATAGGGCAGATAGGCCGTGGTCTTGATGTCGAACCTGCGGTCCACCGTGTCCGCCATGATGTGCTTGTCGTTGGCGCGCGGATCGGCGACCTGGGCCCGCGAAATGCCGAACACCGTGCGCTGGCCTGGCAGGTCGATGCGATAGACCCTGGCGGCGCCGCCAACCTGCCCGCGCAGATTGAACTCGACGACCTTGAGCGCGTCCGCCTGGCTGGCGTAGCGGGCCAGTTCGTAGGTGTCCTCGAAGCCTTCCATGCCCAGCATGTAGCGGTAATCGCGCAGCTGCTCCACGGTGCGGCCCTTGTCGGCACCGAAGCCCTGCCGGGCACCCAGGGCGGTGGCGAGCTGAGCGGCGACATCATCCAGCGAACCTTTCAGCCGGTAGGCGCCGGCGACGTAGCGCGGGTTCAGATAGCTGACCTGCAGCTCGCCACCAACCACGGTCAGGCTGACATGCTCTGCCGCCGCGAACGCCGACAACGACGGCGTGGCCGCCGCCTTCAGCGCCGGGCTGGTCACAGCGACCACGGTCGCGTCCGGATACGGGCTGTACTCGCCAACCACCTCGAAACCCGCCTGCGTCAGCCGGGCCTTTACCTGAGGCAGTTCGGCGGGAATGCTGCCAGCCGGCACGCGATAGGCAAGCACATAAGGCTGCAGCGGTTCGGATGCCGCCCGGACAGGGCTGCCGGAAAAAGCCAGCACACCCGCCAGCAGCCAGGACAGCATCCGCATCGAAGCGACCTCCGCATGATAAAAAGCCGTGATGGCAGGGACCCCATTCCCGCCATCACGGACTCAAACCTGGGTGACGGCCCACCTTAGCAAGGGCGCCGCCGCCACCTGAACCAAGAAAAACTGCTTAGCTATGCAGTCGCCGCTCAGACCCCTGCCAGCGCCTGCTCCAGATCGGCGATCAGGTCATCGACATGCTCGATGCCTATCGACAGGCGCACGCTGTCCTCGCTGACACCGGCGCGCGCCAGCTCCTCCGGACCCAGCTGACGGTGCGTGGTTGAGGCCGGGTGCGTGGCCAGCGACTTGGCGTCACCGATGTTGACCAGCCGGGTGAACAACTGCAGGGCATCGAGGAAACGCGCCCCGGCCTCGCGGCGGGCATCCGTGTCGTCCTTTCCGGTGAAGGGTGCGAGCAGGCGCTCGCCCAGTGAGCGCCGGGCGGCGTCATCCTTCAGGCCGAAGGAGAGGATGCCGGAGGCCTTGCCATCGCGGTAATCACGCTGGATCAGGTGATGGTCCGGGTGCTCCGGCAGGCCGGCGTAGTTGACCCAGGCCACCTTGGGGTGCTGGCGCAGGTAACTGGCGACCAGGAGGGCGTTGTCGGAGATGCGGTCCAGGCGCAGCGCCAGCGTCTCTATGCCTTGCAGGATGAGGAAGGCGTTGAACGGCGACAGTGCCGCGCCGGTGTTGCGCAGCGGCACCACGCGCGCGCGGCCGATATAGGCGGCGGCGCCGAGCGCCTCGGTGTAGACCACGCCGTGATAGGACACGTCCGGCTCGTTCAGCCGGCGGAAGCGCTGCGGGTGTTCCGCCCAGGGAAAGCGCCCGCTGTCGATGATGGCACCGCCGATGCTGTTGCCATGCCCGCCCAGATACTTGGTCAGCGACTGCACGACGATGTCGGCGCCATGCTCGATGGGCCGGAACAGGTAAGGCGACGGCACGGTGTTGTCGACGATCAGCGGCAGGCCATGCGCATGGGCGATCTCGGCCAGGCGCCGGATGTCGGTAACGTTGCCCAGCGGATTGCCGATGGACTCGACGAACACGGCCTTGGTGCGCTCGTCGATGAGCCCGGCGAACTGCTCCGGCTCGCGCGGATCAGCGAAACGCACCTCGATGCCGAATTGCGGGAAGGTGTGCGCGAACAAATTGTAGGTGCCGCCATACAGGGTGGCCGCCGACACGATGTTGTCGCCGGCCTCGGCGATGGTCTGGATGGCGTAGGTGATGGCCGCCTGCCCGGAAGCCAGCGCCAGCGCCGCGATCCCCCCTTCAAGCGCGGCCAGGCGCTTCTCCAGGACATCGTTGGTCGGATTGGTGATGCGGCTGTAGATGTTGCCGGCCACCTTCAGGTCGAACAGGTCAGCGCCGTGCTGGGCATTGTCGAAAGCGTAGGCCACGGTCTGGTAGACGGGCACTGCCACGGACCGGGTGACGGGGTCGGGGCTGTAGCCGGCGTGCACGA
>Ga0222424_100473_pt1 | contig 21416 bp, 16 predicted proteins | sample 2B2ome_FD_182468 | JGI IMG/M metagenome (GOLD analysis project Ga0222424, IMG submission 182468) | Enriched microbial communities from leaf-cutter ant dump, University of Wisconsin, Madison, United States - 2B200A (version 2) | ecosystem: Environmental > Terrestrial > Nest > Insects nest > Nest... | reverse complement strand
ATTTCTTTGGCAATGACATAAGGTGTAAGGGTTCGCGGATTGATAACTATGTCTACCTCTACCTCGTATATTGCGTAAATATTAATGGGAGTTAAAACTTCGCAGGGGGTGCCGTCGTTCCAGCGAGCGCCATTCTTCATCATAAATATACGATCGGCGTATTGTGCCGCCAGGTTGATTTCATGGAGCGCCGCTAATATCATATAACCTTTATTGGCTAAGGCCTTTGCAATAGCGATGGTTTGCTGCTGGTATAACATGTCCAATCCTGCTACCGGTTCGTCAAGCAGGATTAGTCCTTGTCCCTGGTCCCACAACTGGGCCAACACGCGCGCCAGCTGCACTCTTTGTTGCTCACCACCCGATAACTGTATATAAGACCGGTCTACAAGAGCAGATATGCCACAGATGTCCATCGTTTCGTTTACAACCAATTCGTCTGTTTTACTGGGCCGGCTTTTATGGTAGGGGTACCGGCCCATCATTACGATCTCCCGGCAGGTAAAAGCCATGGTTAACGGATTGTGCTGACTTAGGAAGGCCTTGAGTGGGGCTGCCTGGTCAGGTGTATATTGATGAAGTGCTTTTCCATAAAGCTCAATGCTTCCTTTGCTGGGTTGTTGTTCGCCTGCTATCATACGCAGTAAGGTAGATTTGCCCGCACCATTCGCTCCGAGTAAGGCAACGAACTCCCCCGGTCTTATGGTAAAGGTTACATCTTTTACAATGGTTCTCTTCTTAATTTCGTAACTAACATTCTCAACCTTCAGCATAGAAGTTATTTTAATGCACTAATTTCTTTTTGTCCCTGATTAGTATTGATATAAAAACAGGGGCGCCCAGCAGCGCGGTGATAACGCCAATTGGTAATTCCATTGGGGGCATCAGTATCCTGCTTAATGTGTCTGCCAGAGTTAGCATCAATGCACCCATCAATGCGGAAGCGGGCAACACATAGCGGTGATCCACGCCACCTATCAGCCTGATAATATGAGGGACCAGTAAACCTACAAAGCCAATGATACCCGATACGGAGACCGCGGCTCCAACAGCCATAGTAGACAATATGACCACGCGCCGTTTTATCCGGTTAGGTTGCATTCCGAGTGACTGAGCCTGTGCTTCACCCAATGCAAAAGCATTCAGCTTTTTTCCCATCATGGGTAATACTATTACCGGGATCAATATAAAAGGAGATACCGCAATCAATGTTTCAAAGGTGGCACCGGCCAGGCTACCCAACATCCAAAAGGTAATGCTTCTGAGTTGCTGGTCGTCTGCTAAAAAGGATATCAACCCCGTTAGAGCCCCGGCCAGTGCATTAATGGCAATCCCCGCCAGCAGCATTGTTGTAATATGGGGTTTGCCGCCGGTTTTGGAAATGCGGTAAATCAGCAATGCGGCGGTTACCGCACCGGCAAACGCGCTAACGATAAGTAGGTAATGTCCTAAATAGTCACTTAGGTCCGCCAGCAAGGTCAATGATAAAGTCAGTACGATAGCGCTTGCAAGAGAAGCCCCCGCGGAGATACCCACCAATCCGGGCTCAGCTAAGGGGTTTCTGAATATACCCTGTATACCGGCACCTGAAATTCCCAGTGCGGCTCCTACTAATACACATAAAAGCACCCTGGGAATCCGTACTACGGTTAATACATTGATATATTGACTGTCAAGGTTGGGGCTGCTGTAAATACCCAGCATATCCGGTATCGACAGGGCAACCTGTCCCAGTGGTATTTTCATGGCGCCTACTGACATGGAAGACATTACGGATAAAACCAGTCCGATACTCAATAATAGGAAAATCGTATTTCTTCTCAAGGGGTGCTGTTTATTTTCCGTAGAGTTTTGTGTTCAGTTCAGCAATCGCATCCGGTAGTCTTGCGGCAAAGTTCACCATCAAAGGGCCATTTACTTCAACGATTCTTTTGGCCTTGCCGGCGTTGGTGAGTTTCACGCCTGGCATATTTACGATAGAAGCGAGGCCGCCCAGGCTCCTGGCACCAAAATCAAAAAATAATAAAACATCCGGATTGGCGGCTATCAGGGCTTCGGTACTATAAGGCTTGAAATGGGTAAATTCCTTTACTGCGTTGATACCACCGGCCAGATGTATGATCGCATCCATATTGCTGCCCTTGCCAGCGACTGTCATATTACCAGCTCCCCGTGCATAAATGAAGAGTACTTTTACTGGCGCTTGCTTGTTGCCCGCTATTTGCGTGGTAATTGCAGAGAGTTTTTTCTGCATTTGCTGTAGTAATTCGATGCCTTCCTTTTTTGCATTCAGGGATATAGCTATCGCCAGGATAAATTTCTCTGCTCCTTTAATTGAGAATTCCTGCCGGATGTTGATCACATTCACTTTAGCTTTTTTTAGTTGGGCCAATACTGCTGCGGGTATATCACCTTCAGGAGCCAGTATCAAAGTCGGGTTATACTTCATCAGGCCTTCTACGGACAAGTTCCGGTTACGACTCACTTTGGGCAATGATTTCGTAAAGGCAGGATACTCGCTGGTGACATCAGTGGCAACTATATTGGCGCCAAACCCCAGTGCTGCAGTGGTTTCAGTTATAGCCGCGCTCAATGTTACAATGCGTTGAGCGCTGAAGGAGCCCCGGGCTTGTTGCAGCCATACAGTAGACATTAACCATATGATTAAAGTGATTCGCGGTAACAGAGGAGGGGAGCTGTAGACCACCGAGTGTAAATATTTTCTATCCAGCCTGATCGGACGAGCGTTTTTATACATCATTTCGCGAAAATGAATCAATGTTATTCTTATTTAAATCTGTAAAAGTAAGACAAAAAGATAGCGGGTCATGTCCCTGGTTTAAGACACGACCCGTTATTTCCGTTTTTCGTAAACGCATTAACTGTCCCTGATAGTCTGCCGGACCGGCTATATGCAAGTATATAAAGGCGTTTCGACGAATAAGCCTTGTCCTGACCGCATTTCAGCGCATGCGTTTTTGATATAAAATTCACCGGCCTGCATATAAAGACGGCGGATTGCATATAACAAAGATCGTTTCGCATATAACGGATTCCCGATTTCGTAAATGATTTGCGAGTTGCTTGTTTGACCTTTGCGGTGCTTTATAAATCAATACAGATATCATTTTAATACAAACAAATGTTGATTCGATTTACCTGTTTAGTTACGTTAATTTTTTTGTTATCCTGTCAAAAAGAAAAACCTGTTGCCGGCTTACAGGATGGCAAAAGTACGGTGGTGGAGGACCTGGCAGGAGACACCGGCGCCTCCATGAACGATGGGGTAGATGGTAAGGAAAAAAGAGATTTTAGCCTCTTTCTTTTCAGATTCAGCGATCAGAAACAAACCTGGGTGCGCACCGCTGCTGATTCTGCACAATACCTTAAAACAACTGATTGGGACCTTGCTTTTGCCGGCATTTATAACAGTAGTATCTACGTGAACAATGCTACTCATGCCGGCACACCCGGTTTCGGCGGAACAGGAATAAGTGCTGTGGTAGTTGTGGATCAGCCGTATAATAATATAACGGAAGCCCCGACTGATGCAGCTTTTACTTCCTCTCCCGTTAAAGTAATAGGGCAGGAAACGGGTAGTGGTTCCGGTTGGTTTACCTATAGTTCTACTGCGCACCTGGTACAACCCGTAAAAAGTCGTACTTATATATTAAAGTTGAATAGTGGTAAGTATGCCAAGCTGGAGCTTATCAACGTTTACAAAGGTAATCCGCCAGTAGTGACCGATCTGTACTGGCCTGCGCCGTATTTCACCTTCCGCTATTTTGTTCAGGCTGATGGAACCCGCAATTTAAAAACCCAATAAAAGATTTGAATGTTGAAAGGAGTAATACACACTACTGCGATGATAGTAATGTTTGCCCTGGCCTCCTGTGGTAAGGTATATGATCTGAATGGTTTCGACTGGGAGCCTGATTTGCCGCTGAGTGATACGGTATTTAACCGGGAGATACAGATACTGGACCTGGGTGTTAATAATATACCGCAGGCCCACAAACCTATGGATAATGAAGATCCGTTATACTTCAGTCTGGAGAAGATCAACTCGGTACATATCGGTTATAAGGCTACCGAGCGTTGGGACATTGCCTTCTTTGGTGGATCGCGCGTAAATATTACTGCTAACAATGGAAGCAAGCAGGGGATAGGGTATGGCAGTTCCGGAGTAGGAGGTTTACTGGTACTGGATTCTGCCTATAGTACAGTTGCCAGTGTTCCGGACGATAGCCGGTTTGTAACGCCAGGCAATACTGGATTAGCAGGATTTGGTGAAGAGATCTCTCCGGGCGGCTATGCTTTTTATACTTTTTTCGATAATATTTTCAGGAGAGATAAAATAGCCAATCTCGATAGCCCCGATCCCGCTGTAGCCTCCGATGCCAATCTTTACCTCCACATGATCTATTGTCTGTCTGAAGATTTTGCTAAAACTTTTACCGGCGAATATGGCACAGTTAAATATAAACCAACGCCTAAAACCATTATCATCCGAACCGCCTCCGGTAATTATGCCAAGCTGGAAATGCAAAGCCTCTATAAAGGCACTATGAATCCGATGGAAATGAGGCGGGGTACAGATAAACCACTTCCTTATGCCAGCTTCAGGTATATGGTTGTTAAAAAAGACGAGAAACGTTTTGGTTTTGTAGCGCGTGGTAAAAAACTTACTGTGAATTTGACTACCAAACAACGAAGTGTTGAAAATTGATATCCGTAAAAAATAAATTTATGAGAGGTTTTGACGAATTGAAAGGAACTATTTGGATAGGATTACTATGGACTATTTGTTGCATCTCCTGTACAAAAAAAGAATCCCTTGATTATGAAAAACAGCCGCTTAATAGAATACGCACCTACCAGGTTAAGAATTCGCAACAGCAGCTTTTAGGTGCAATTGATAATCATAACAATACCATCACTGTATTGATTCCTTATTATTTTAAAGGCGATTTTTTATTGGGAGAGGTGAAATTGGATGAGGGGGCCAGAATGTATGATGCGTCAGGTGCAGAAATACTGTACAATGAGGGCCTGGAGCCGCTTGCTGTAGGGGATAAAGCCCGTTATACCGTTGAAAGTGCCGACGGAATGAAGCGTACCTATACACTGCTACAGAAAATATTGCCCTACCCGAATGTATTGGAAATAGCCATTGCCGGTGTTGTCTCGGGCACCGCACTTATCAGAAAGCCGGTTTTTGGTCGGCTTACCATTACCGGAAATTTCGAGTCAACCAGTAAGCTTGCTAAGTTCAGCTTTACCAATAAGGCAACCGGGGAAGTGCATACCAACTATATGAGCATTTTTTCTGTACTGCCTGCTGCCAATTATACCATGCTCGCGGATATTTCCCCAGAGGCAAAGGCTGGAACTTATACCGTGCAAATGGAGCACCAGGGCCGGCAGGTATCGTTACCAGACCTGGAACTTTATTACCAGCGACCCTGGGTGCCTATGTTCTCATCCAGTTCCAGTTATGCTCCGGGTGATACTATCATATTTGCTGTGAACAGGCAGGTGCCGGCCGATGATCAATATGCTACGGTATTTACAGGTTTGAAAAATCTGTATATGAAAATCGGAGCAAGTGCCGGAAATGCCAATCTGCCAACAGATTTTCCGCAGTCATTAATCAACACCAAAATATCCATGCAAATTGTAAGCAGTAGTGCCAATGAGGTGCGCGCTTTATTTCCCGATATACCTGCCGGTATTTACTTAGGTGCTTACACAGCCTATGGAAACACGCCTGCAGGTGGAAGATATTATGCAGCGCCGGAATATGGCATTTGTTTTTACGGGGATTTTGATGAAAGAACTAATTGGGGAAATGATGTATTCATTGCCAGCCAGATCTATAGCGCAGGCGGCTTTACTGTTAAGCCCAAACAATAATAAAACGGATAATATATAAAATACGATGAGCCACATTTACAAATTATACACCGGGGTTATTTTATTTTTATTACTTGTTGCAGTCCTTTTGGGCGCCTGTACCAAAACGGAGTATGCGCAGCTGAAAAAACCTTATGCAGATATTGAACGTTTTGCTATTGCAGGTTATGGCGATTTGGATTCGATACCTGCCGTCATTCATGGTGATTCGATTCTGATTTACTGGAACGCGACCAATACGCCGCCGTTGCACGTTAAGCCCCAGATTTTGGTTTCAGATGGGGCTACTATTACACCTGCTTCCGGAACTGAAGTTGCATTTGCTGACAAAACGGTGTATACGGTTACTGCAGAAGATGGTTCTGTCAGAAAATTTATATTAAAACCGGTGTTTAATAAAGCGATACCTACTGTAGTTACCATGACAGCGACCCGGACCTGGTCGGCTAATACACCGATAGCCATTACCGGTGAATATTTTTTGACTACCGGTAACACAAGAGATATTAAAATTTATGCACAAAGGGTTAGAGATGGTTTTGAGTTTGATTTGCCTTTTGATACAGCAGGAATAACAGCTACCCGTATCAATGCCTATTTGCCGGAGTTTACTTCCGAACTCGATACCGGTGCACACCGCGTGTATGTGAAAGTGGGTGGTTTTTCTTCAAATGTGGCACCTATCTGGCTTTCGCAACCCATACTCGCTGAAATAATCGATAATATAGACATCAGTAAAAGAGGTAGTATCAATTTGGGTGAGGATGTGGAGCTTACATTTACTCCTAAACCTGTATGGAGATTGGCATTTGAACGGTATTATAAGAATGAAAACTTTTCGTCTCTAAGCCTGGGGCTGCAAAAAATAGAACCAGGTCAGGTTATTAATGGCCGGACCTATTCAGTGCCCGCCGATTATACTTCCTCCAGGGAGCCTGGAAAGATAAAATTGAAAATTGATCCGGTATTTTTCGCACCTCACAAAAGCAGCCGGGTTTTCGGAGGTGTAATAGGTTACAAGAATGTAAGCAGCATCAACGGTCCGGGCGGCTCTCTTACTTACCAGTTTACACTTACAGAGTATGCGGGGATTTATGAGGCGGTAATAGAAGAGGTGAAGTATGCCAATATCATTTTCCTGCAGGAAGGCCAGCCGATCAGCCGGGGTCAAACGCTGACGCTCAACTATTCATTTTCAGATGCTGCCTATCATGACACCTATAATATCTTATCCGGTATAGATCTGAAGTTTAAAAATAAAGCTGCGGGTAGCTATACCAGTATTACCGTAGGCACTGCGGATATTATCAATGGCGGCTCACAGTTGCAATTTGCTGTGCCTGTAACGGCAGATGTAGCAGGCCAGTCATTAGTAGCCGTTGGTATTAATCTTCGTAGTAGTACTAATAACAGGATATATATAACTCCCAGGAGGGTGCTTTCTAGGGAGACGGTTGTATCCGACTAGGGCGTTGTGTTCTCTGTTTCTGTTATCTCAATAAATTTTGAATTTTTAATAATTAAATATGCGTAGCATAACTGTCAAAGATCTTATTTCAATTATACTATTAGTAGTAACTTTTCAGTCCTGTACCAAAACCGAAGTAGTTCCTTATGAAAAGGAGCCGGGGAATACCATTGCCGAGTATAAAGTGATCAATGGTACGGAGCAATTAAATGGTGTAATAGACAATGTTGATAATAGCATTATTGTTTATATCCCCTATTACCTAAGCATTGACTACCTGGTGCCTGCCGTGAAATTGAAGGAAGGTGCTACTATGATAGACAACGCGGGTAATGATATTGATATCCGTGAGGCATTAGAACCGGTTCCTTTTGATACGGTAGGATACAAGTACCGGGTTAAGGATGCTGCTAACTTAATACTAGAATATACACTGGAGATAGTGATCATGCCACACAAGGAAGAACTGAAGCTTGGATATGTGGGTTATTATGATGCAAACAATATTTGGCGGGCCAATGACACCGCTACAAAGGTGGGCATTATTAATTCCAGGATCAGGATCATGGGTAATCTTCAGTCTACCAGCCGGAATGCAAAGCTGAACCTGATTGAAACAGGTACCAATAAAGTAATACCCAACGGACTGAAGTTTTATGATATTACCAGCGGCGCTCAGTTTTATACTTTATTTGCTGATATTGCTCCCGAGGTAAATCCTGGCAAGTATTATATAACCGTTGAACAGCAGGGGAGAAAAGATACCCTGCCTCAGATTATCCTCGATCATAAGATCCCTTATTTTGGCCAGTTGCCCAAGCAGATGAAACAGGGAGATATTGTTACCCTCACCTGCTTTGGCCCTACCTCAAGCGGCGAAGTATATAGTGGCAGCAATCCCGGTATAAAAAGGGCCTACCTCATTTTTACCAAACAGCATATGACTGCGTATCCGGCTGCATTTCCCGAATCGCTGTTTGGTACCCCCATCGAAGTAGAAATTACCGGTCAAACCCGAACCGAAATATCCTTCAGGTTCCCCACGAACATTCCTGCCGGCTTTTATAGCAGCAGTTCTAGCACTAATTCGGGTATATACGATGGTTACTCCATTAATTATGCTGGTATGGAGATGCGTTTCGATTTTGACTATGCGGGCTGGGCACCGGGCCGCGTACAGGCTTTAGGTGCTTACATCAGCTACGAAGTGCTCGCTAAATGATAACCTCATCAATTTTTAAAGTTATGTCAAGAATTCTATATAGTTTAATTTTCCTGTCTGTAGTAACAGCCATTTTTTCTTCCTGTACCAAAACTGAGTACGACCATCAGAAGCAGCCTTATAATGATATTAAAGTATTTACCATTACCGGGAGTTATGGCGCTCCTGTTAAGGGGTTGGTGAAGGATGATACGATTATGGTATATTGGAACCCGGATGTAGCCCTGCCTGCTACTATTAGTCCTGAGATCGTCATATCCGACAAAGCAGTAATCAGCCCCGCCTCAGGCACAGCGGTAGCATTTAAAGATACCACCACCTATACGGTAATTGCAGAAGATGGCTCCCTTAAAAAGTATCACTTGGAAATTGCCTTAAATGTGCCTACGCCCGTGTTGAAATCTGCTAACAATCCGGCAGTATGGCTTAGTACCACACAACTCACTATATCGGGAGAATATTTCCTGGCAAATACCGATACTTCCCAGATATCTGTTTATATGCAAAGAGTATCAGACGGGATTGAAATTCCGTTAACCCTGGTTAAAAGCCGGATCTCAAATTATACGATCGTGGCCAACCTGCCTCCTTTCTCTGCTGAACAGGATACGGGCATACACCGCTTGTATGTAAAAGCAGGTTATCGTATAGCACAAAGTATTGATGTTCGTTTTGTAATTCCTCCTATTACCAGTACTACTTATACCAGCAGCTTTGTACAGGACGGACAGGCCCTAAATGGGGGTGATAGCCTGCAGATCAATTATGCGCTCACCGATAACCTGGGTGGTATTGTGGCCAGGTATTACACGAATAATGTAAAAGAGATATTACTCTATACCAATGCCTATGATATTATCGTGGTTCCTGCTGCCAATATCCGGTTCCTTAGCGGCGCCGTGAAATTCAAACTCCCCGATGCAGGCACGCATAAGGGTAAAGATATCTTTCAGTACCGGATGACTTTCAACTCAGTGGCACCTGGAAGCGAAGAAAGTTCTTCTTATTCTTTAAGGGGGTTCTTTAATAGTCCGACCAAGCTGGCGTTGTAAGAGGGTGTGGTGAATAGAGCGCAGCGAGTGGGGTAATGAGTGATAAATGACCGGTGATGAGTAATCTGTAAAAACGGTTGGTTGTTACTCGGCGCCTATGATTATGATTCCCGCTTTTGACTGTTCAGCTGTTGAAAAGATTGATGAATTCTTATAGATAAATTAAAGAAGCCTCCTGCGAGAAGGGCGGCTATCCAAACTAATAATAAAAGAAAAAATAATGAACAGTTTCAAAACAGGCATCCGCTTTTTAAGCTTTTTAATAATGGCAGGAACCTTGCTGTTATCCTGTAAAAAAACAGCGTATACCGAATTTGATAAAGATGCCTCCAATAAGATAACGGAATACAGTATTGTAAATGTTCCGCAGTCGATCAAGGCGGCAATCAGCCAGACTGAAAATACTATTACGGTTTACATTCCGTACTATGTGGCGGTTGATTTCCTGGTAGTTAAAATTAAGATTGATGAAGGCGCTCAATTGCTGGATTCGCTAAACAACCCTATCGATCTTCAGGGGGAAGGCGCTCCTGTGCCTGTTGGTGCTTCCATGAAATATAAAGTAAAAAGCAGCGATGGGAAAGAGCGGATCTATACATTGATTCAGGAAGTGCTTCCTTTTGCAAAGCCGCTGCTGGTTACCTATAACGATCCGTTAGGTGCCGATGGGTTTTTAACCAAAACGGTTCATACCCGGTTTGAAATCCTGGGCAATTTTGAGTCGGTAAGCAAGAATGCTAAAGTGATCTTAACGAACCGGGGTACAGGCGTAGCGTACGATCATTTCATAACCGTGAACGACGTACAGGTAGGTAATGTAAACTACAGTATGTCTTTAAATGTTTTGCCCGAGGCCCTGGCCGGTGATTACGACGTAAGAATTGAACACCAGGGACGCACAGGCAACTTACCCCCGCTCCGGCTGTATTACAATATAGGCACATCGGGATATTGGTCTTCCACTACTGCTTATGCCGCAGGCGATACGATCGTGTTTAACGCGCTTGGCTTTAACGGAGAACCGTATGATGGCGTATTTATAGGATTGGAGAAAATGTACCTGAAAATAGATAGCGACTACCTGTGGGGAAAGCCAGCCGGCTTTACGGAAGCCTATGATAAAAAGCGGATCGATATGAAGATCGTGGAATGGAACCGCACACAGGTAAAAGCTGTTTTTCCTGATATACCTGTGGGGCAATATTCTGCCAGTGTAGATTGGTCAGCCTTTTTCCCAGGTAAAAAATTCTGTGCCTTTGGGTTTTATTTCGACTTCGACTCCCAAACCAACTGGGGTAAAGATGTTTTGTTGTCCGCGCCCTCCAGCACTTTTCAGGTAAAAGCAAAAGCCAACTAATTCAAATATCAAAAGGCAATATAATCTACATTTAACAATGATCTTACTAAATAGATACAACCACATCTTATTACTGTTGGCTGGCGTTTTGGTAACGGCTATATCCTGTACTAAAACGGAGTACGAAAAAATAAAGCAACCCTATAATGATATACTACATTTTGAAGTAGCCGGATATGGAGACCTCGCCAAAGTGATAGGTGTGGTAGAAGCGGGGAAGATAACGGTGTATTGGACGGGATCAGGCGAACGCCCGGTTACCATTACACCTGTGATCAAAGTGTCTGATGCGGCTACAGTATCGCCTGCCTCAGGTACTGCTGTTCCCTTTAATGCGGAAACCCGCTTTACCGTAACCGCCGAAGATGGCACCCAAAAAGTATATCAGCTCAATCCCGTATTTAATACAGCGATACCGGTATTGTTAGATATTACAGATACCCGGATTGGGTGGGTGGAATCCAAAGAGCTGAACCTGGTAGGGCAGTACTTCTTTGGCTCGGGAGATACTGCTGATATCAAGGTATACGGGCAACGCATGTCTGACGGTTTCGAGTTTGATATACCGGTAAAAGGCGTATCCGTGACGCCTACCAGCTTTAAAGCTACATTACCCGTATTTAGTGCAGCGCTTGACTCAGGCATGCATAAGATATGGGTAAAGGTGAAAGGCGAATTGTCCGGTGTAAAAGAAGTGTATTTCGAACAACCCTGGTTAAGAAATACCAATCCCAACTTTTCATTGGTGGAAAACGGGCAAACCATCCGGCCGGGACAGGAGCTTACGCTCGACTGTAATTTTACCGATAATTTTAATGGTAATGTAAGCAAATACTACAAGGGAAAAGCGAAGAACCTGGTTCTTATTTTCCGCAATAGCGCCAATCAGAATGCCAACATTACCATTACAGAGTTTGCAAGTACCGACACGCAGATCAAATTTAGGCTCCCGGCAGATATGACCAACCTGCTGGGTCGTTACCTCGTACAGATAAATGTGCGCTTCCCGCAGCCTTTAAAAGATCAGCCGGATTATATGTCACAGGCAACTTATTATACTCTTAATACAAACACCCTTTTACAGGCTGCTCAATAAATATAAAGCAGGATGGCTGATCGCTGGCACATGCAACCCAATTGAACAATATGAAGCAATTTTTCACAATCATAACAGTATTGAGTATAGTGGTATTACCTGCCTGCTATAAGCTGCAGGATCTTACACCCGATTTTTCTGATGGCATCAGCAAAGTGGTATACGACCTGCCCGGTGATACTTTGGCAACAGATGGTTGGGATGATAATTATCAGGACCGGGATATCTACCTCAGGCAACGCTATTATAATTCACGCTGGACAGACTCTATTCGTTTTGTTCCTAATTATCCCGGAGAGATCATTAATGCAGCAGTAGGCGTAAATGGTAGTTCGGAAACTGGTATCCGCTGGTTGCCTGCTGCCGCCGCTCATCCTGCAGGAGCAGTAGAAAATGATGCGTATAAGAATACAGCAGATGGTAATGATTATATCTATCGCAATAGCACCTGGTATCAGATGAATATCAAAGGGGAACGCGGCGCAGCTGAGAATGACAGTATTTTCGTAAACTGGCGGGGCTATATTGCCGCTCCACCTGTCAGTCCGCAAACAGGTTGGGCTTACCGCGATAATGATAACCAGCGCGTGTATATGTATAACGGCAAAAGCTGGGAGCTGATGGTGAATGACGCAAACTATAACCAGAATACCGATTTTATACAGGTAGAATATAGCAAGAGCGGTAAACAGGCCGGCTTATACAGCATGTTTCTGTTTCGGTTTAGCGATGGTAAGCAAACCTTTATCAGGGATGCTGCCGATTCAACACGTTACTTAAAAACCGATCAATGGGATATTGCTTTTACCGGGCAGTTCAATAGCACGATATGGCTCAATAACGGCCGGGCAAAATTTAGTCCGGCTACAGGCAGCCCGCTTACAAAAACCTCTTTATGGGCATACGATTATGGGTATGACTTTATGAACGAAGCGCCCGATGATGAATTCTTCGATTCCCGTCCGGCAGACGAAATGCAGATCGGCTATGTATCGGAGTTTGGGCCTGGTCTCAACTCCTGGTATGAGTATGGCACCACTTTCGTAGCCAAACCTTTCCCTTATAAAGCTTACTACCTGCGGTTAGAGCGAATCGATCCGCAAACCGGTAAAAGCAGTTATCGTTATGGTAAGCTACAGCTGATCAGCATGTACAAGGGCGCACCTGAAGTGCTGACCGATCGCAACTGGCCTTCTCCCTATCTCACTTTCCGGTATTTTATACAGGAAGACGGCAGCAGGAATTTAAGAACCAAAAATTAAGACATTCAAATTAATGAATAAAGTATCTATTGTATTACTGTTGCTGGCAGCCGCTCTAAAAATAAGCGGGCAAAGCACGGTATTAAGCGGAACCATAAAGGGAAGGGGCGGGGAACCGGTAGCCGGCGCTACCATTACCGCAGGGATGATCAAGGCTGGCAGTAATAAAGACGGGGCCTATGAGCTAAAAGGTGGGGCTGCCGGCCAATTGATCCTGGTAGTAGAGAGCGTGGGTTACGAGATCTATACCGACACCTTGGAACTAACCGAAGGAGCGCATGTGAAGAATATTGTGTTAGTGAAGAAAGATAAAGTGCTCGATCATGTGGTGATCAAAGCGGAGAAGTCGGGCAACCGAAATCAGGAAACCCTGATCAAGGTTGAGAACAGCATTATGCCGGTAACTATTGTTGACAAGCGAACCATTGAGCTGATGGGCAGCCGCAGGCTGGATGAAGTGGTAAAAGAGCAAACCGGTATTGCTATTGTGAATGATGTAGGTGGCGGCTCCCGTTCGGTGGGGGTGCAGATGCAGGGCTTTGGCAGCGAGTACGTAATGGTGTTACTGGATGGGCAGCCCCTGGTAGGCCGCAATGGCGGAAACTTCGATCTGTCGCGTATAAGTGTTAGTAATATAGAACGGATTGAAATCACTAAAGGCGCCGCTTCGTTGCTATATGGCGGCGATGCGCTGGGTGGCACCATCAACGTTATCACCCGTCATAATATTGTAAAGCCACAGGCTTATGCGGCGTTGAATTATGGCACTAACGAAACAGTAGACGCCTCAGTAGACGGCGAAACACCGGTATTGAATCAAAAAGGTAGTTTAACTTTAAATGGTAACTATTATCATACCGGCGGGTTTAATACCAGCCAGGGAGCCATAAAAGGTACTACGGCTCCTCCTTATGATAACTACGGAGCGCAAGGCCGCTTCCGGTATCGGTTTAACGATAATAATATGTTGTCGGTAATGGGCCGGGTTGGACTACGAAGGAGCTTTATGACCAAAGATTTTGGCGTAAAGTATACTACCGAGGATGTATTGGATGAGCAGGATATTAACCTGTCTGCCAACTTCGAGCATCGCTTTAGTGAGCGTTGGCGGGCTATGACACGTTATTACCTTACCCGTTACCAGTCGGACATGAGCGTCAGATTATCACAGGGCGATAGCATCAACCAAACTAAATTCGGCCAGCTGCTAAATCGCCTGGAGCAGCAAATAGCTTATACCATACCCGATAAGCTGGATGTGATCACCGGGCTGGGCGGCACTATTGAAACGGTAGATGAAAATATACTCAGCAACGGGAATAAGATCACCGCTCTTTTTGCCTATACCCAGGCCAACTGGAATGTATTGCCCGTACTGGAAATTACAGGTGGCTTCCGCTACGATCAAATTATAGATTATGGCTGGCGATTGGATCCCAGCATGGCGATCAAGTATAGGATATTGCCCGTCCTTACTTTAAAAGCAGCCTATGGGACGGCCTTTAAAGCTCCCGATATGCGCAAGCAATACCAGGTGTTTTATAACCCGGCATTCAACTATATGATGGTGGGTAGTGCGGTAATGCGCAATACGATCAACCAACTGAGGGAGGCAGGACAGGTGAGCCAGTACGAGCTGGAAACGGTCTATGATGAAATAAAGGGGCTGGCTTTAAATGCTGAGATGAGCAAGTCTTATAATCTGAGCCTTATTTATGAAACGATCAATAAAAAGGTTAGGGCAGAGGGCAGCGTATTCTATCATGATATCCGTAATCAGATCAACCCGGTTTTGATCGGCAGGGATATTGCTTCTAATCTTATTTATTCTTATCGGAATAACGCCAAGGCAGTTTATAAGGGTGCCGAGCTGTCTTTAAGCATCACTCCCGTCAATGGGCTCCAGATCAGCGGCGGCTATCAATATTTACTGGCAAAGGACCTCACTGTAGGTGAAGAAATACGCGAAGGCGGCAAGTTTTACGATCCCTTGTTTGATCCTGCCACCGGTTATGTAAATTATACACCTACAACCGATGACTACTGGGGTATAGAAAACCGATCGAGGCATATGTTCAATGCCCGTGTATTTTATACTTATACGCCCTGGCAGCTCAGCGGTAATATCAGGGTTAATTTCAGGGGTAAATATCCATTCAGCGATCGTAATAATAACGGCTATATGGATCGCTATGATACATTTGTGCGCGATCATTATCTGCTCAATGCCGGCCTGGAGAAAAAGCTGTTTAACCGCCGGCTATCATTACGGGCCACGGCGGAGAACCTGTTAAACTTCGTAGATGTAAAAGTACCTTTTCAGCCGGGCCGGATGTTTTTTGCGGGACTGGCTTATAATATTCAATAGTCATTATTTCACTACAATAAAAGAAAACAATCATGCTAAGTAACCACATTAAAGAAGCTACCAAAGCTCCGCATCAGCAGCTCGAGGTAGTTGTAGTAAAGAAATTAAAGTCCATCCGGAGCAAGGCCGATTATGCTGATCTCCTCAAATATTTTTATGCTTACTTCTGTAAAGTAGAGCAGGCCGTTGCTCCTTATATTACCACAGAAGTACTATCCGATTATACCGAACGCAGGAACAGCTCTTACATAAAATCCGATATTGAAGCTTTAGGCGAAAGCGTTGAAACGCTTCCACATGCCGTGGCGCCCGGTATTGTGAATACTATCAGCGCATTAGGTGCATTATATGTATTGGAGGGCTCCATTATGGGCGGCCGTATTATTGTGCAGATGCTGGAGAAAGGTGGTATTACTGAAGGGATCTCTTTCTTCTCCGGTTATGGAGAGGCCACTGGCCTCATGTGGCAGCGTTTTGTAGAGGTGCTCAACTGCTATGCACCCACCGAAGACGACGAAGCCCAGGCTATCGCCGCTGCGAATGCTACGTTTAAGCAGTTCGGTGATGTGTTTGAGAGGGCGGCTGTATCGGCATAAGGGAATGCTGTTTTAGTATTTTTTAATCGCTGATGGGCTCGACGCAGAATGAATGAGATGTAAAGCCACGGATGCACGAATGATTCATGCTTATCCGTGCATCTGTGGCGAAAGAACGGTAGTACGCGGAAAAAATTAGTGATTAACGATAATGAGCAAACAACGGCTTGGGGAGTTGTCATCCCGCGCTAAGCGCAGCGGAGGAATCTCACATTACGGAGCAAGATTTCTTCTCCGGTTGTGACATCTTAAATGAGATTCTTCTACTTTATGATAGTACTGTCCAAAAACAATATTTTAATTAAATAGCAAGTTTTTTTTCATTCCATGTATTTTCGGCGGGCTCTTCCCATATTCCTGGCCACGCTTTTCATCGGCGTCAACGCGTTCGCGCAGCAATCCACCTTGAAGGGCTGGGTAACGGATAGTGCCGGGCAGGCATTGAAAGGTGCAACGCTCACATTGGAGCCCGATCGGCATATAACCCAAACCAATGAACAGGGCGCTTTTGCATTTCCGCAGCTCTATGTGGGGATGTATGCTCTTTCGGTAAGCCTGCAGGGCTACCAGTTATATACTGCCACTATAGGGATAGGCGACTCGCTCCAATCACCTCCTACAATACGATTGGCAAAAGCCATTGGTGAACTGGAAGCTGTTAATGTAACCGCCCAGGCGTTGAACAGTAGTCCGGATAACCTGCTGGATGCTCAGCGCGGAGCAATGCCGGTAACGGTGATCACCCGGCAAATGATCGAGAAAATGGGCAGCCGGCGCCTGGACGAAGTATTGAAAGAACAAACCGGCATTGCGGTAGTCAATGAAATAAACGGCGGGGCCAGGGCTATGGGTATTCAATTGCAGGGCTTTGGTTCTAATTACGTGATGATACTGATAGATGGTCAGCCGATGACCGGTCGTAACTCCGGTAACTTTGACCTGTCGCGGATAAGCGTTACCAATATCGAAAGAATTGAAATTGTAAAAGGTGCTTCTTCCTGCCTGTTTGGTAGCGAAGCATTAGGAGGGGCTATCAATATTATTACCAGGCACGGGGCCGTGCAGCCGCAAGCTATGGCATCTTTGTTTTACGGCAGCCTGAATATCGCAGATGCTTCTTTGGAAGGAGAAACACCCTTTGAGCATAAACGTGGCTCGGTAAATCTGGCTGCTAATTATTACCGAACAGATGGTTATAATACTGATCCCAATTATATTGTCCGCGGCACTACAGCACCGCCTTACGATGATTTTAGTCTACAGTCGCGGGTCCGTTACCAGTTAACTACCCGCAGCACGGTGGGAATGAGTGGCCGGCTGGCCCTGCGCCGGTCGTATATGGAAAAAGTATTTGGCGCTGAATTAGGCCCGGCTACCGGCGACTGGCAGGATCTGACGGATGTCAACCTGTCGGCCTATCTTAATCACGATTATGCCGGTGGTTTAAAAAGCATGACACGTTATTATTTTACCCGCTATCAGTCGGACATGAGTGTGACTGGCTTATCTGCTGTCAGCACCAGCCGGGAATATGAGCGTTTTATACAGCGCATTCACCGGTTGGAGCAGCAATGGGCTTATCAACTGAAGACGGTTAAGCTCACGGGTGGACTCGGTGGTTCAAGCGAACAAATGAACAGCACGGCTTTTGATAACCCCGGTGCTATGTATAACTATTTTGCCTACCTGCAAGCTGACGCCAGGTTTACGGACCGAACCGGTATGCTAGGTGGCATTCGCTATGATGGCAATAGTAATTATGGCGGTGTTGTAAACCCGAGCCTGGGCTTACAACACCGGCTTGGCTCCAAACTGGAGCTGAAACTGTCGGCCGGTACGGGTTATAAAGTACCTGATTTTAAAAACCGGTATCAGGTCTTTGTAAATCCTGCCAGCAATTATATGGTGATTGGTACCGAAGTACTGAAAGAAACAATCGGTCAGCTGCAGCAGAATAATGAGATCAGCGAAATAAGACAATGGTTGTTGCAGCAGGCAACTGGTAAGTTGGAGGCTGAAAAATCCGTCTCCCTGAATGCTTTGCTGACCTGGAAGCCTAACGGAAAGTTCAAATGGGAAGCGGGTGGTTTTTATCATAGCCTGCGCAACCAGATCAATAGCATACAGATCGCCACAGGTACAGGTAACAGGCTGATCTTTACCTATCAGAACCTGCCCAGTTCTTTTAATACCGGCCTGGAAACTTCTTTCACCTTTAACCCGGTTTATGGATTGGAGATCAATGGAGGCTATCAATACCTCATAGCTAAAGACCTCACGGTTAGTGATAGTATATCCGCAGGCAATTATCCCTGGTATAAAGTACGTAACAATCAAACCGGTGAGACCTTTGATTCACGACCTTCCGATTACTGGGGTATTGAAAACCGTTCGCGTCACATGGCCAATCTGCGTGTATTTTATAAATGGGAAGCTCCAAAGATCAGCTTTTCATTCCGTATGAATTACCGCGGTAAATATCCGTTTGCCGATGCCAATAATAATAATTTCATCGACCGCTACGATCAGTTCGTCGATGGTTTTTTTCTGCTCAATGCGCATGTTGAAAAGCGTTTACTCAAAGAGCACCTACAGTTGAAAGTCACCGTAGATAATATACTCGATTACCGCGACCGGTTGATACCTGGGCAGCCGGGGCGTATTGTGTTGTTGGGGGTCAGTTACAGGTTGTTTAGAGATTGATGGAATAATGTAGGTGTTTAAGGAGACGCCTGGGCCCGATGCTTCATAAAGACTGGTATAACAACCTTTCGGGTCTCCCGATCCGGATGTCGGTTTGGGTTAATAGTTATCTCAAAGGCAACTGCGTTTGATCAATAAAATACCATATTGTTTCTTATGTTCGTCGAATTCTGTAAAAGAGAAATTGTGCTGAACTATTGCTTGAGAATTTTTGAGTAAGGCTGATTGGTGTTGGACTTTAAATTTTCAAATCATGTCTGTTACATTCAGTTTTTTCCCCGATAAACAGAGGCTTATTGCCAAAACCTAAAACTACTCGATAAAGCCAGGTTAACCTGCCGACGTAACACCGAATTTATTCAAGAGTCGTTAGATCGTATGGATGAGAAAACCAGGGGAGATTACTTGGGCTGCATTGAGAAAAAGGATAAAAATGGAATTTGGGCGGAAGCTGGAGACTTTTAAAAAGAATCGGAAGAAGGTAGACGCTACATAAGAGTTGCAGGATAACAGCTCAGAGGGTTGGAGTTTGTCATCGGATAAGGTTAACAGCGTACAAACTTTTTTGTGCGCTCAAGACCTATATTCTCAATCCCGTGGCTATAAGGCAGTTTTAAGTAATATGTGTTAAATGCGTATCTGGACTGAGGTTTATCTGATTGTAGGCACTTTTTAGCGCTTATTTCCTCGAAGATACAATCGATTATTGGTCGACCAGGTTAGAGCACATAAACCATCCCGCACTTACATCGCATTATGCAGGATTGGCATACAATATGAGTTCCGGTGTAATCGCATCAAAACCTTCACATATTACTGCAAAGATATATTGATACCGGAAAGGACTGTGGTCGATTGATTACTATTGATTTAAGATGAAAAATGGCCGCTGTCGTTCAACAAAAAAACTATTGAGTATTTTCGTTTAATAATATTATATCGACAAATGCGCTACAACGTGGAAAGGTTTTTCTCCAGTTATAAAAAGATTTCGAAATAAAAAGTGTAAGTACACCATTTCAAACGACTCATTAATTTATACAATGGCGAACTCGTAATTTACCATACTTCCTTCACAAGTTTCTGTTGAATAGTTCTTTAAGTAAACATAAGGTAAAACAAAAATGAAAATTAGAAAAGTGACCCAAGGTAATCAAGCTTTAGTACTCGGCGGTGGCGGTGCTACCGGTAATGCGTGGTCGATTGGCGTTATTGCCGGCCTGTTTGATGCAGGCTTGGATGTGAGGAGGGCTGATCTGATCATCGGAACTTCGGCAGGAGCTACCGTTGCGGCTCAGGTATGCAGCACCATGCAACCGCCTGAACTTTTTTACAGTGGGGTCGACCTGGCAGATGCTGTCGCTGCCAGCACTGCCGGAGGTTTTGCTTATAGTATCGGTGGTAGCCAATACATTGATGGTGGTTACCGTTCCGACGTGAATGCTGATCTGGCAACCGGATATCAGCGGATACTGGTTATTGCGCCACTGGGCATCCAAACGCGCAAACCGCTAGAATGGAGACTTCATCTCAACGCACAGATTAACGAACTGCGGGCACGCGGCAGCCTGGTTGAGACGATCTTGCCGGATAGTGAGTCCCAAAACGCGATTGGCATTGGTATGGATCTTATGGACCTGTCAGGGCGGCGTTCTTCTGCTCAGGCAGGTTACAACCAAGGTAAAGCCTTTGCTGAGCAAAGCACAGAGTTCTGGTGCTGATGTATATGCCTTAGTTGTTTTGAGACAATGCCAAATCTCAAAAACAAGAGAATCTGTAATGTAAGAAATCATCGCTTTGTAGTTGCACTATAAAGCGATGATCAAATTGAGCCCCGTTCCCCGTTTTAAATTGAGCACCTGGAAAACGACTACAAGATAGTTTTTCATTGCTGCTGCCTGGGCCGGAGGATAGGTAAAGAACTGCTTATATTCGGATTTCTTTCCTTTTTAGGCGGTAAAGTTATGTTGGAACTGTGCGTGAAACATTTTCGTGGAATGTACTGGTCAGGGTTGTCCGCTACCATATCTACTATTTCGCCAGCGGAAAATCCGAATATAGTGATTGCTATTCAATAAATCTGCAAAGTTAAGTAAATCAGATTTTAAGTCCGTAACAGCATAGGGATTCATAGGCGATAATTTTTGGTTTTGAAGTTATCGAATTGACATAGACTGGTTTTAATTGCTTACGTCGATATAATTAAATAGTAACACTAAATATAATTCAAAAGAGCAGTTCAGTTTCCCCCAACCCAATAATTACTTAGTTCCTGTACTTTTAAATAAAAGTGAAGCGACGGTAATACTGGCTCATATCATGATGGACCATACTTCCCACACGTAGCTGACTTTCCGGATGGCCTACTGCCGTTTT
>Ga0222424_100472_pt1 | contig 21418 bp, 14 predicted proteins | sample 2B2ome_FD_182468 | JGI IMG/M metagenome (GOLD analysis project Ga0222424, IMG submission 182468) | Enriched microbial communities from leaf-cutter ant dump, University of Wisconsin, Madison, United States - 2B200A (version 2) | ecosystem: Environmental > Terrestrial > Nest > Insects nest > Nest... | reverse complement strand
CATGTTTACACAAATGATAAAATCTTTTGCGGGGTCAAACACCTTTCCGGCTCCGATCATTTCGGGCCACCATTCATGCGGATTGCTGTTGGCGGTCAGCGCATGAAAGATCCAAACGATATTGTTCTGCTCTGTGTTTACGGTACCATAGGTCGTATAGGCCAGCCGCAGGTTCCGGAAAACGGTGCCGCTCTCCAACACAAAGGGTTCCGGATGTATAAATACTTCTTGTTGCATTCTATTTTTAAAGACGAAGTCGTTTAAACGTTCTAATATTATCCTACTCCCGCAGATTTTCGCAGAAAATCAATCTGCGGTCATCTGCGATGTATTGAATCTGCCTAAAATCAGCGGAAAAGCTGTTTCAACATGATTTCTCTAAAAGTTTAAACAACGTAGACGTATAAGGTTTACAAAACCTTATACGCCTAGTTTTCTTTTTTTACTTGTTAAAAACAGCGGCAAAAGCCTGTTCAAAATCTGCTTTGATGTCGTTGATGTGCTCAATGCCAAGGCTGATGCGGATGAGGTTGTCCAATACACCGGCACTGGCTCTTTCGGCTTCACTGAGCTGCTCATGGGTAGTGGAGGCGGGATGGATGGCCAGGGTCTTGGCATCCCCGACATTTGCGAGGTGACTTACCAGTTTCAGGTTGTTGATGAACTCCCGTCCGTTTTCAAGACCGCCCTTGATACCAAACTGCAATACACCTCCAAAACCGTTGGTCAGGTATTTTTTTGCCAGCTCGTGATAGGGGCTGCTTTCCAGTCCGGGATACCATACAAACTCAACTTTATCATGTTGTTCCAGCCATTGCGCCAGGGCAAGGGCATTGTCTACCGTGCGTTGTACCCGCAGTGAAAGCGTTTCCAGGCCCTGGAGCAGCAGGAAGGAATTGAAGGGGCTTAATGCCGGTCCGAAATCACGCAATCCTTCCACGCGTGCGCGGATGGCGAAGGCGATGTTGGGCAGCCCCAGCGGATTGCCTTCCCCGAATATCTGCCAGAAATTGAGGCCGTGGTATCCTTCCGAAGGCTCGGAGAATTGGGGGAATTTTCCGTTGCCCCAGTTATAATTTCCTCCGTCAACAATGATACCGCCGATGCTGTTGCCATGGCCGCCGATCCATTTGGTAGCTGCTTCCACCACAATATTAGCGCCGTGTTTGATCGGCTGAAACAGATAACCACCCGCCCCGAAGGTGTTGTCCACAATCAACGGCAGGTCATATTCTTTGGCCAGTGCGGCAAATTTTTCAAAATCAGGAACGTTTAGCCGCGGATTGCCCAGGGTTTCAATATAGATGGCTTTTGTTTTATCATCGATCAGCGGACGGAAACTGTCTACGTTATCGTCTGCCGCAAAACGCACATCAATACCCAGTCTTTTAAAAGATACTTTAAACTGGTTAAAGGTACCTCCGTATAAGAAGGGAGAGGTAACAAAGTTTTCACCAGCCTGCAACAGGTTGGTGATGGCCAGGAACTGCGCCGCCTGTCCCGATGCGGTGGCCAGTGCAGCCACACCGCCTTCCAGCGCCGCCACACGTTGTTCAAATACATCGGTGGTCGGGTTCATGATCCGAGTATAAATATTACCGAATTCTTTTAAACCAAAAAGGTTTGCGGCATGGTCCGCATTTTTAAAAACATACGAGGTGGTCTGGTAGATGGGCACGGCGCGGCTTCCGGTTGTGGGATCTGCCTGCTGGCCGGCATGTACCTGCAATGTGTCAAAATGTAATTGGTTGCTCATAATAAATCATGAATTTAATGAAGTGAAAAAAGATGTTGGAGTATGGTATAAGGCCTGGTTCAGACCCGCTGGGTGTAAATAGAGTAGAATATGCCTGCTAAGGCATACAACAAATGCAGCAACACATTACCCGTGTAATGTTCTGGATCGTGTATGTTGCGCTTTCTTTCATGCAGACTACGAATTTAGTAGAGTTTTGTTTCATATTCAAAAAAATTAAAGGCAGCAGAACGCCCGGCGCATAAAAAAAGCCCACCAGGATAAACCAGATGAGCTGTTCTATTAAGTTTTAATATACTACTGATCCGACTTATCTTCCTCCCGCTTTGCGGGAGCTGGAATTGGCACCTTGTTATTTCGATAACAGGTTGCCAAGGCTTCACAGGGCCAAACCCTCTGCCTTTCTTGATAAGGTTCCCGCTATACGCAGGAGATAAAAAAGAACTGAACCTGTCCCAAACAGGACGGCGCAAAGGTAAGAAACTACGGGGAAAGAAAAAAGTCATCGGTGTATCATTATTCGAATTAGCCGGATACTTGAATTATTTATGAACGATTGTTAGTTTTATTGTAGTTTTTTGAATTTTTGTTCTTTATATTGTTGTTTTTGTTTTAAAATTTCTAATTTATGGCCTTTGAAATATATTTTTTTTAGATTTTTTCAAATTATATTTTTGTCGCCTCAAATAAATTTTTAAACGCAATATGCTTACAACGCCATTCGAGATCCCCCGGAAACAGCTGAAGGCTGCGGGGTTGAATTTGAACAACCAGGTCCATTACCAGCTAACGCCCGATGAGCTGATAGCGGATACACTTACGAATAACCAGGGCCGGCTGAATGATACCGGGGCGCTGGTGATCCGTACGGGAACCTTCACCGGCCGCTCACCCCGGGATAAATTTATTGTAAAGGACGCGCTTACTGCTACAACCGTGGATTGGGGGAATTTTAATAACCCCATTGAGGAAAAATATTTTGACCGGATCCTCGAGGATGTGCGTAATTATCTGAACGAAAGAAAGGAATTATGGATAAGAGATGCGGCGGCCTGCGCGGTTCCGGAATACCGTATGAATATCCGTGTTGTAAATGAATTGCCCTGGATGAACCTGTTTGCGCATCATCTTTTTTTACGTCCGTCTGAGGCGGAACTTGAGGGGTTTGAACCGGAGTGGCACATTTTTTCTGCGCCCGGGCTACAGCTCAACCCGGAGCGTTGCGGTACCCGGCAGGGAAACGCCACCGTGGTGAGCTTCAAACATAAAATGATCCTGATCACGGGCAGCAGCTATACCGGTGAGATCAAGAAGGGTATTTTTTCAATTTTGAACTACCTGCTGCCCGAAACCCGCAATGTACTCAGTATGCATTGTTCTGCCAACCTGGGTAAAAGCGGGGATACGGCCCTGTTCTTCGGGTTGAGCGGCACCGGTAAAACAACGCTGAGCACGGATCCCGATCGCCGGCTGATCGGAGATGATGAGCATGGCTGGGACGATAACCAGGTCTTTAATTTTGAGGGAGGCTGTTATGCAAAATGCATCCATCTTTCGGAAGAGAAGGAACCGGAAATTTACCACGCTGTCCGGTCTGGAGCCCTGGTTGAAAATGTAACATTCTTCCCCGGAACGGACCGGATCGATTTTGATGATGCATCGGTTACGGAAAATACCCGGGTGGCCTATCCCATTTATTTCGTGGGTAACAGTGTTCCGGAAGAAGCCGGAGCGGTGCCAAAGAATATTTTCTTTTTAACCTGTGATGCCTATGGCGTACTACCGCCTATTTCCCGGTTAACACGGGAACAGGCATTGTATTATTTCATCAGCGGCTATACGGCAAAAGTGGCTGGAACGGAAACCGGGGTCACAGAACCCAGGGCTACATTCAGCGCCTGTTTTGGAGCCCCGTTCATACCCCTGCATCCCGGCCGTTATGCAGCCATGCTGGGCGACCGGATCACCAGCCACGGGGTAAAGGTATGGATGGTGAATACCGGCTGGACCGGTGGTGCCTATGGTACGGGAAGCCGGATGCGGCTGGCCGATTCAAGGGCCATGATACGGGCTGCATTGAACGGAAGTCTGGATAAGGTGGAGTATCATAAAGATCCTGTATTCGGATTGATGATCCCTCATAGCTGTTCCGGAGTGGATCCGAAAGTGCTGACACCGCGGCATACCTGGGCGCAACCCGAAGCATATGATATACAGGCAAGAGAACTGGCCGGATTGTTTATAAAAAACTTTGAAAACTATACTGCGGTTGTGGATGCCGCAATAACGGCCGCAGGACCGGGGATCTGAGTAACGGTTTTGGTGTTTGTTTTATGAAGGGGCCACCGCTTGCGGTGGCTTTTTTTATGGGCCCACAGGAAATTGCAGGAATGCTGCTGAAATACGGAGATCCCTTTTTGCCGGGCTTATGGCTGCCGTGCAGGCGGGATCAAAAAGTTTCCCTGCAGTATGCAATGCCTGGTGCTTTTAAGCAATGCCTGCCGGATCATCGAACCGCAGGGTATTTGGTTAACTTTATTAAGTGTTAACAGGCCGATAACGGCACTGCGGAAACGTTTGGAAGAATCGGATATGGGAACGGAATCCCAATTCTTTCCAGAATTTAATGCGATTTTTACGACCCGATTAAATCAACAGTATGAAAATTCTGATTATTGAGGATGAAGCAGCGCTCCTGTCTGTTATCCGGGACGCTCTGGGCAGGGAGGGGTATATCACTGAAATAGCGGCAGATTTTGACCAGGCGCTCGATAAGATAACCGCTTATGAATATGATTGTATTCTATTGGACATCATGTTGCCCGGAGGAAGTGGCCTGGAGCTGCTTTCAGAGATAAAGAGAAATAAAAAGAAAGAAGCGGTTATTATCGTTTCAGCAAAGGATTCGGTAGAAGATAAGGTCAGAGGCCTCGATCTGGGGGCGGATGATTATCTTGCAAAACCGTTTCACCTTGCTGAATTAAATGCACGGGTGAAATCAGCTATTCGCAGGAAAAATCAGAACGGAGATCATAAAGTGCAGTGGCGTAATATTACACTTGATCCGGATAACAGGACCGTGGTTATAAATAACGAGGAAGTGCTGCTTAACCGGAAAGAATTTGATTTACTGTATTATTTTGTTATCAATCCTAACAGGCTGATTAATAAAACCTCAATAGCGGAGTATGTATGGGGTGATTATACCGATCAGGCATCGAGTCTTGATTTTGTCTACTCCCAGATAAAGAATCTCAGGAAGAAACTTTCAACAGCCGGGGCTGATGCAGATATACTGTCTGTATATGGCGTTGGCTATAAGATTTCATAAAATGCGAAAACGTTCACTAAAGAATTTTACGTTGCGGTATCTGGTACTGGCGATCCTTGGTGTAATCGGGATCTGGGCCGGTGTCTTTTACGTTGTGATCATTGAAGAGATCTATGACAATATCGACGACGGTTTAAAGGACAGCAAGCAGCATATTATAAAAGCAGCTGCATCTGATCCCGGTATACTAAATACAAATACGTTCGGTATCGCACAATTTAAAATAACAAAATTGCCGGGCGGTCTGCATGAAACAGGCAATCAGATTTATAACTCAAAATTATATATTCCACAGGAAGATGACGAAGCATCTGTTCGCATATTGCAGACTGGTTTTAAAAATGACGGTCAATTCTATCAGTTAGAAATATATACCTCTACCGTTGAAGAGGATGACCTCATTGAGGATATACTGATCGCTTTGGTGGTTCTGTACGTTGCGCTGGTCTTAAGTGTCCTGTTGATTAACCACTTTCTGTTAAGAAAGGCATGGAGGCCGTTTTATGTAATCCTCGAAAAGCTCCGGCAATATAAATTGGGCGCTGCCCGGAAGTTTGAACGCGCTGATCAGAAGATCAGGGAGTTTGATGATCTGGAACATGATCTTGCTGCTATGATTCAAAGAAATGAGTCCATTTACACGCAACAGAAACAGTTTATAGAAAACGCTGCTCATGAGCTGCAGACGCCGCTGGCGATTGCATCCGGCAGGCTGGAACTTTTTATGGACGAGGGCGGCCTGACGGAGCAACAGTTATTAAAAATTGAAGAAGTGAGTAACACATTGAATCGGTTAAAGCGGATCAATAAATCGCTTTTAATGCTTTCGAAAATTGAAAATAAGCAATTTAAAGCAGCGGAAAAGGTGCATTTTAATCAGGTGTTCAACGAGCTGGTCGGAGAATATGATAGTTTGATCCAATTCAAGGCCGTTCAGGTGCAAATACATGAAAACGGGATCTTTGAATTTGAAATGAACCGGGAGCTTGCGATCGTTCTGGTGAGCAACCTGCTAAAAAATGCCATTGTGCACAGCGAGGAGCATAAAAAGGTTGAAATCATCATTACGCCAACGTGGTTCCGGATTAAAAATGAGGGAAACGTGGCTCTGGATCAGGATTTTATTTTTGAGCGGTTCAACAAAGGCAGGCAAAGTGCCTATTCCACAGGACTGGGCTTGCCCATCGTTCAATCAATTTGTAATTTATACAGCACCATACGCTTCCGCTATTCTTTTAAAGAAGGCCATTGTTTTGAAGTGGCTGCTTTATAATAGCAGGCACTTGTTCCCAATTCTTTCCAGAATTGTTTTTGAGCTTTGCAGGAGTACTAAAAATTTAAGATATGAAAGTAAAGTTAACCCTGGCAGCTGCGGTTATCGTGGTTGCAACCCTGTTTGGGGCAAAGTTATTAGCCCAGGAAACGCAGGTTACAAAGACGCAGCTTCCAAGAGCGGCGCAGGTGTTTTTAAATCAATATTTCCCGGGCCAGGCGCTTAGCCGTGTGATCAGGGACAAGGAATTGATGAAAACAGAATACGAGGTCTATCTTGGAAATGCAGTAAAGGTGGAGTTTGACGGAAATGGTAAATGGAAGGAAGTGGATGGTAAGCATAATGAAATACCCACCGGCTTCATGCTGCCTTCGATAACCCGGTATATTTCAGGGAATTTCCCCGGTCAGAAAATTGTGAAAATTGAACGCTCAAACACCAGATACGAAGTCGGATTATCAAATGGTGTTGATCTGGATTTTAATTCAAAAGGCGCTTTTTTAAAAGTGGATAATTGATGACAGCAGTCACCGGAAATTACCGGAATGCCACAGGGGTACAGCATTTATTTATTCTGCACTTCTGTGGCATTACTATTGTAAGGGTGTCTGGGCCCGGGATGCCGCAGGGACATAGCCGGTAATGATTCTGTGTTTCTGAACCTTTTTGGCTTTACGGATGCTTAGTGATCCTTCTTCTCAAACTTAGCATCTATGAATTCCCATTCCTTAATATGCGGGTGCTGGTGCTCCTTTAACGCAATGGTTTGCATCTGTTCGATGATATCCGGATGCTGACCGGCTATGTTCCGGGTTTCATGAAGGTCGGTCTCCAGGTTGAACAGTTGCCAGGGGGCTTTCTGGTTTTTCTGCACGCCGGTGCGTACGCCCTTCCAGTTCCCGATACGGACCGCCACCTGGCCGCCCTTTTCAGGGTATTCGAAATAAAGATAAGGGTGTTGCTGCTGGCCTTTCGTGCCCAGTAATTCCGGCAGCAGCGAGATGCCGCTGACCGCATGCGCTAACCGCTGCCCGGTCAGCTCTGCAAAAGTGGGCATCATATCATATTGCACAGAAAGCAGATTACTCGTTTTTCCGGCAGGAATCTTCCCCGGCCAGCGGGCAATAAAAGGCTCCCGGAATCCACCTTCATAAATATCCATTTTTAATCCCCGCAATCCCTGCACGCTGTTAAAGAAAGCCGCATCGGCACCACCGTTAAATGTAGCCCCGTTATCGCTGGAGAACAGGATGATCGTATGTTCATCCAATCCGAGTTTTTTAATGGTATTCATGATAATGCCTACCTGGTCGTCCAGACAGGTGATCATGCCGGCATAAGTGGATAAAGGGTACCTGGATGCAGCATAACCCTGCTGCCCGTAATACGGTTTTTCATCAAACCTGCCCTTGTACATATTAATGTATTTTTCAGGAACCTGGAGTGAAACATGCGGGATGGTATAGGGCAGGTAAAGAAAAAAAGGCTGCTGGCGGTGTGTACGGATAAAGGTCAATGCTTTTTCGGTCATTTTATCGATCGAATATACATTGCCTTTGAAAGAGTCGAAATCGGCATCCGTGGCTGTTTGAGGATTCAACTGGCGGTGCACCCAGATGTCAGGATTACTGAGCGTGTCCCATGCCTGGTTTTCCCAGAGATGTGTGGGATAATAATTATGCGCCTGTTTCTGATCCAGGTAGCCATAAAAATAATCAAACCCCTGCGATAGCGGATGGCCGGTAGTGTTTACGGATCCCAGTCCCCATTTGCCGATAGCGGCAGTGGCATAGCCGGCGTTTTTAAAAAGATGCCCCAGTGTAAATGTTCCCTCAGGAAGAGGCATCTGACCACCTTCAAGACTGTCCGGGAAACCTCCCAGTTCATAGTTTCCTCTTATATAGGAATGCCCGCCGTTCTTACCTGTTAGTAACATACAACGCGCGGGTGCACACACCGGTGTACCCGAATAATGCTGCGTAAACCGCATGCCTTCTGCGGCCATCCGGTCCAGGTTGGGAGTTTTGATTTTTTGTTGTCCGTAACAACCCAACTCGCCGTATCCCATATCGTCGGCATAGATGTAGATAACGTTCGGTTTTTGCTGGGCAAGACCTGCAACACCGAAAAGAAACAGACAGCAGGTGATGAGCGTGATCGTTTTCATTATATGATCGTTTTATTGCAGCGCGGCAGGGTGCATCTGATTTTTTAATGATGGTTACCGTGTGGCAGCGGGCGGATAAACACAGTCCCCGGCAGATATGAATAAAGTTAATGCATCCGGAGATGCAAACAGGGATGTGTACTGCGCAATCGGATGCGCAGGCGCCGTGTTTTTCTTTGAGCAGTTCACCGCTTTCGATATTTAGCCGTACTTTGCAGCATACGTGTTTGCCCGAAACCGATGGCATTTTTTGTGGGAGCGGCGCCAATTTAAATAACAAGTATTTTTTGATTTATGAAAAGAAAATGGATATTGACCCTGGTATGGTCCTGTTGTATACTGGGGAGTGCTGCTCAAACTGCAGACCGGCCCAATGTGCTGATCATTTATACAGATGACCTGGGGTATGGGGATCTGGGCTGCAATGGCGCAACGATCGTCGCTACGCCAAACATCGACCGGTTGGCGCAGAACGGCATCAATTTTTCCAATGCCCATGCAACGGCCTCTACCTGTACCCCATCCCGGTACTCGTTGCTTTCGGGCCGATACGCCTGGCGTAAAAAGGGAACCAATATCCTGCCGGGTGACGCCAACCTGGTGGTTCCTACAGATATTACCACCCTGCCGAAAGTATTTCAGCAGGCCGGATACCAGACCGGGGTGGTGGGCAAATGGCACCTGGGGCTGGGCAATCAGTCACCGGTGAACTGGAACAGGGAAGTAACACCCGGACCAAGGGAAGTAGGGTTTGACTACTCGTTTATCTTTCCTGCAACGGCAGACAGGGTCCCCACTATTTTTATGGAGAACCAGCAGGCGCTGGGTTTGGAGAAAAAGGACCCGATCACAGTTGATTATCAAAAAGCATTTCCCGGCGAGCTGACAGGAAAGGAACATCCGGAATTGCTGAAGCAATCCAGTGCGCCCCGGCACGGGCACGACGGTCATATTGTAAACGGCATCGGCCGTATTGGTTTTATGCAGGGCGGCAAACGCAGTGAATGGACGGATGAGGAGCTGGGGTATGTTTTTAATAACAAGGCACTGAATTTTATCGATGAAAGCCTGAAACAGCAAAAGCCATTTTTTCTTTATTACGCGATCCATAATATTCATGTACCCCGGATGCCCGGAACAGAATTCAAAGGTAAAAGCAAGCTGGGATACCGGGGTGATGTAATTCTGGAAATGGACCACAGCGTAGGGGTGATCATGAACGGGCTCAGGGAACGCGGATTGCTCCGTAATACCATTGTGATTTTTAGCAGTGATAACGGACCGGTGTTGAATGACGGGTACATGGATCAGTCGGCCGAGACGGCAGCTGTGCTCGGTCATAAGCCCGGAGGCATTTACAGGGGCGGCAAGTACAGCGCATTTGAGGCAGGAACAAGAGTGCCCTTTGTTGTGCAATGGCCTGCGAAAATAGCAGCCGGAAAGAGATCCGACGTGCTGGTAAGCCAGGTTGATCTGATGGCTTCTTTTGCGGCATTCCTGAAGGTGAAATTACCCGAAGGAGAATTTACAGACAGCAGGGATTATTTTTCAACACTGACCGGCCAGCGCATGAAGGATCGTGACTTCATTATAGAGCAGCCGGCTAACGGGGCATTGGGTATTGTTAAAGATGGCTGGAAGTATTTATCCCCTTCAGGAGGGCCTGCATTAATGGAACTGGTGAATATTGAAACCGGGTATAGCGCAAAGGATCAGCTGTATGATCTGAAAAAAGATCCGGGAGAACGGATCAATCTTGCTGGTAAATATCCCCAACGGGTGCAGGAACTGAAGGCCTTGCTGGAAAAGGTAAAGGCCGAATAAAGGGCCCCTGACCGCCGGAGGGGGCCAGGGGCAGGACACCGGCCTTATTCTTTTACAATACAGATACGGATAGCCCGGGGAGTACCGGGTATGAGATCGTAGCTGGTCCGCATATTCATATTGTGTATGCAAACAGGCGGTAGCGCGTCAATGATCGCCTGCCATAGATGCACTGCTTATATAACTTGCCGCAATTCCGCGGTTGTTTCAGCGATTTGTATATGCCGCCGTCAGGACAACCGCGCAGAGGGAACTACCTCAAAATGGCGATCGGCGAACAACCTGTCCGGAATTCTTTGTATATTTAAGGAACCGAGCTGAATTGAAAGGTAATGAAAACCCTGACTGCACATAGTCCACCCATACATATTGACGTCCTGCTACAGGCAAAAGCCCTCTGTGACGTGTTCTTATTGTATAATCCAAGAAAATTAACCAATGACCCGATATTCAATTTTAGCAGTTTTAGCTGCTTTGACGGTACTTTTAAATGCCTGTAAACAGGAAACAAAAGAAACTCCTGCACCCCTGCTCGACATGAAGAACTTCTTTAAAAACGGAGAAAAAAGCACGTTCCGGATTTCTCCCGACGGCAACTACTTTAGCTATCGTGCCGATTATAAAGGAAAGACCAACATCTTCGTTCAAAAAGTGAACGACAGCACAGCAGTCCGTGTTACCAATGACACGTTGCGGAGCATTTTCAATTATTGGTGGAAGGGCGACAGGATTGTATATGCCCAGGACGTTGGGGGTGACGAAAACTTTCAGCTTTTTTCTGTAAAGGCAGATGGAACGGATCTGAAAGCGTTAACGCCTTTTCCCGGTATAAGAAGTGATATTATTGATGCATTACTCGATATGCATGGCAAGGAAAAGGAGCTGATAGTACAAATTAACAAAAGAGTAAAGGAGTACTTTGATCCATACCTTTTGAATATAGAAACGGGAGCACTGACGCTGCTCTATGATAATAAAGAAAATTTTGATAGCTGGGTTGCCGATAATAACGGTATGATCCGCCTTGCTTCAAAAACCGACGGTGTGAATATTACCTGGAACTATCGTAATTCAGATAAAGATCGTTTTACACCATTGCTTACTACTTCCTTTAAGGATATTTTTACACCTGCTTCTTTTGATAAGGCCAACAAAAATATTTATACCCTCAGCAATATCGGCCGGGATAAAGTGGTATTGGTGGAATACGACCCGATAGCCAAAAAGGATGTAAAGGAACTGTATGCTAATAATGACTATGATTTAAGCGCAATAAAATACGACCGGAAAAAGCAATCATTGATGGCCGTTTACTGGGAAGCTGAAAAGCAGGCGAAGCATTTTTTTGACGAGGAGTGGGGGGCCGTTCAAAACAACTTGGACAAAAGATTTGACGGCTATGAAACAGAAATCGTAAGTTACGATGATGCCCGCACAAAGGCCATTGTTGCAACAAGCAGTGACCGGGCACCCGTTAAATACAGTATTTATGATTTCAAGACGAAAGAAATTAACGAAGTAGCCAATCCCTTCCATTGGATCGATGAAGAACAAATGAGTCATGTAAAACCGATTACCTATCAATCGCGGGATGGGTTGACAATTCATGGTTATTTAACGCTTCCACTTGGTTTGGAACCCAAAAAACTGCCGGTGATTGTAAACCCGCACGGCGGGCCCTGGGCCAGGGATGGCTGGTATTTTAATCCTGAAACCCAGTTTTTAGCCAATCGTGGCTATGCTGTTTTACAAATGAATTACCGGGGAAGTACGGGTTATGGAAAGAAATTCTGGGAAGCAAGCTTCAAACAATGGGGTAAACAAATGCAGGACGATATTACCGATGGTGTAGCCTGGCTGAAAAAAGAGGGTATTGCAGATGAAAAACGGATTGCTATTTATGGAGGCAGTTACGGGGGGTATGCAACGCTTGCCGGTATCACCTTTACACCTGATTTATACGCCGCGGCTGTAGACTATGTGGGCGTAAGTAACCTGTTTACATTTATGAACACCATTCCGCCCTACTGGAAACCTTATCTAGATCAATTACATGAAATGGTTGGCGACCCTCAGCAGGACAGCTCATTGCTTGCTGCGGCGTCGCCGGCCCTGCATGCAGATAAAATTAAAGCGCCTTTGTTCATAGCGCAGGGGGCAAACGACCCAAGAGTAAATAAGGCCGAAAGCGACCAAATGGTTGCTGCATTGAAAAAGCGGGGTGTAGATGTTGTGTATATGGTCAAGAAGGACGAAGGACACGGTTTTCGTAACCAGGACAATCAGTTTGATTTTTACGGGGCCATGGAACAGTTTTTAGATAAACACTTAAAACCAAAGCAATAAACGATCCGGATTAAAATTGTTATTATTCCTGCTGCTGCGGATACCTGACCTGGTTTGTCTAAACCCCTATTCAGTGATAAATGCAGGCAGCGGTTGCTGCAAACAACAGCCGGGCTGCAGGTGGTGCCCGCTACGGGTTTTGCTCCGTTATAAAAGAGGCTGGTGCTCTTTGCTGCCGGCATTATTTACCGATGATCCGTATCTGGAAAACCAGGCGCTCTTACAGCAAGGCGGCTACCTGCGAAAGAGCGACGCAATGGTGTTGTTGTAATTGAAGACACCATCCCGGTATCCGGGTCCTGTCCCTCTTTTCAGGATCTGAACCATACAGATCGTACGCTTTTGGGGCATTTTGGAATGATTCGACAAAGTATTGAACAAAATATTCAACTGGTATTTATTTTCTTCGCAGCTCTGTAGAGCGTAGTATTAATCATTTAGAAAATAAATCAATTTAGTTGTATCGATGTTTGTCAAGCGTTTGCCATTATTGGTTCTTTTAATCATTTTCATCGTTCATTCAAAAGCACAGCAACTGGTGTTGCCCGGTGATCACCCGGACCCATCAGTGGTTAAAATAGGAGATGAGTACTGGGCTGCCGGTACCACTTCAAACTGGTTCCCGGCGTTTACACTGTATCGTTCGCGGGATCTCATAAACTGGAAAGCAGCGGGGCACGTATTTACAAAAATGCCGGACTGGGCCGGCTATTATATGTGGGCCCCGGAGATTACCTATGATAATGGTAAAGTGTATGTCTATTATACGGCCCGTAAAAAAGAAGGCAGCCTGTGTATTGCTGCGGCGGTGGCCGACCGGCCGGAGGGTCCATATCGGGACCTGGGGCCGTTAATGTGCCAGAAAGACGGATCAATAGATGCCTTTCCGGTCCGGGATGAAAATGGTAAACTGCATATCCTGTGGAAAGAGGATGGAAACAGTGCGGGCAAACCAACACCCATCTGGGCTGCGGAAATGAAAGAGGACCGGACCGCACTGGTCGGCGAAAAAAAAGAGCTGTTCCGTGCAGATATGCCCTGGGAGCGGGGGTTGGTAGAAGGAGTATCTGTAATAAAACACAAGGATTACTTTTACGCCATTTACGCCGGTGCTGCGTGTTGCGGAAGAACCTGTAGCTACGGCACGGGTGTGGCCCGCTCAAAGAACCTGTTTGGTCCCTGGGAAAAATATCCCGGCAATCCGGTGCTTACAGACAACAGCGAATGGAAATGCCCGGGACACGGAACACCTGTTGAAAAAGATGGCCGGTTTTATTTTCTGTATCATGCGTACAGCACGGGCAGTAGCGTATATGCCGGACGGCAGGGGCTGTTAAACGAATTTGAGTTTACTCCTGATGGATGGTTGCGTTTCCTGAATACAACAAACGGCACAAACAGCGTAAAGCCCCGCAATACGAATGATCATTTTTCGACCGGAACCTTGTCCGATGGCTGGCACTGGAGTATCTTTCAGAAGGTGAGATATGCGGTTGCCGGAAATACATTGCAGTTACGTGCGCTGCCTGTTTCCTGTGGCGCCTATATCGGTCAGTCTGTTTTGACCGCCAACTATGAATCTCAGGTGACCCTGCTAAACCGGTCCTCCTCAGAAGCAGGGCTCGCCCTGATCGGGGACGACCGGAATATCGTCTCGGCAACCGTTCACAAAAACAAACTTCGCCTGATACAGCTAAAGCAGGATAAAGCGGAAGTGATCGCCGAAAAGATGATCAGAATGCCTTTGCGGTTGGTACTGAAAGTGAAGGTGAGGGACAATACCCAGGCTACTTTTATGTACAGTACGGATGGTAAGCGCTTCCATATATTGAATGACCAGCCGGCGGATATTTCCTACCTGCCTCCATGGGACAGGGCCGTACGTGCAGGCGTGGTTTCAAAGGGGGATACCGGGGCGTCTGCATTCTTTAAAAATTTTATGTTAACGAATCAAACACAATAGCTGGTGCCGGACAGGTCGTTTTATGCAAACATTTTGTGCTGTACTTTGGAACGATTCGACAAAATGTTGAACAAAATATATCGGGTGTATTTATTTCCTTTGCCTATTGATGAAGCTAACTGAAATAGCTTGCCTTTTAGCTCAGACGCATTGTTTGTAATTAAGTTTTATTTCAGAGCTTATCGGAAGGGACTGTTAAAAAAAGCAGGAACGATCCGAAATGCTGAATTGCGGATGCGGATCCGTTTAGCCATATCAGAATTTGTAAACACAAGATAACGCCATTATGAAATTTCAAAAGAGAATTAATTGCTTTTTCATTTTCGTGCTGTTTTTCGGCAGTTTTTTTTCTGCCTGTAAAGACAAAGACTTAATCAGGGAGGATAATAATTATGACCCCGGAAAACCTACGGTGTTTTCCGATTTTTCGCCGAAGCAGGGTGCCATAAGAACGCGCCTTTATATTTACGGCGACAACTTTGGTACCGATGTTTCCAGGATACGCGTTTATATCGGTGACCGGGAGCTCAAAGTAGTGGGCTCCAACGGAAAGCAGATCTACTGCTGGGTGCCCGGCCAAACCAGCACCGGCCAGGTACGGGTAGTGGTGGACGGTGGATCCGGCACACCTGCGGAACATACGTTCCCGGATGCGTTCACGTACATCAAGAGTACCACTGTAGGTACACTGGTGGGGAACGTAGATGAGCTGGGTAACTCTTCCATCGTGGACGGCGACTTTGAAAGTGCGCGGTTCTCCTACCCGGCATGGGTAACCTATGAACCGGAAAGCAATGTATTGTTTGTAACAGAACTGGATCGGGCGGTGAGGAAGGTCGATCTGAACACGGAAACCGTATCCACCCTTATCACCAACGGGCAGGCGGCCTTCACCAAGATGCAGACCACTACGCTTAGCGCCAACAAGGACACATTGTTCCTTTCGGACGACAACGGGAACCTTACCAGCAGGACCAAGGTTGCCGTTGCGTACACCCTGCGTTCGGAAAACTATCGCCGCGTACATCCTTATATTTACGATCCGGCCTGCTTTTCCACTGCCCCTCATCCTGTAACCAATGAGATGTTCTATAATGGCTTGCAGGGTATCGGTATCAAGAAAGCCATTCCTGATCCGATAACCGCGGAGCTGATCCCCAAATTGCTGTTCAGGGTTGGGGGCAGTACCAACCAGTCTTCCCTGATCTTCTTTCATCCCTCCGGTAATTATGCCTACATCATTTCATATACCCGTATCTACAAGAGTATTTACAATTGGGAAACGAAGGAACTGGAGCCGCCCATCCTCTTTGCCGGCAGCACCACTAAAGACGATGTGGATGCAATCGGCACTTCAGCCAGGATCGGCCGGGCATACCAGGGGGTATTTGTAAAAAACCCGGCTTATGCGGGGCAGGCGGATGAGTACGATTTTTATTTCTGCGATCAGGACAACCAAAGCATCCGCACCCTTTCGCCTGCTGCCGTGGTTACCACCTTTGCCGGTAAGGGCAGTCCTACGCCCGACGGCAGCAAGAACGGTTATATAGACGGCGATCCCAGGAAGGAAGCCCGGTTCGACGACCCCACGGGTATTGATTATGACCCGGTTCGTAAGGTTTTTTACATCGCGGAACGCGACAACAAACGCATCCGTACCATAACCGTAGAATAAGCGCGCACGGTTTACCATCATTTATTTTTAACCAATTGCTTTGTTGCGCTCAGCACATCAGGCCTCAGTGCAGGCAACCAGGCAGTTACTGAATACCGATTAATGAGAAAAATTATTTTTATACTGATAGCGATTGTTGGGAGTGTTGCCTGTTCCTATGCGCAGGATACGGCCCAGGTAGCCGTTACCATTACCGGTACGGTTCTTAATGAGCAGAAAGAGCCCCTGCAGGGGGTAACCGTTGCCATAAAAGACCAGCCCGGGCTGGGCATAAGCACCAACGAAAAAGGGGAATATACCATAAGCGCCAATAAATACCAATGGCTTGTTTTTTCATACGTGGGGCATGAGCAGCAGGAGATCCTGATAAAGGATGCGCTGAAACTGGATGTAATGCTTAAAGCATCAGAGCAAAAAGCCATGGACGAAATCGTGGTAACGGCATTGGGCCGCCAGAAAAAAGCTACGGTAACCGGGGCCATCACTACGGTAGATCTCAGTACCATTAAAACACCCACTTCCAGCATTACCAACGCGCTTGCGGGAAATGTGTCCGGGGTGCTGGCCATGCAGGGAAGCGGGCAGCCGGGCAGCAACGCTTCCGAGTTCTGGATCCGGGGCATCTCTACATTCGGGGCAGGTACATCAGCCCTTGTACTGGTAGATGGTTTTGAAAGAAGCCTCACTGAAATAAACATCGAAGACATCGAAACCTTTACTGTACTAAAGGATGCTTCTACTACGGCCATCTACGGTTCCCGCGGGGCAAACGGGGTGGTATTGATCACTACCAAAAAGGGAAAAATGGATAAGGTGAGCATCAACGGCAAGTATGAGGCTTCCTACAACACCCGCACATTTACACCCAAATTTGTAGATGGTTATACGTATGCCAGTCTGATGAATGAAGCACGCATTACCCGTAATGAAGAGGCTTTTTATACTCCGGAGGATCTTTCGCTGATCCGGAACCAGCTGGATCCGGACCTGTTCCCCGATATAAACTGGATGGATATGTTTCTGAAGTCCGGAGCGCTTACGCAGCGTGCATCGCTCAATTTCGACGGCGGGGGTGCCCTGGCCCGCTACTTCGTATCGGGTAGCTATATCAACGAGGGCGGTATGTATGAGACCGACGAAAACCTGAAGAGCTATAATACCAACGCCAACTATAAACGATGGAATTACCGCGCTAATATAGACATGAATCTTACCAAAACAACCCTCGTAAGAGTGGGTGTGAGTGGTTCTTTGGGTAAACAGAATCTGCCGGGTGGCACTTATAACGAGATATGGGCATCCCTGATGGGACAAAATCCTATTTCAATTCCTATTAAATATTCCACCGGCCAGGTGGCCTCCCGGGGTGGAGCAGAACGGCAGAATCCCTGGGTGTTGATTACCCAGCAGGGTTATATTGAAAACTGGGAGAACAAGATTCAGACCAACGTTACGCTGGAGCAAAACCTGAGGTTCATAACCCCCGGTCTTCGGTTTGTGGGACGGTTTGGTTACGATACCAATAACAAAAACTATATCCGCCGTATGAAATGGCCCGAAGGATGGATCGCCGAACGGCAGCGGGAATCTAACGGAGATCTCCGGTTAAAACGGACCATTAATGAGCAATTGCTTACCCAGCGTGCCGATGGTACGGGGGACAGGGCGGAAACCTTACAGGGGGAACTGCACTACTCCAAAACCATTAAAAGCCATACATTGGGAGGAATATTGCAATACACGCAGGAGAAAAAAGTGAATACCACCAACTTCCCGGACTCTGTAATGTTGAGTGGCAAGATGGTGCCCAATCCTGAAAGCTTTATACAGGGCATCGAACGCCGTAACCAGCGTCTGGCCGGCCGGTTTACCTATGGCTTCCAGTCGCGTTATTTCTTTGACATCAACTTTGGATATAATGGTTCCGAAAACTTTGCAACCGGACATCAGTTCGGATTGTTCCCCGCTCTTTCCGGGGCCTGGAACGTGGCCGAAGAAAAATTTATACAGAACAATCTGAAATGGATGGATATGTTCAAGATCCGGTATTCTTACGGACGGGTGGGGAATGACTATATCGGGGGAAGCGATAACCAGCCGATCCGTTTCCCTTACCTGGCAGAGTTTATTTCAGGAACCGGGGGGTATAACTGGGGCGATCTTGAAAGCACCAATAGCTATTCCGGTCTTACCTATTCAAGGATCGCTTCCAATACCATCACCTGGGAAGTATCTACAAAACATGATCTTGGGCTTGATTTTTCGTTCTTTGGCGATAAGTTCAGCGGAGCCCTGGATTACTTTCATGAGCAGCGCGACGGTATTTATATGGAGCGGCAATTTATCCCGGACATTGTGGGGCTACGGGGACAGGATCCCCGTGCCAACGTCGGCTCTACCTTATCCAAGGGTTTTGACGGACAGGTGAAATATTCTCAGCAGCTGAACAAACTGAACCTTACCGTACGCGGCACCATGACCTACAGCCGGAATGAGATACTGGAAGCCGATGAGCAGTACAGCAACTACCCGTACACCAAGCGTGCGGGTTTCAGGGTAAACCAGAATAAGGGGCTGGTGGCCCTGGGCCTCTTTAAAGATTATGACGACATCCGCAACAGTCCCACTCAGAATTTTGGAAGAACGGCGCCCGGCGATATTAAATACAAGGACATTAATGGCGATGGTACCATTGACGATAATGATATCGTAGCTGTGGGCGCCACCCGTTATCCAAACCTTGTATATGGTTTTGGTCTGTCTGCCAACTGGAAGGGTTTTGACGCCAGTGTGCTGTTTCAGGGCGCCGGAAAATCCTCGTTCTTTATCAACGGCTTTACGGTGTATCCATTTAGCCAGGGCGACTGGGGCAATATCCTCACGGATGTGGTAGAGTCCAACCGCTGGATCCTGGGAGAGAATGAAGACCCCAACGCTGCTTATCCCAGGCTGAGCTATGGAGGAAGCGCCAACAATTACCGTGCCTCCACCTACTGGTTGCGTGAAAGCTCTTATATGCGGGTAAAAACGGTGGACGCAGGATACACATTCCCGAAAATCTTCACCAACAGGATGGGCATAAAAACAATGCGTGTCTACTTCCTCGGTACCAACCTGTTTACTTTTTCCAAGTTCAGGATGTGGGATCCTGAAATGAACAGTACCAACGGTCAGGCGTATCCGCTGGCTAAAACATTCACACTTGGTTTAACCTTAAACCTCTAATATAAAAGGCTATGAAGAAAAAACAGATCATAACAGGCATATTGGCAATAGGGGTAATAGCATCTTTGGGCTCTTGCCGCAAATACCTCAGCGTAGAGCACTACTTTGACGATCGTCAAAGCGAGGAGCGCATCTTCAGCAGCAAAGACTATACGGAACAATGGCTCGCCAACGCTTACAGCGCGTTGCTGAATAATAACCTCGAAATGGGAAATACGGGGAACAATATCACCAATTATTCGGATGATATGTACTATAACGAGTCCGGTGGGGGTAATGGAGACCGGTACCGGAGGTTCAAATTCGGGGAGTATGACCACACCTGGCTGCAGTCCTGGTCGCAATCTTACGGCGGCATCCGTCAGGCATCGGTAATGCTCAACAGCATGGCCGAGGGCGGTACATTCACTGCAAAGGAGGTGGCAGATTATAAAGCGCAGGCGCGGTTTGTACGGGCCTATTTATACTGGCTGTTGCTGCGCAAATATGGCCCTGTACCTATTATGCCCGACAAAGGTGTAAACTATGATGATAGCTACGATAACCTGTCCTATCCCCGTAATACCTACGATGAAGTGGCAAATTACATTGCCGTTGAAATGGCAACGGCAGCAAAAGACCTCCCTTTAAAGCGCGACAACCGTAATATTGCCCGGCCCACACGTGGTGCGGCACTGGCCACGCGTGCCAAGGCACTGATATTTGCTGCCAGCCCGCTGGCAAACGGCAATACGGAAATGGCCGACTTTACCGATGATAAAGGACAGGCATTGATCTCCCAGCAATACAGCGAAGAAAAATGGGCTAAAGCAGCGGCGGCCTGCAAGGACGTTATAGACCTTGGCACATACAAACTGTACACCGCGGTATCCAAAACCCGGGGAACTACGGATTACCCGGCCACTATTCCCCCGCCGCACCATGCTGAATACTCCGAAAAGAATTTCCCCGATGGCTGGGCTGATATCGATCCCTTTGAATCCTACCGGTCATTGTTCAATGGGGAGTTGTACGCTTCCGAAAACCCCGAAATGATATTTACCAGGGGCAACAACCAGATAAGTGCAGAAGGGGGTGTTATGGCCCTGGCAAGGCTTCAGATGCCCAAGACCGGGGGAGGCTATAACTCTCACGGCCTTACCCTTAAACAGTGCGATGCATACGCCATGGATGATGGCACTCCTTTTGACCGGCAGGCAATACGGGACAAATATGGTGCTAATATGTTTGTGCAGCCCGATGAGGTAGACAGCTTTAAGCCATTGCTGGCAAATGTCTGGAAAGAGTTTGCCAACCGCGAGCCGCGTTTTTACGCTTCTGTGGCTTTCAGTGGTGCGCTTTGGACCATGTCCAGTGCGGTTAATAACCTGCCCACGGTTACCAACCAGCAGATCTTTTATTACCGCGGCGAATTTAACGGCTATATCAACGGCGATACCTGGTTGCCCACGGGTATCGGCATCATGAAATTTGTGAACCCCAAGGACAATAACAGCGGCAATGGAGGCAAGATCTTTCCCAAAGTGGATCTTGCCATACGGTATGCCGATATCCTGCTGATGTACGCAGAAGCGCTCAACGAGCTGGGCAGCTCCTATACCATTCCCTCATGGGACGGCAGCACCAGCCTCGCCATATCCCGGAATATAGATGAAATGAAAAAAGCCGTTGGACAGGTGCGCATTCGTGCGGGTGTACCCAATCACGATGCTTCTGTATATGGCAGCAAAGAGGAGCTGCGTCAAAAAATAAAGCGTGAGCGACAGGTTGAGTTTCTCGGCGAAAATCAGCGTTACTATGACCTGCGTCGCTGGAAAGACGCACCGGTGGATGAGGCTGAGCAGATAAACGGTTTCAA
>Ga0222424_100471_pt1 | contig 21466 bp, 20 predicted proteins | sample 2B2ome_FD_182468 | JGI IMG/M metagenome (GOLD analysis project Ga0222424, IMG submission 182468) | Enriched microbial communities from leaf-cutter ant dump, University of Wisconsin, Madison, United States - 2B200A (version 2) | ecosystem: Environmental > Terrestrial > Nest > Insects nest > Nest... | reverse complement strand
GGAGCCACCTGCGCCAGTTCCTCTACACCAAGTTCATCGTGGTGGTGGACGAAGACGTGGACGCGCGCGATTGGAAGGAAGTCATCTGGGCGCTGACCACGCGCATGGACCCCAAGCGCGACACGCTGCTGATCGAGCACACCCCCATCGACTACCTCGACTTCGCCTCTCCTGTGGCGGGCCTGGGCAGCAAGATGGGGCTGGACGCCACCAACAAATGGCCTGGCGAAACCCAGCGCGAATGGGGGCGCCCGATGGCGATGGACGCCGAGGTCAGCGCGCGCATGAATGCGCTGGCGGACCAATTGGGGTTGTAGCGGTTGCCATTCCTTGAGTGGCTGTTTGCGTTTGCGACGCTGCGTCCAAAGACAAGTCAGCCAAGCATGTGAAAACGAAACACGCCGTGTTCTGCTGGAATGGTGGCGTGGGCAAGCGCCGCGGCCAAAGGCATGCCGTTATCGTTATTGGTGAACAAAACGAATCCTTTTCTGGAAGCCAGTGACACCATGGCGAACGCCCGATACCCCGGGTTGTTGCCCCAATGCCAGAGGTAGGATCCATTGGCTGTTGTCTCGATGCCCCAGCCGTATCCCCATGCGAGGCCCAGTGCAGCATCTACAGCGATGGGCTGGGAAACTGTCAGCTCCAGCAACGCGGGATCGGCCAGCAGCGCTGCGATCAGCTTCGCATAGTCCGCAGCAGTGGTGTACAGCGATGCCGCCGCGTTGGGCTCGCTGAACTCCAGCGGGAACCATGCGCTGCCGTTGACAAGCCGCGTCCGGATGCTCTCCGTCAAGCGCAAGCCCGAGTGCCGCATACCGATGGGCTCGAAGACATTCTGCAAAACGCAGGTCTCAAAATCCTGTCCGGTCACAGCACCGATGACCGCCTGCAAAAGAGCATACCCTTCACCGGAATATTGCCATCGCTCGCCAGGAGTGAACTCGGGCGCCAGCGCACTGCTGGTCCAATTCGGCAAACCTGCGCTGTGGTTGAGCAATGTCGCCACAGGAATCCGCGCCAAGGTGCTCGCGGGCACCAAGTCAAATCGGGCGGCCTTGTCGCGATTGAAGGGATGCTGGCGATGGACGTAGCCATCAGGCAAGTAATGCGAGACCGGCGCCTGCAAGCTGAGCCCGCCGTCACGCACCAATTTCAGCGCGAAGAAAGCGGTGACTGGCTTGGTCAGAGACGCTGCTTGAAACACCGGTTCGGCACGAACAGGCGCATTGGGTGCGCAGCCTGAAACGACCTGGGTCGTATTGGGCGTTCCTTCATCAAGAATGGCATAGGCGGCATCGCATACGCCAAGCCTTTCGGCGAGCGCCGGCAAAGGTTCGTTGCTGAACTTGGAAAGGTTGGTGGAGCACGACGCGAGGAGTGGCGCCATGGCCCCGGAAAGAATGAGCTCACGACGTGAAATGGCCATTGATATCCCTGTGGAGAAATAGGGCCCATCCAGCGAACCGGAGAGCTTCATACGAAGGCGCCGCACCGCCTCAAATCTCGATCTTCGACCCCAGCTCCACCACCGCGTTGCTCGGCAGGTTCAGGAAGTCGGCCACGCCGCTGGCGTTGTGGTGCATCTGCGCGAACAGCTTTTCGCGCCACGGCGCCATGCCGCTGCCCACGGTGGGCGTGACCACGTCGCGCGAGAGGAAGTAGCTGGTCGTCATGCCGTCGAGCTCGCAGCCGCGCCCGCGCATGAGGCCGAGCGCGCGCGGCAGGTCGGGGTCGTTCTTGAAGCCGTAGTTCACCGTCACCTGCCAGCAGTCGCTGCCCAGGGGCTCGATCTGCAGGCGCTTGTCCATGCCAATCCAGGGCACCTCGTGGTTGCGCACGGTGACGAACAGGTTCTGCGCGTGCAGCACCTTGTTGTGCTTGAGGTTGTGCAGCAGCGCGTTGGGCACGATGCCCGGCTCGCCCGTGAGGAACACGGCCGTGCCGTCCACGCGCGTGGGCGGGCTGATCAGCACCGAGGCGAGGAAGTCGCGCAGGTCGATGGCCTCGGCGTGGCGCTTGTCGTGCAGCAGTTCGCGCCCGCGCTGCCAGGTCATCATCAGCAGGAACACGCTGGCGCCGATGAACAGCGGGAACCAGCCGCCCTGCAGCAGCTTGAGCAGGTTGGAGCTGAAGAAGGCCAGATCGACCAGGAAGAAGCAGCCCGTGGCCGCGATGCACAGCGGCAGCGGGTAGCGCCAGTTGTAGCGCACCACGAAGAAGGTCAGCGTGGTGGTGATGAGCATGTCCAGCGTCACCGCGATGCCGTAGGCCGCCGCCAAGTTGCTGCTGGAGCGGAACATGACCACGGCCAGCACGATGGCCACGAACAGGCTCCAGTTGACGAAGGGCATGTAGATCTGCCCGGCTTCCTTGACGTTGGTGTGCTCCACGCGCAGGCGCGGCAGGTAGCCGAGCTGGATGACCTGCTTGGTCACGCTGTAGGCGCCGGTGATGAGCGCCTGCGAGGCGATCACGGCCGCCGCCGTGGCCAGCACCACCAGCGGCATCAGCGCCCATGCCGGGGCCAGCATGTAGAAGGGGTTCTTCACCGCCTCGGGGTTCTCCAGCAGCAGCGCGCCCTGGCCGAAGTAGTTGAGCGTGAGCGCCGGCATGGCGATGGAGAACCAGGCCACGCGGATGGGCCGCTTGCCGAAGTGGCCCATGTCGGCGTACAGCGCCTCGCCGCCGGTCACGCACAGCACCACGGCGCCCAGCAGCACGAAGGTGGTGCCCGGGTTGGCCAGCATGAAGCCCAGCGCATAGTGCGGGCTCAGCGCCCACAGGATCTCGGGGTGGCGCGTGATCTGCGCCACGCCCAGCGCCGCGATGGTGACGAACCACACGATCATCACCGGCCCGAAGAAACGGCCGATGCTGCTGGCGCCGTGCTTCTGCACCATGAACAGGCCCAGCAGGATGACCAGCGTCAGCGGGATGATGGCGCCGTGCAGGTTGGGCGACATCACCTCCAGGCCCTCCACGGCGCCCAGCACCGTGATGGCCGGGGTGATGACCCCGTCGCCGTAGAACAGGCAGGTGCCGAAGATGCCCACCACCAGCAAGGCCCGGCGCAGCGCGGGCTTGTCCTTCACCGACTGCGATGCCAGCGCCAGCATGGCGATCAGGCCGCCCTCGCCGTTGTTGTCGGCGCGCAGCACCAGCACGACGTACTTGAGCGAGACGATGAAGGTGAGCGTCCAGAAGAGGATCGACAGGATCCCGTAGACGTTGTCTGTGGTGAACGGCACGTGGCCCGAGCCGAACACTTCCTTGACGGTGTAGAGAACGCTGGTGCCGATGTCGCCGTAGACGACGCCGATGGCACCGAGGACAAGCGCTCCCAGCGGTGATTTGGTGCTTTGCACTGTCTGGGACCCGGTGGGGTTCCATGTGGTGTGGGAGCGCTATTGTGCGCTGGCCTCCCCGTGGCGCGCCGCCAGACGCGTACGTATTGTTGCAACGCGGCAACTCCCCGCAAGCCATGCAACCGGCGCGCCCCAGGCCAGCAGACGCCGCGCAAGGGCCGCCCCGCCGCGCTGGCGGCATCCCCCTGCCCGCCACGCGCAGCGTGGCGAGAGCGGGGGAAAGCGGCGCAGCCGCTCAGGGGGGTGTTCTTCAGTCATACACCTCGGCCTCGGGGTCGGTGGCCTCCAGCTCGTAGCTGGCGGCCAGCATGGCCAGGCGCGCCACCACGCCGTACATGTAGAAGCGGTTGGGCGCGCTGGCGCCGGGGCGCGCGCCCGGCTGGGGCAGTTGGCCGCCGTGGGCGAAGGCCAGCGGCACGAAGGCCGCGCCCGGGGCGTTGAGGTTCTCCTCGTCGCCGCGCTCGGCGTGCACGCGGTAGAAGCCGCCGACGACGTAGCGGTCCATCATGTACACCACCGGCTCGGCCACGGCCTCGTGCATGCGCTCCTGGGTGCGCACGCCTTCCTGGACGATGACCTCGCTCACCGTCTGGCCGTCCTTGATGACGGCCATCTTGTTGCGGCTCTTGCGATTGAGCTGCTCCAGCTCCTTGGCGTCGTGCACGGTCATGATGCCCATGCCGTAGGTGCCGTTGTCGGCCTTGACGACGGCGAAGGGCTTTTCGTTGATGCCGTATTCCTTGTATTTGCGCCGCACCTTGGCCAGCAGCGCGTCCACATGGGTCTGCAGGCCCTCCAGGCCCTGGCCCTCGGCGAAATCGACCGCGCCGCAGTGGCTGAACAGCGGGTTGATGAGCCAGGGGTCGATGCCCAGCAGCTTGCCGAAGCGCTTGGCCACCTCCTCATAGCTCTTGAAGTGGCGGCTCTTGCGGCGCACGCTCCAGCCTGCATGCAGCGGCGGCAGCAGGTACTGCTCGTACAGCTCCTCCAGGATGCCCGGCGCGCCCGCCGACAGGTCGTTGTTCAGCAGGATGGTGCAGGGGTCGAACCCCTTGACCCCCAGGCGGTGCTTGGTGCGCACCACGGGCTCGATGGTGATCTCCTCGCCCCCGGGCAGCGCCACGCGCGTGGGCTTCTTCACCTCGGGGCTGATGGAGCCGATGCGCACGTGCAGCCCGGCCATGTTGAAGATGCGCGCCAGTTGCGCCAGGTTGGCCAGGTAGAAGGTGTTGCGCGTGTGGTTCTCGGGAATGATGAGCAGGTTGCGCGCCTCGGGGCAGATCTTCTCGATCGCCGCCATGGCCGCCTGCACGGCCAGCGGCAGCATCTCGGGCGTCAGGTTATTCCAGCCGCCGGGGAACAGGTTGGTGTCCACCGGCGCGAGCTTGAAGCCGGCGTTGCGGATGTCCACCGAGCTGTAGAACGGCGGCGTGTGCTCCATCCACTCCAGGCGGAACCAGCGCTCGATGGCAGGCATGGAGTCGAGGATGCGCTGCTCCAGCTCGTTGATCGGGCCCGTGAGCGCGGTGATGAGATGCGGAACCATAAATGCCCTGGTGTGAAGGTCAACCGGGGCATTTTAGGGATGCGCGGCGCGGCTTATGCGCCTCGCGGCATATGAAAATGCCGCCGGCCAGGCCTGCCGGGCCTCAGCGCTTCCAGAACGCTGGCGAGAGCATGGCCATGAAGCTCAGGATCTCCAGCCGCCCCAGCAGCATGGCGAAGGTACACACCCAGATCTGGAAGTCGGTCAGCACCGCGTAGTTGGAGCTGGGGCCGACGGCGCCCAGCCCCGGCCCCATGCAGTGCACGCTGGCGAGCACGGCCGAGAAGGCGGTCAGCGGGTCGATGTCGGTCAGCAGCAGCACCATGCTGAGCACGATCACCGTGGCGCCGTACACCAGCATGAAGGCCAGCACCGAGAAGATCATGCGGTTGTCCACCACGTGGCCACCCAGCAGCACCGGCTGCACGGCGCGCGGATGCACCAGGCGCGTCAGCTCGCGCCGCGCCTGCTTGATGAGGATGAGCATGCGCACCATCTTGATGCCGCCGCCCGTCGAGCCCGCGCTGGTGGCCACGCCCGACAGCAGCAGCATGAACACCGGCGCGAACACCGGCCACTGCAGGTAGTCCTGGGTGGCAAAGCCCGTGGTGGTGGCCACCGACACCACGTGGAACATGCCGTGGCGCAGCGCCTGCAGCGGCGCGTACACGCCCTTGGCCCACAGCAGCAGCGCCACCAGCAAGCCGCCGCCGATCAGCGCCACCATGGTGGCGCGCATCTCGGGGTCGCGCCAGAAGCCGCGCCAGTGGCCCTTGCGCAGCGCGATGAAGTACAGCGCGAAGTTGCAGCTCGCGGCCAGCATGAACACCAGCGCGATGCCTTCGAGCAGCGGCGAGTCGAAGTAGGCGAAGCTCGCGTCGTGCGCCGACAGCCCGCCCAGGCTCACCGTGGTGAACATGTGCATGAGCGCGTCCATGAACGACATGCCGCCGGCCCAGAACGCCGCCGCGCAGGTGACGGAGAACACCGCGTACACGCCCCACAGGCCCTTGGCCGTCTCGGTCATGCGCGGGGTCAGCTTGGTGTCCTTGATCGGGCCGGCCGCCTCGGCCTTGAACAGCTGGGCGCCGCCCACGCCCAGCAGCGGCAGCACGGCCACGGCCAGGATCAGGATGCCCATGCCGCCGAGCCACTGCAGGAAGGTGCGCCACACGTTCACCGAGAGGGGCAGCGCATCGACCCCGCTGAGCACCGTGGAGCCGGTGGTGGTCAGGCCCGAGACGGCCTCGAAGTAGGCGTGCGTGAACGTCACCGGGCGGCCCACCCACTGCAACGCCAGCCACAGCGGCAGCGCCGCGCACAGCGGCAGCAGCACCCACACCAACGTGACCAAAATGACCCCGTGGCGCGGCTGCAGCTCGCGCTTGTGGCGCCGCAGCCCCCACCACAGGCCCGCGCCCCAGGCCAGCGTGACCAGCATGGCCAGCGGATAGGCCTGCCACACGCCGTCGGCCTGCCCCAGCGAGACGGCCAGCGGCACCCCCATGGCCAGCGCGAACATGCACAGCAGCACGCCGAGCACGCGCAGAACGGGAAAGAGGTCGCTCATGGCCGGGCCGTAGGGGTCGTCGGAAGAATCAGAAGAATGTGGCGCTGACGCGGAACAGCTTCTCCACCTCGCGCACCAGGCGCTTGTTCGGCAGGAAGAACACCACGTGGTCGTTGTGCTCGATCACCGTGTGGCTGCGCGGCAGGATGACCTCGGGCTCGCTCGCCTGCAGCGGCACGATGGCGCCCTCGGGCGGCGGCGGCGCCTCGGGGTCGGGCAGGCCGCGGATGATCAGGCCCATGTGCACGGCGGGCGGCAGCGGCAGGTCCTCCACCTGGCGCCCGACCACGCGCGAGCTCTTGCGGTCGCCGCGCGCCACGATCTCCAGCGCCTCGGCCACGCCGCGGCGCAGGCTGTGCACGGCCTGCACGTCGCCACGGCGCACATAGGCCAGCAGTTCGCCCAGCATGGCCTGCGCGGGCGACAGCGCGATGTCGATCTGCGTGCCGTGCATCAGGTCGGCGTAGGTGTGGCGGTTGATGAGCGCCAGCACGCGGCGCGCGCCCAGGCGCTTGGCCAGCAGGCAGGCCATGATGTTGTTCTCGTCGTCGTCGCCCAGCGCCAGGAAGAAGTCCACCTCCTCGATGCCCTCCTCGCTCAGCAGTTCCTCGTCCGAGGTCTCGCCCTGCAGCACCAGCACGCCCTCGGGCAGGGCCGAGGCCAGCGCCACGCAGCGCTGCGGGTCTTCCTCGACGATCTTCAGGTGAAAGCGCCCGGCCTGCTGCGCCAGCAGCCGCGCCAGGCGCTCGCTGACCTGGCCGCCGCCGGCCATCATGATGCGCCGCACCGGCCGCGCGGGCCGCCCCTCGGGGCGGTGCAGCGCCGCCAGCACCTGCGGAATGCGCGCGTGGCTGGCCAGGGCGAAGACTTCGTCGCCCGGTTCGATGCGCGTGCTGCCGTCGCAGGGCACAAAACGGTCGGGCTCGTCGGCGAAGCGCCGGTAGATGGCCACCATGCGCACCGCCACGTCGGGCATCTGCTGGCGCAGCGCGCCAATCTGCAGGCCCACGGCCGGCGCGCCGGGGCGCGCGCGCACCGACACCAGGCTGGCGCGCCCGCCCGCGAACTCGCGCACCTGCAGCGCCTCGGGGTACTCCACCAGCTTGGCGATGTAGCGCACCAGCGAGTCCTCGGGGCACAGGATGTGGTCCACCGCGAAACCGTCGGGCGCCAGCAGCGCGCTCCCGTCCTCGAAGCTGGGCGAGCGCACGCGCGCGATGCGCGTGGGCACGTTGAACAGCATCTGCGCCACCTTGCAGCACACCAGGTTGGTCTCGTCCTGCGCGGCGCAGGCGATGAGCAGGTCGGTGTCGCGCGCGCCGGCCTCGGCCAGCACCGGGGGCTCCATGCCGTTGCCCACCACGCCGCGCAGGTCCAGGCGCGACTCCAGCTCGCGCAGCCGCGCGGCGTCGGTGTCGATGACGGTGATGTCGTTGTGCTCCGACACCAGGCTGTCGGCCACGCTCTGGCCCACGCGGCCCGCACCCAGGATGATGATTTTCATGCCAAATCAGGCCCTAAGCCAATGCAGACAAGCGCTGGAAGCTATTAAACCAGGAGCACATCAGGTGCGAATTTCACCTTCACCCAGCACCACGTACTTGAGCGAGGTCAGCCCCTCGATGCCCACCGGGCCACGCGCGTGGAACTTGTCGGTGCTGATGCCGATCTCGGCGCCCAGCCCGTACTCGAAGCCGTCGGCGAAGCGCGTGCTGGCGTTCACCATCACGCTGGCCGAGTCCACGTCGCGCAGGAACTGCTGCGCGTGCACGTGGCTGGTGGTGAGGATGGCGTCGGTGTGGTGACTGCCGTAGCGGTTGATGTGGGCAATCGCCTCCTCCACGCCCGCCACCACCTTCACGCTGATGATGGGCGCCAGGTATTCCTCGCTCCAGTCCTGCGCGGTGGCGGGCACCAGCGCCGCACCGGGCACGGCGGCCAGCAGGGCCAGGGCCTCGGCGTCGCAGCGCATCTCCACGCCCTTGGCGGCGTACACGGCGCCGATGCGGGGCAGGAAGTCGGCCGCCACGCCGCGCGCCACCAGCAGGCCCTCGCTGGCGTTGCAGGGGCTGTACTTCTGCGTCTTGGCGTTGTCGGCCACCGTCACCGCCATGGCGATGTCGCAGGGGTCGTCCACGTAGGTGTGGCAGTTGCCGTCCAGGTGCTTGATGACGGGCACCTTGGCCTCGGCGCTGATGCGCTCGATCAGCCCCTTGCCGCCGCGCGGAATGATGACGTCGACGAACTGCGGCATGGCGATGAGCTGGCCCACGGCGGCGCGGTCGGTGGTCTCGACCAGTTGCACGCCATGCGCCGGCAGGCCGGCCTGGGCCAGCGCCTGCGCCACCAGCCGCGCCAGCGCCTTGTTCGACTCGATGGCCTCCGAGCCGCCGCGCAGGATGCAGGCGTTGCCGCTCTTGATCGACAGGCTGGCGGCCTCGATGGTCACGTTCGGGCGGCTCTCGTAAATCATGCCGAACACGCCGATGGGTACGCGCATCTGCCCCACGCGGATGCCGCTGGGCTGCTGCTTCATGCCCAGGATCTCGCCAATGATGTCGGGCATGGCCGCGAGCTGCTCGCAGCCCTGGGCGCAGGTCTCGATCACCTTCGGCGTGAGCTTGAGGCGGTCCACCATCGGCGCGTCCAGCCCGGCGGCCACGGCACGCTCCAGGTCGCGCGCGTTGTCGTGCTGCAGCGCCTGCACGTTGTCGCGCAGCAACTGCGCCAGCGCCCGCAGCGCTTTGTTTTTGATAGCTGCTGGCGCACGCGCCATAAGGGCTGAGGCCGTTTTTGCCTGGGAACCAAGGGTGTGGGTGTATTCAGCGATGTCGAGCGCGGTCATGCGCGCGATTCTGACGCAGTTCCCCTGTGCCTGCGCTGACATCCCCACGGCGCTACGCTCAGGCCCCATGTCCGCCGAACTCGCCCCCCACCAGCTCCAGACCCTGCAGGACGACCTGCACGCCCTGCGCGCGCAGCGCCTGGGCAACCACGCCTTCAGCACCCGCGCGCGCGCCCACACCGCCTTGCTGGCGGCGCTGCCGCCGCGCTACACCGAGGTGCTGCACGGCCTGCTCGACCGGCTGGAGGCCGGCGCCCTGTTCACCGAGGAAAGCTGCTCGTTCAGCCACCAGGACCTGGTGGACAGCCTGCAGCTGTGGCTGGACAAGGCGCGCGCCACGCTGGCGGCGGCCTGATCCAGCCCGCCCCGTTTTTGGGGAAAAACGGGCTCCAGCCCTTGCACAGCAAGCGCTGGAAGCTATGGATAAAAGAGCAGCCCTACTGCGGCAGCTGCGCCAGGAACTGCGCCAGCGCCGCATTCACCGGCTGCGGGTGCGTGAGGTTGGCCGCGTGGCCCGCGCCGGGCACCACCACCATGCGCACGTGCGGCAGGCCCTCGGCCATGGCCTGGGCGCGCTCCAGCGCGATGGCGTGGTCGGCGTCGCCGTGCAGCACCAGCGCGGGCGCGGCGATGCGGCCCAGTTCGCCGCTGATGTCGTCGCGCGTGGCCAGCGTGGTGAAGCACGCCAGCAGGTCGGCCGGCTGCATGCGCTGCCAGGCCGCGCGCCAAGCGGCGGCGCCCTCCCAGCCGTCGCCGAGGATGATGTGCTCAATGGTGCGCGCGCGCTCGTCCGACAGGCCGCGTTCCAGCCATTCCTGGACGATGGCCTGGTGGCCCGCCATCTTCTCGGCCTCCTCGGGCAGGGCCTGGGTGTCGATCAGCACCAGCGCGCGCACCGCCTGCGGGTGGCGCAGCGCCGCGCGCAGCGACAGGTAGCCGCCCTGCGACATGCCCGCGAACACCGCGCGCCCGATGCCCAGGTGCGCCAGCAGCGCCACCACGTCGTCGGCCGAGTCGTAGTAGCTGAACGGCGCGCACGCGCCCGTGGCGGTCTGGCCGTGGCCGCGCTCGTCCCAGGTGATGCAGCGCCACGCGCCGCGCAGCGCCTGCACCTGCGGCGCGAACATGCTGCCGTCCATCAGCAGCCCGTGCGAGAAGACGATGGCCGGGCCGTCGCCCCCGGTGTCCTCGTAGTACAGGCGCTGGCCGTTCACGTGCGCGTAAGGCATGGTGTCTCCTTGTCGTTGGTTGGAACGCGCCATGCTGGAATGCCCCCGGCGGCGGCGCAGCCACCTGGGAGACAGCGAGACAGCGGCGCGCTCGTCAGCGCATGGCGAACGACTCGCGGTGCAGGCGCCAGGGGCGCGGCCCGCTGGCGTGCGCCGCGAGCAGCGCGCCCAGGCCCGGCGGGCCGCAGAACCAGATGTCCAGCGGGCCGGACAGCGCTTCCAGGTCCTGCGGCCGCAGGCGCTGGCCCAGGGCATCGCTGTGCACCGCCAGCGCCACGGGCGGCTGGGCCTCGCCGCACAGCGCGCGCAGGCGCGGCAGCAGCGGGTCGCGCGCCGCATCGCGGGTGCAGTAGTGCAGGTGCGCCGGCTGCAGGCCGCCGGCGGGCGGCACGGCGCCTGGCTGGCGGGCTTCCAGCAGCGCCAGGAAGGGCGTGACGCCCACGCCGCCGGCCACCCACACCTGCTGGCGCCCGGCCCGGCCCGCGCCGTCGAAGCGGCCGTAGGGGCCCTCAATGTCCACGCGCTGCCCGGCGCGCAGGCGGGCATGCAGGGTGCGGGTGTAGTCGCCCAGCGGCTTGATGACCAGGCGCAGCAGCGGCTCACCTGCGTCGCCCCTGCCCAGCGCGCCGGGCGCGCTGGCGATGGTGAAGGGGTGGGCGCCCTCGCCACGGTCGAAGCGCACGAAGGCGAACTGCCCGGCGCGGTGCCCCGGCCAGCCCGGCGGCATGGCGCACACCACCTCCAGCGGTGCGCCGGGCGCATCGCCCAGGCGCTGCACCGAGGCGATGCGGGCCGTGTGCCTGCGCCGCTCGCCCGTCCAGCCCGCCAGCGACCACAGGGCGGCCACGCAGCCCAGCGCCAGCAGGCCGCCCATGAGCGCCCCCAGCGGCAGCGCCCAGAAGCCGCGCGGCATCAGCGCCACGCTGTGGAAGGCCAGCGCCAGGTACAGCAGCGGCATGGCGCGGTGCGTGATGCGCCAGCGCCGGTACGCCACCAGGCGCTGCCACAGGGTCAGCACCACCAGCGCCAGCAACAGGTAGAAGGCCCATTCGCCCAGGTCCTTGGCCAGGCCGCGGCTGTCGGCGAGCCAGGGCAGCACGGCGTCGCGCGCCGGGTGGCCAGCGCGGCCCCAGAGGGCCTTGATGCCGCCGCCCGCCTCCTTGGCGCCCCAGTGGGCCAGGGCCGCCACGGCCGCGCCGATGCCCGCCCATTTGTGCAGGCGGTAGACCTGGTCCATGCCGCCCAGCGGCCCCTCCAGCCACGGCAGGCGCAGCGCCAGGACCATGATCAGGCTCATCAGGCCGATGCTCCACAGCCCGGTGAGATGGATGGCGTGCTGGCGCAGGCGCCACGTGCCGCCGGCGGCGCCCTGGGCGTCCACCAGCGGCCACAGGCCGAGATCCGGGGGTGCCACGGCCGCCCATGCCAGGGTGATGGCCAGCAGCCAGATGCCAAGTGCCGCTTTGGTGCGCATGGGGTCCTCTTTGGTGGGTGGTATGGGTGGCGGCGGGCGGCTCATACGGGCTTGCATTCAACCGTATAACTAGGCGGGAAGCCGCAGACAGTGCTGTAGCACGGCAAGGCGAACCAACGACGTTAGACGGTTGAAGGCAAATCCGTATCAATCCCGCGTGCGGGTGTGTTCCACGGCCCCGCTGGCGGCGTTCACGTACAGCTTGACGCGCGCGCCCTGGGCGTTCTGCGCCTTCACCTTGTAGCGCCCGTGTTCGTGCTCGATCTCGCGGATGTTGCGGTAGCCCGCGGCCTCCACGCGGTCGTAGACCTCGCGCAGGGTGAGCTGCGGCGCGTTGGCGGGGGGCAGCGTCTGCGCCTGGGCCATGCCCAGCGTGAGGGCGGCGCCCGTGGCAAGCGCGAGGATGAAGTGGCGTGCGGTCTTTTGCATCATGGTTGCTCCTGTGCAGGGCCGGGCACCGTGCCTGGCCTGTGGCGAATTCTGGAAAAACCGCCCTGAACCGATGCTGAAGGCCGCGTTCATGCGGCGTTCAGGCGGGCAGGGGTATAAAAGCCCGCCATGTCCCTCCGTGATCCCCTCCGTTTGCGCCGCCTGGCCTGGCCGGCCCTGCTGGCCTGCGCCCTGGGCGCGGGCACAGTCCTGCACGCCGACGACGGCGGCCACGACCACGACCGTGCGCGCCAGGCGCTGGAGCAGGGGCAGGTGCTGCCGCTGCGCACCGTGCTCGACCGCGTCGAGCGCGAGTACCAGGGCCAGGCGCTGAAGGTCGAGTTCGAGCACGACGATGGCCGCTTCATCTACGAAATCCGCCTGCTGCAGCGCGACGGGCGGCTGGCCAAGCTCAAGGTCGATGCGGTGAACGGCCAGGTGCTGAAGATCAAGCGCAAGGAGCCATAAGTGCGCATCCTGGTCGTGGAAGACGAACCCGTGCTGCGCACCCAGCTGGCGCAGGCCATTGCCGCCGCCGGCCACACGGTGGACAGCGCCGCCGACGGCGCCCAGGCGCACTACCTGGGCGAGGTCGAGGACTTCGACGCCGTGGTGCTCGACCTGGGCCTGCCCGTGCTCGACGGCCTGTCGGTGCTGCGGCGCTGGCGCATGGCGGGGCGCAACATGCCGGTGCTGATCCTCACCGCGCGCAGCGCCTGGCAGGAGAAGGTGGCGGGCATCGACGCCGGCGCCGACGACTACCTGGCCAAGCCCTTCCACATGGAGGAACTGCTGGCGCGCCTGCGCGCGCTGCTGCGCCGTGGGGGCGAGCACGCCAGCGCGCAGTGGCAGTGCGGCGCCATCTGGCTCGACACGCGCCAGGCGCGCGTGCTCGCCCACGGCCAGCCGCTGGCGCTCACCAGCCACGAATTCAAGCTGCTGGCGCAGCTCATGCAGCGCAAGGGCGAGGTGCTGTCGCGCACCGAGCTGTCGGAGCACATCTACGCCGAGGGCAGCGACCGCGACTCCAACACCATCGAGGTCTTCGTGGGCCGCCTGCGCAAGAAGCTGCCGCCCGGCAGCATCGAGACCGTGCGCGGCCTGGGCTACCGGCTGGTGGACACCAGCGCCGCCGCATGAACGCTGCCGCGCCCTCCCGCCCCGGCAGCGGCGGCTCGCTGCGCCTGCGCCTGCTGGCGGGCACGCTGGCCTGGATGCTGCTCACCGTCGCCCTGGCGGGCTGGGGGCTGCGCGCGCTGTTCCAGCAGCACATCACCCAGCAGCTGCAGGCGCAGCTGGTGATGCAGCTCGACCACCTCAGCGGCGCCGTGGAATGGGACGCGGACGCGCGCCTGCGCCTGGCTCCCATGGCGGCCGATGCGCGGCTGAACCAGCCCCTGTCGGGCCTGTACTGGCAGATCGACCGGCTGGGCGCGCAGCCCCAGGCGGCGCTGGCGCGCTCGCGCTCGCTCTGGGATCAGACCCTGGCCCTGCCCCCGGCCCCGCGCGCCACGCCGGGCGACCAGGTGCTGGCGCTGCGCGATGCCCAGGGCCACGACCTGCTGGCCGTGGCGCGCACCCTGCAACTGCCCGACGACGACGCGCCGCCGCTGCGCCTGGCGGTGGCCGCCGACACGGCGCTGGTGGCCGAGCCCCTGCAGCGCTTCACCCGCATGCTGCTGCTGGCGCTGGGCATGCTGGCGCTGGGGCTGGCCGTGGCCGTCGCCGTGCAGCTGCAGCTCGCGCTGCGCCCGCTGCAGCAACTGCGCGCGCGCCTGGCGGCGGTGCGCGGCGGCCAGGCAGCGCAGCTGGAGGGGCGCTTTCCGCAGGAGCTGCAGCCGCTGGTGAACGAGTTCAACCACGTGCTGGCGGAAAACGCCGACATGGTGCAGCGCGCCCGCACCCAGGCGGGCAACCTGGCGCATGCCGTGCACACGCCGCTGTCCATCCTGGCCAATGCCGCCGCGCAAGACGGCGGCCCGCTGGCGCAGCTGGTGGGCGAGCAGGTGGCCAGCGCGCGCCGCCAGGTGGACTGGCACCTGGCGCGCGCGCGCGCCGCCGCCGCCGTGCGCGCCACCGGGCTGCGCACGCCGGTGCTGGCGCCCGTGCAGGCGCTGCTGCGCACCATGGCGCGGCTGCACGAGGCGCGCGGGGTGTGCTTCACGCTGGCCGCCCAGGCGCACGACGGCGCCTTTCGCGGCGAGGCGCAGGACCTGTACGAACTGCTGGGCAACCTGATCGACAACGCCGGCAAATGGGCACGTGCGCGCGTGGTGGTGGACGTGCGGCGCGAGGGCGCGCAACTGTGCTTCACCGTGGACGACGACGGCCCCGGCATTCCCGAGGCGCAGCGCGAACGCATGTTCCAGCGCGGCGTGCAGCTCGACGAACAGCGCCCCGGCGCCGGCCTGGGGCTGGACATCGTGCGCGCGCTGGCCGAGACCTATGGCGGCAGCGTGCAGGCACTGGCCTCGCCCCTGGGCGGCGCGCGGCTGCGCCTGTGCCTGCCGGCGGCGGACTGAGGCGCCCTGGGGCACAGGGACGGGTGGCAGAATCGGGGCCGTCCCCCTTTCTTCACACCCTCCGCGCCATGTTCACAGGCATCGTCCAAGCCACGGCCACCATCGCCGCCATCCACGACCGCGCGGGCCTGCGCACCTTCACGCTCGACTTTCCCGAGGGCTTCTGCCAAGACCTGGCCATCGGCGCCAGCGTGGCGACGGACGGCGTGTGCCTGACGGTGACCGAGATCCTTTCACCCACGCAGGCCTGCTTCGACGTGATGCTGCAAAGCCTCAACATCACCACGCTGGGCAGCTACCACGAGGGTGGCCGCGTGAACGTGGAGCGCGCCGCCAAGGACGGCGCCGAGATCGGCGGCCACCCGCTGTCGGGCCACGTGGATTTCACCGGCACGCTCGTGGAGCGCCGCGAACTGGAGAACAACCTCGTCTGGCGCGTGGCCGTGCCCGAGGCATTCCGCCGCTACGTGTTCGCCAAGGGCTACATCGCGCTGCACGGCGCCAGCCTCACGGTGGCCGAGGTGAACCGCGCCGAGGGCTGGTTCGAGGTCTGGCTCATTCCCGAGACGCGCCGCGCCACGGTGTTCGAGGCCGTGCCGGTGGGCGGCCGCCTGAACATCGAGATCGAGCGCAGCACCCAGGTGGTGGTGGACACGGTGCGCGAGGCCGTGCAGGACAGCCTGGGCCGCCTGGCCCCGGTGCTCGAAGCCTTGCTGCAGGAAAAAGGCCTATCGCTGGACGACTACCTGCCGCGCCCGCAACTGCCCCGATGAACGCCCTGCCCCGCCCCCTGGCGGCGGCGGACCTGCCCGGCCTGCTGGCGGTGCAGCAGGCATGCTACGGCGCAGCGTTCGCCGAAAGCGCGGAAGCCTTCGCGCGCCGCCTGGCCAGCCCGGCGCAGTGCTCGCTGGTGATCGTGCAGGCGGGCGAGGTCGTGGCCTACCTGGCGGCGTACCGCTCCTGCCTGGGCAAGGTCACGCCGCTGCACGGCGATTTCGCGGCCTGCGCCGCCCCCGACACGCTGTACCTGCACGACATGGCCGTGCTGCCCCGCTGCGCCGGCCAGGGCTTGGCCCGCGCCCTGTTGATGCCCCTGTGCGCGCGCGCCCGGGCCGAGGGCCTGCGCCACAGCGCGCTGGTGTCGGTGCAGGGCTCGCAAGGCTACTGGGAACGCCAGGGCTACGCCCCGCGGGCCGTGCCCGATGCACGCCAGCGCCAGCACCTGGCCAGCTATGGCGCAGGCGCGGTCTACATGGCGCGCACGCTGGCGGCGCCATAGCGCGCCATTCAGAGCAAAAAACGGCTCCAACCCTTACCCAGAAAGCGCCAGCAGCTCTTTTTTCAAGAGCATCCATCCGGCTTCAGGCGGAAACCCCCACGGGCCTTGCCGCACGCGCCGCCACGCCGGCGCCCACGAGCCCCGCCGAGGCCACGCCCAGCACCAGCGCCAGGGCCGAGCCGTAGAAGATGGCGGCGGTCTGCCCCCGGTCGAGCAGCGCGCCGAACAGCGGTGCCGCCACGGCAAAGCCCAGGTCTAGCCCCGAGTAGACCGTGCCGTACACGCGCCCCGTGGCGCCCGGCGGCGCAGCGCGCTTGATGAGCATGTCGCGCGACGGGCCGGCGATGCCGATGCCAGTCCCCGCCAGGGCCACCAGCGCCAGGGCCGCCGCGCCCGGCAGCCAGCCCAGGGCCACCAGCAGCAGCAGCGCCGCCGAGGCCAGCAGGCAGGCGCTGATGGTCTTCTCCAGCCGCGCCACGCGCCCCACGATGAAGCCGCCCACCACCATGCCGGCGGCGCTGCACAGCATGTAGCCCGTGACCACCATGGCCGTCAGCGACAGCGGCATGGCGTACATCTGCTGCAGCGCCGGGCTGGCGAAGCTCTGGATCGCGCTCAGCGAGCAGGTGCTCCAGAAGAAGAAGGAAAAGCACAGCCACACCGACGGCAGCTTGAGAAAAGCCAGCGGATGCTCGGGCGCCAGGGCGGGCGCGGCCTTGCCGCCCGGCCCGGCGGCCGCGCCCTGGCGGTCGTCGAGCGCGTCGCGGTGCCACACCATGGTGGCCAGGACCAGCAGGGCCAGGGCCGCGCCGCTCAGGCAGGCCACGCGCCATGAGCCCGTGGCCGTGGCAATGCCCGCCATGAACACCGGCGCCGTGGCCCAGCCCAGGTTGCCCGAGATGCCGTGCACCGCGAAGCCGTGGCCCAGGCGCTGCGGCGACACGCGCTTGTTCAGGATGGTGAAGTCCACCGGGTGGAACGGCGCGTTGCCCAGCCCCGCCAGCACCGCCGCCAGCACCAGCCCGGGGTAGCCGCCAGCGCTGCCCGCGACCAGGCCCGAGGCCACGAAGCTGGCCAGCGCGCCGAACAGCACCGGGCGCGCGCCCACCCGGTCCACCAGAAAGCCCGCCAGCGCCTGGCCCACGCCGGAGACCACGAAGAACACCGAGAGCAGCAGCCCCAGTTGCGAGTAGCTGTAGCCGAACTCCGCGATCAGGAACGGGAACAGCGGCGGCAGCAGCATGTGGAAGAAGTGCGAGGAGCCGTGCGCCAGGCCGATGAGGCCGATGGTGCGCGCGTCCTGGCGCAAGGCAGGCAGGGGAGCGGATGTCGTCATGGCAGCGATGGTAGGCATGGACGGCTGCGGCCGGTTAGCGACAGCGTGCCAATTAATATCGCAAACATGCCAAACCATACACCGCCCCGCGCGCCGTCGGGCGCCAGCGTCCCACCGGTGGACGCGCTCACGCCCCACCTGTTCGAGCCCACCGCGCGCCGCCCGCTGCGCGCCAAGGCGCGCTACCTGCCGGCGGACACGCACGTGCTGCCCCACAGCCACGCCTGGGCGCAGGTGGCGCTGTCCACCGAGGGCGTGGTGCGGCTCACCGCCGCGCGCGGCACGTACATCGTGCCGCCCTCGCGCGCGCTGTGGATTCCGCCCGGCGTGAAGCATGCGGTGACCATGGTGGACGCGGCGCACCTGCACACCCTGTACCTCTACCAGCCGCGCGGGCGCAGCGGGCCGGGCGGCACCGGCGCGCCCGGGGATGCCTGGCAGCAGTGCCGGGTGCTGGAAGTGTCGGCGCTGCTGCACGCGCTGGTGCGCGCCCTCGACACCACGCCCGACAGCGCCAGCCCGCCCGCGCCCGAGGCACTGCGGCGCGAGCGCCACATCAGCGCCCTGGTGCTCGACGAACTGCGCCGCGCCCGCGCCGTGCCCCTGGGCGTGGCGCTGCCGCGCGACAAGCGCCTGCGCCAGCTGTGCGAGGCAGTGCTGGACGACCCCACGCGCCACGCCACGCTGCAGGGCTGGGCGCAGGACTCGGGCGCCAGCCCGCGCACCGTGGCCCGGCTGTTCCGCCAGGAGCTGGGCAGCAGCTTCACCCAATGGCGCCAGCAGGTGGTGCTGGCCAAGGCCGTGGCCCTGGCGGCAGCACACACGCCCATGGGCCAGATCGCGGCCGAGCTGGGCTACAACCCCAGCGCCTTCAGCGCCATGGTGCGCCGCACGGTGGGCGTGCCGCCGGGGCGCTTCCTGGGGCAGCAGCCGGTGGAGGCGGTGGTGGATGCATCGCCCTGAAACCATCGATTCTTTTGGCTTCTGACGCTGATGTGGCAAGCACTGAAAGCTACTCATTTAATAGCACGCACTCAGGACCATGACCGAGCCACCGTTTTCCCGCACACTGGCGCCATGAGCACCACCGCCCCCGCCATCCACAGCTACCAGCCCCGCCAGGGCCACGGCCTGCCGCACGATCCGTTCAACGCCATCGTGGGGCCGCGCCCCATCGGCTGGATCTCCACCTGCGACGCACAGGGCGCGGCCAACCTGGCGCCCTACAGTTTCTTCAACGCCTTCAACTACGTGCCGCCCATCGTGGGCTTCGCCAGCATCGGCTACAAGGACACGGTGCGCAACGTTCAGGCCACGGGCGAGTTCGTGTGGAACCTGGCCACGCGCGACCTGGCCGAGGCGATGAACACCACCTGCGCCGCCGTGCCGCCCGAGGTGGACGAGTTCGTCCTGGCCGGCCTCACGCCGCGGGCCTCCACGCTGGTGCGCCCGCCGCGCGTGGCCGAGAGCCCCGTCACCTTCGAGTGCCGCTGCACGCAGGTGCAGCAACTGCATGGCGCGGACGGCGCGGCGGTGGACACCTGGCTGGTGCTGGGCGAGGTGGTGGCGGTGCACATCGACAAGGCGCTGCTCAGGGACGGTATCTACGACACCGCCAGCGCCGGCCACATCCTGCGCGCGGGCGGGCCGGCGGACTATTTCACGGTCGGGCCGGAGCAGCTCTTCAGGATGCATCGGCCCCGGTGACGCCGGGGCCGCACAGGCCGGCCTGCGGGGCACGGGCCCATTGCTCCACCCAGGCCCACACCTGCTGCACGCCGTCGCTGCCGTCCGGGCGCTGCAGGCCGTGGTCGGCGCCGCCGATGCGGCATGCGCAGTACGGCACGGCGCGCAGCGCGGCCATGCGCGCGAATTGCGCGTAGGCGGCGGAGGGCACCAGGGTATCGTCGCCGCCCCACACTTGCAGCAGCGGCCAGGGGCTCCGCACCAGCGGCAGCGCGAGCGGCCAGGTCCACAGGTCGCGCCAGTAGCCCAAGCTGCGGCCCTGCACCACGGCGCCGTCGGCCCGGCGGCCGGCCTGGATGCGGCCCAGCTCCGCCCAGTCGTCCTGCGCGCCCAGGCGCTCGGCCTGCAGGGCGCCGGCCTGCTGCGGATCCAGCCCGCTGGCGCCGATCAGCACCAGGCCGGCGAGCTGCGGCACCTCGGGCGCCAGCGCGGGCAGCAGCTCGGCGCCTTCGGAGATGCCCACCAGCAACTGCGGCACGGGCGGCTCGCCCTGGCGCCGCAGCGCATCGGCCCGCAGCGCTGCGCGGGCGTGCGCCAGCCAGGCGGACAGGCGGTCCTGCTGCACGAAGCCAGGTGCGCAGTCGCCAGGCGCGGTGCGTGCCTGCGGGTCGACGCCGGGCTTGTGCAGCACCAGCACCTGGGCGTGCAGCAGCCCGGCGAAGTAGCGCCCGGCAAACGCCCCCATGCCGGCACAGCCGGACCCGGGCACGACCACGACGCGGTAGCGCAGCGGCGCCACGCGCGCGCCGCGCTCCAGCGCCAGCAGCGTGGCGCCATCGCGGCCGGGCAGCGCCTGGGTGCGGAAGCCCGAGGACGCGGGCCGCTCAGGCGCACCGGGCGACTGCGCGCAGCCCCCGAGTGCCAGCAGCGCGCCCAGCAAAAAGGCCAGCCTGGGGCTGGCCTTGCGCGGGGGCGGCGCGGCGGGGTGCATCACTTCAGGATCAGCACCTGCTCTGGCTGCTGCGGCGCCATCGGCTGGCCCGCCGGGTAGGGCATGGGCGGCTGGCCCGGGCGCACGCCGCGCGCCAGGTTGGGGTCGGAGTAGCCCAGCTGCATGGTCAGTTGCTGGTACACGTCCTGCGCCAGCGAGAGCGAGGTCTCGCGCATCACCTTGGCCCGGTTGGGCGGGGCGATGTCGCCGCGGTTGGACAGGATCTTGGTGTCGTTGCCCGCGCCCTGCGCGGAGAAGGCTGCCTTGACCTCGTAGGTCTTGGTGTTGATGAGCGAGAAGTCGGCCAGCAACTGCAGGCCGTACTGGCGCGTGGCGCTGGTGGTGCCCTGCAGGGGCGAGAGCGCATCGGTGAAGTCGATGGAGCTGACGGAGCCGAACAGCACGTAGTCGGCGCCGTTGAACTCGCCCTTCTTGATGCGCGCGATCACGTCGGTCACCTGGGGCTGGGCGCGCGGCGTCTGCATCTTGCCGGTCTGCACCTGGTTCAGCACCTGCTCGGCCTTGCTGGGCTGGGGGGCGCCGGCGTCGAACGCCTTGCCCTGCACCAGCTTGAAGTAGGTACCCTGCAGGAGGGCGCCCTTGATGTCGTTGGTGTAGCCCGCCAGGTCGCGCTGCTCGATGTAGCTGTAGCGCCCGGCCACGTAGGTGCCGCTGGCCTGCGCCGAGGCCTGCATGGACTGCTGGCCCGCGCCGCCGTACATGCCGTGGCTGTGGCTGCCCTGCGCGCTCATCTGGCTGCTTTGCTGGTAGGTGCCGGCGACGAAATACTCCGACACCTGCTGCGCGTAGGCCAGGTTGGTGACGGCGATGCGCGGCGCGGCGCCGGGCTGCTGCGCCTGCGCGGCCACGCCCCAGGTCAGGGCCGTAGTGGCCAGCAGGGCGCAGGCGGCGCCCAGGGTGGTTCTGCGTTGCATGGAATGCTCCTGGTTCAGCGCTTACTTGTTTTGCGGATTTCCTTTTCGTCCTGCCATTCGATGGTGCCCTCCTCCACGTCGAACAGCTTGAGCGTGAACTTGTAGAACACGTCCTTGGTGGAGGCGCTTTGCTTGACGATGCTGGTCAGCTCGCCTTCGAGCTGGTACTTGGCCGCCGTCATCTGGCCGACCTTGGCGGTGGTGTTCTGCTTGTACAGGCCGCTCTGGTTCTGGCGCTGCAGCTCGTCCACGCCCT
>Ga0222424_100470_pt1 | contig 21599 bp, 24 predicted proteins | sample 2B2ome_FD_182468 | JGI IMG/M metagenome (GOLD analysis project Ga0222424, IMG submission 182468) | Enriched microbial communities from leaf-cutter ant dump, University of Wisconsin, Madison, United States - 2B200A (version 2) | ecosystem: Environmental > Terrestrial > Nest > Insects nest > Nest... | reverse complement strand
TATCTCGGCCGAAGCCTCGACCGGGCTCTTGTCGCCGGCGACGGTGCGGAAGTACGGCACGCCGTTGTCATGGGTGACGATGCGCCAGGGCAGCTGCTCGCCGAGCTGCTGCGCGGCCTCGGCGCCACGGCCCATGAAGCGCTTGACCGACACCAGCGTGTTGAGCGCGTCACCCGCGGCGGCCTGGCGCGCGGCCTCGCCCACGGTGACGGCGCCATCGGCGTGATAACGCACCACCGACGGCAGCAGCACGCGGCCCTCGGCGTCCGCCAGCACGCGCGGCAGGCCGCTCTGCACGGTGGCGACCAGAGAGTGGGTGGTGCCCAGGTCTATGCCGATGGCCAGCCTGTGCTGATGCGGGGCCTGGCTCTGGCCCGGTTCGGCGATCTGCAGCAGGGCCATCAGAGCGCGTCCAGTTCGTCTTCGAGACGTTCGCGCTGCTCGCGGATCTCATCGAGCAGGCGGGTCATGAACTGCATCTTGCGCAGGGTGTCGGCGGCCTCGCTCCAGTCCTGCGCGTCGTAGTCGATGGGGAATTCGCGCAGCAGGTTGTCCAGCCAGTCCTGCGCCTCGTCCTCCAGGCCATCCAGCGCCTCCGGCGTCTCCGCCTCGTCGAGCTGCTCGCGCAGGTCCATCTGGGCCATGAGGAAATCGGTGTCGGCGACCGTGGCACGCTCGCCGTCGATGCCGTGCCCGGCCAGCTCCAGCAGGTAGCGGGCGCGCTTGACCGGATCACGCAGGGTGTCATAGGCCTGGTTGACCAGCGAGGCCATGTGCACGGCGCGCTGCTGCTCGCCGGCCTCAGCGCTGGCGTAGCGGTCGGGGTGATACCGGCGCTGCAGCTCGCGCCAGAGCGGCTGCAGCGCGGCGGCATCGAGCGCGAAGCCGACCGGCAGGCCGAACAGGCTGAAGTGGTTCGGATTCTGGTCCACGACGGGAGACTCCGGTCGGGGGCGGAGCGACATCAGACGGTGAAGGACTCGCCGCAGCCGCACTCGCCCTTCTGGTTCGGGTTGCTGAACTTGAAGCCTTCGTTCAGGCCTTCCTTGACGAAATCCATCTCGGTGCCGTCCAGATAGACCAGGCTCTTGGGATCGACGATGACCTTGACGCCATGGGACTCGAAGACCTTGTCGCCGTCATCGACGGAATCGACGAACTCGAGCACATAGGCCAGCCCCGAGCAGCCCGAGGTCTTGACGCCGACGCGCACGCCCTCGCCCCTGCCGCGCCCCTTCAGGCAGGCATCGACATGGCGGGCGGCGGACTCGGTCAGGATGATGGCCAATGGTCTCTCCTAGCGGCGCGTCTGATCGCGGGCCGGCGCGCTCAGGCGCCGTGCTTCTTGCGGTAGTCGGCGATGGCGGCCTTGATGGCGTCCTCGGCCAGCACCGAACAGTGGATCTTCACCGGCGGCAGCGCCAGCTCCTCGGCGATCTGCGTGTTCTTGATGCCAGCCGCCTCGTCCAGCGACTTGCCCTTGACCCACTCGGTCACCAGCGAACTGGAGGCGATGGCCGAACCGCAGCCGTAGGTCTTGAACTTGGCGTCCTCGATGATGCCGGACTCGCTGACCTTGATCTGCAGCTGCATGACGTCGCCGCAGGCCGGGGCGCCGACCATGCCGGTGCCGACCGAGTCATCCTGCTTGTCGAGCTTGCCGACGTTGCGCGGATTCTCGTAGTGGTCGATGACCTTTTCGCTGTAAGCCATGATGTCTCTCCTTAGCTGTGCGCCGCGCTCAGTGCGCGACCCACTGCACGCTGTTCAGGTCTATGCCGTCCTTGTACATGTCCCAGAGCGGGGACAGGTCGCGCAGGCGGTTGACCGCCTGACTGGCATGATCGATGACATACCGGATGTCGTCCTCGGTGGTGAAGCGGCCGAGGGTGAAGCGTATGGAACTGTGCGCCAGCTCGTCGCTCAGGCCCAGCGCGCGCAGCACGTAGGACGGCTCCAGCGAGGCCGAGGTGCAGGCCGAGCCGGACGAGACGGCGATGTCCTTGAGCGCCATGATCAGCGACTCGCCTTCGACGAAGTTGAAGCTGACGTTGACGTTGCCGGCCACGCGCTGCTCGGCGTCGCCGTTCAGGAACACCTGCTCCAGCCCCTGCAGGCCGGCCCAGAGCTGTTCGCGCAGGCCGCGCAGACGGGCGTTCTCGGCGTGCATTTCCGCCTTGGCGATGCGGAAGGCCTCGCCCATGCCGACGATCTGGTGCGTGGCCAGCGTGCCCGAGCGCATGCCGCGCTCGTGGCCGCCGCCATGGATCTGCGCTTCCAGACGCACGCGCGGCTTGCGGCGCACATAGAGCGCGCCTATGCCCTTGGGACCGTAGGTCTTGTGCGCGCTGAAGCTCATCAGGTCGACCTTCATCTTCTCGAGGTCGATGTCTACCTTGCCGGTCGACTGCGCGGCATCGACATGGAAGAGGATGCCGCGGGCGCGGGTGATCTCGCCGATGGCGGCGATGTCGGTGATGGTGCCGATCTCGTTGTTCACGTGCATCAGCGAGACCAGGATGGTGTCAGGGCGCAGCGCGGCCTCGACGGCCTCCGGGCGGATCAGGCCGGTGCCCGGCTCCGGATCGAGGTAGGTGACCTCGAAACCGGCGCGCTCGAGCTGGCGGCAGGCGTCCAGCACGGCCTTGTGCTCGATCTTGGAGGTGACGATGTGCTTGCCCTTGTTGCCGTAGAAGCCGGCCACGCCCTTGAGGGCGAGGTTGTCGGACTCGGTGGCGCCGGAGGTCCAGACGATCTCGCGCGGGTCGGCATTGACCAGCGCCGCGACATGACCGCGCGCCTCCTCGACCGCTTCCTCGGCCTGCCAGCCATAGACATGCGAGCGCGAGGCCGGGTTGCCGAAGTTCCCCTCCATGCGCAGGCAGTTCATCATGGCCTCGGCGACGCGCGGATCCACCGGGGTGGTCGCGGAGTAGTCGAGATAGATGGGACGCTTCATGAATGACCTCTGGTTGTCAGCTTCGTCGGGCCGTCCTGGCTCAGAAGGCCGGAGCCATCTGCTCCGCACCGCGTTCGGCGCGCATGCGCCGCTCCTGCACCTCGCTCTGGCGGATGGCCACCGCCTGCACTTCCCGGCGATCCACCAGCTCCTGCAGGCTGATGTTGTCGAGGAAATGATGTATCTGCCGGCTGAGATCCATCCAGAGCTCATGCGTCAGGCAGGTCGCGCCCTGCTGGCAGTCACCCTGACCGCGGCAGCGGGTGGCGTCCACCGACTCGTCCACGGCGTCGATGATCTCGGCGACGCAGATGTCCTCCGCCTCACGGGCGAGCTGGTAGCCGCCGCCGGGTCCGCGCACGCTGGATACCAGCGCGCCCTTGCGCAGCTTGGCGAACAGCTGCTCCAGGTAGGACACCGAGATCGACTGGCGATCCGAGATGTCGCTCAGGCTGACCGGCCCTTTCTGGGCGTGCAGCGCGAGGTCCAGCATGGCCGTGACGGCATAGCGACCCTTGGTGGTCAAACGCATGATTCATGCTCCGGGCAAAATCCGAGTACCTGAGTAGGATAAATAAAACCTACCGATTCAGTCAAGTATTTAGCCTAGCAAAGCGGTCGGAATTCTAGGGAGATCGGGCGCGGATTGCCAGTAGCTGAACGGGTAATTTTCTGTCCTTCCGCCGACTGCGGCTATAATGGCGACACGAGCCAACCCGGAGCCGGACGTGAGTCTCTCGCAGCAACTGCTCATCATCCTGGCGCTGATCGTCGCCAGCGCCTTCTTCTCCATCTCGGAAATCTCCCTGGCCGCGGCGCGCCGCCTCAAGCTCAAGATCCTCGCCGACGAAGGCGACCACCGCGCCCTGCAGGTGCTCGCCCTGCAGGAAAAACCGGGACATTTCTTCACCGGCGTGCAGATCGGCGTCAACGCCGTCGCCATTCTCGCCGGCATCTTCGGCGAGTCCGCCCTCACGCCCTGGTTCCGCGCCGCCATCGGCCTGGCCTACGACGGCCCCCTGCTCGACAGCCTCAGCCTGGGCTGCTCCTTCGTCACCATCACCTCCCTGTTCATCCTCTTCGCCGACCTGCTGCCCAAGCGCCTGGCCATGGTCGCGCCGGAGCAGGTGGCGCTGCGCGTGGTCGGCCCCATGCAGCTCTGCATCACCCTGTTCAAGCCGGCGGTCTGGCTGTTCAACGGCCTCTCCGACCGGCTGATCGCCCTGCTCGGCGTCTCCACCCAGCGCAGCGACGACATCACCGCCGACGACATCTACGCCATGGTCGACGCCGGCGCCCAGGCCGGCCTGCTGCCGCGCCACGAGCACCACGCCATCGAGAACGTGTTCGAGCTGGACTCGCGCCTCGTGCCCTCGGCCATGACCACGCGCGAGAGCATCATCTACTTCACCCTGCAGGAATCGGAGGATGAGCTGCGCCAGCAGATCGCCCTGCATCCGCACGCCAAGTTCCTGGTCTGCGACGACGTCATCGACCGCATCGTCGGCTATGTCGAATCCAAGGACCTGCTCAACCGCATCATCGCCAACCAGCCGCTGGCGCTGGACGGCTCGCCGGCGATCAAGGCCGTGCTCACCGTGCCCGACACGCTCAGCCTGTCCGAGCTGCTCGCGCAGTTCCGCGCCAGCCGCGAGGATTTCGCCGTGGTGCTGAACGAGTACGCGCTGGTGGTCGGCCTGATCACGCTCAACGATGTCATGAACACGGTCATGGGCGACCTCGTGGTCGCGCACCAGCGCCAGATCGTCAAGCGCGACGACCAGAGCTGGCTGATCGACGGCTTCACGCCGGTCGAGGATGTCATGCACGCCCTGGGCATAACCGCCTTTCCGGACGACAGCAACTACGAGACCATCGCCGGTTTCATGATGTACATGCTGCGCAAGGTGCCCAGGCTGACCGACACGGTCAGCCACGCCGGCTACAAGTTCGAGGTGGTGGACATCGACAACCACCGCATCGACCAGCTGCTGGTCACGCGCATCGCCTGACCATCCCCCCTCCGCAGTAGGGTTCCTGCGCCCTCACCCGGCGCCAATAATGCTCCCGTCATGTTGACCGGCGGGGGCATCCGGGCCTCCGCCTTCCTACGGAGTATCCCGATCATGCAAAAAGGACATGCCTTTTCACTGACCGCCGCGCTGCTGGCCTCCGGCCTTCTGCTCACCGCCTGCGGCGGTGGCAGTAGCGGTGGTGGTGGCGGCACCGCCACCACCACGGTCAGCGGCACGGCCGCCACCGGCGCGCCCATGGCTGGCGCAACCATCTCGGCCCGCTGTCGCAACAACTGGAACGGACAGGCCACCGCCGCCGCCAATGGCGGCTGGTCGCTGCCCGTGCCGACGGCCAACATGCCCTGCGTGCTCAAAGCCACGCCGTCCGGTTCCGGCAGCAGCTATTACGGCCTGGCGCTGGACAACGGTTCTGCCGTCACCGCCAATATCACGCCCCTGACCAGCCTGACGCTGGCCTACACCGGCACCGTGCCCGACGCGACCTGGTTCGCCAGCGCAGACAGCGGCACAGTGGCCGGCATCATCAGTCAGGCGCTCACCAAACTGCGCGCGGCACTGCAGGCGGCAGGCTACCAGTATGGCGGCGCCGAGCTGCCCGCCGGCTTCAACCCGCTCACCACCGCCTTCCAGGCGGAGGCCGGCAACGCCTACGACGACTTGCTGGAAGCACTGCAGACCGCCCTGAATGGCGCGGACTTCGACACGCTGCTGCAGGACGCCGCCAGTGATGAGCCACTGCCGGAGGCACCGACCGAAGACACGCCGACAACCCCGGCGAACCCCGATGTCTCCGGTCCGCTCAGCGCCCCCGCCTCGGCGACCTACACCGAGTCGTTCATCAATCTCGCGGGCGACTACAAGCTGGAAGTGACCGCGGCATCAGCCGGCGGCGAGAACATATTCAATATCGGCGATGTGGTGAGCGTGAAAATCCAGAACGCCGGACCGCCCTACAGCATCACCTACACCGAGAAGAGCGGGGGCGCGATCAAGACCCGGAGCTTTGACACCAATGTCAGCTTCCACAAGGAAGGCTCAGGCGCCACCGCAACCGACGTTCTGGATATCAAGGGCCGATTCAGCAGCGATGGCGCCCTGCAGGCGCGCTACCAGCCTTCCAATGGGCACCTGATCCTCTACTTCTCCGGTTTCTACGGCAGCACCCACGAAGGCCTGGCGACCCTGGAGAACCGCTCCACGCCATGAGCAGGGCGGATCAGCGGCCGCTCACAGCGGCCGCTGATCCTGCACCGTCGCCAGCGTCTCGGCGCTGATGGCCTCCGGCTTCTGGTCGCAGACGTTGATGCCGGCGTCCTGCAGGGACTGGCAGAACTTGTCCATGCGGGCGTCGCTGGCCTGCAGGTGATCCAGCAGGTCGCGCATGGCGGCGATGACCGGGTCGGGCAGGTCGGGGTTGGCGGCGTAGGCCTGGAAGCCGATCTTCACGGCGAAGTCGCGGCGGGCCTGCTCCTGCGGATCATCGTCACGGCGCACGATGATGCGGCCGGCCGGCCCCACCACCGACGCCCCCGCCGGCACCGGCTTCACCACCACCGCGTTGGAGCCTATCCGGGCGCCGCGACCGACGGTGATCGGCCCCAGCACCTTCGCGCCCGCGCCCACCACCACGCCGTCCTCCAGCGTGGGATGACGCTTGCCGGCATCCCAGGAGGTGCCGCCGAGGGTGACGCCGTGATAGAGCGTGACATCGTCGCCGATCTCGGCGGTCTCGCCGATCACCACGCCCATGCCATGGTCGATGAAGAAGCGCCGGCCGATCTTCGCGCCCGGATGGATCTCTATGCCGGTCCAGAAGCGCGACAGCGTGGAGATGAAGCGCGCCAAGCCCTTCCAGCCAGCCTGCCAGAGCCGGTGCGCCCAGCGGTGCGCGACCGCCGCGTGCAGGCCGGGATAGTTGATCAGCACTTCCAGGCGCGTGCGCGCGGCCGGGTCGCGGGCGAAGACGGAATCTATGTCTTCCTTGATACGCGAGAACATCATGACTCCTGGTTGCGGGCGGCCAGTTCCAGCACGCGCTTGAAGAAGCCGCGCAACAGGTTGTACTCGGGGCGGTCGAGACGCGTCCTGCCATAGAGACGTCGCAGGCGCGTCATGATCTGACGGGGATTGTCACGATCCAGGAAGCCGACTGCAACCAGCGCGCGCTCGCAGTGGTCGTAGAAGCCGGCCATGTCCTCGGCGGTCACCAGTTCCTCGTCCCAGGGCACGAAGGACACGGGCATCTGCGTGAGGTCGGCCTGATGATGCGGGTGGGTACCTGTCCACACCGGCTGCGCCTCCAGATGCGCCATCCGCGTCTCGTAGGCCAGCACCTGCACCGCCGCCGAGACATTGAGCACGCCGTACTCGCTGTCGGTGGGGATGAAGACATGGCCGTGGCAGAGCTGCAGCTCCTCGTTGGTCAGGCCGCGGTCCTCGCGTCCGAACACGAACGCCACCTTGGCCCCGCCCGCGCCCTGCTCCTGCGCGATGCGGCCGGCGGAGCGGGCATCGACCTGGGCGATGTTGATGGTGCGGTTGCGCGCGCTGGTGCCGAACACCAGCTGGCAGTCGGCGATGGCCTCCTCCAGCGTGGCGACCACACGCGCCTGCGCGAGCAGGTCTGAGGCGCCGGAGGCCAGCGAGGTGGCGTCGGCATGGGGGAACAGCTTGGGCGCCACCAGCACGAGGTCGGACAGGCCCATGGTCTTCATGGCGCGCGCGGTCGAACCGATGTTGGCGGGCAGGGTCGTGTTGACGAGGATGACGCGGGTCGAGATGTTCATGGGGCACGCATGTTACACTATGCGCCTCAACCGTTCTTTAACCGAGTCCTGACTTCATGCAACCCATGCTGACCATGGCGCTGCGCGCCGCCAACCTGGCCGGAGACATCATCGCCAAGGCCGCCGACCGTCTCGATCTGGTCGATGTCGAGGCCAAGGGCCTCAACGACTACGTCACCCAGGTCGACCGCGCCGCCGAGCGCGCCATCGTCGAGTTCGTGCGCAAGACCTATCCCGGCCACGGCATACAGGCCGAGGAATCCGGTCGCAGCGAAGGCAAGGGTGAGGGACAGGACTGGCTGTGGATCATCGATCCGCTCGACGGCACCACCAACTTCATCCACGGCTTCCCGCAGTACGCGGTGTCGATCGCCGTCCAGTTCAGGGGCGCGACCGAACACGCCGTCGTGCTCGACCCGCTGCGCCGCGAGGCCTTCACCGCCAGCCGCGGCAGCGGCGCCGCCATGAACGGCCGCCGCCTGCGCGTGTCCGAGCGCCGCGGGCTCGATGGCGCGCTGATCGGTACCGGCTTCCCCTTCCGTCCGGACCAGATGCACGCGATGGATGGCTACCTGAGCATGTTCAAGGCGGTCGCCTCGTCCACCGCCGGCCTGCGCCGCGCCGGCGCGGCCTCGCTGGACCTGGCCTATGTCGCCGCCGGCCGCCTCGACGGCTTCTTCGAATTCGGCCTGGCGCCGTGGGACATCGCCGCGGGCGAGCTGATCATCCGCGAAGCCGGCGGCCTGGTCTCCGACTTCGTCGGCGGCCATGGCTATCTGCAGAGCGGGAACATCGTGGCGGGCAACGCCAAGGTGCTGAAGGGACTGCTGACCACCCTCGCCCCGCACCTGCCCGAGGCGCTGAAGCGCGGCTGAGGACGCCAGCCGGGGCTCGCGTCAGAGCCCCGAGAACTCGCGCGATATGCCGACGCGGACGTTGCTGTAGTCGTAGCCGGGGTCGAGACGGTCCTGCTCCTCCATGTCGGCCCAGCGCGCCTCGAGGAAGACCTTGGCCTTGTTGACCTTGGTCGCCAGGCCGAACAGCCCTTCATAGCCGCTGCTCGAACTGAGCTGCAGCTTGCCGGCGCTGGCATACCAGGACAGGTTGTCGGTGAAACGGTAGCTGCTGTCCAGGCCCAGGCCGAACCCCACTTCGGAGTCCTTGCGGCTCTGCGACAGGGTGCTCAGTTCGTAGCGCACGAACTCGGCCTTGGGCGCCAGACGGAAATTGTCATCGCCCGAAAGCAGGTTCCAGGCCAGACCGCCGCGATCCTGGCTCATGCGGACATTGTCCAGGCTGGTGCACGCGGGCCGGGCGCAGGCGAACGACTCCATGTCGCGCTCGCTGGTGACCAGCACCACACCCTGGCTGTCATTCTTGACGCCGCCCTCGACACGATCGAACTCGCTGCGCAGGCGGCGCTCATCCGGGCTCAGGAAGCCCAGCCGCTCCGGCATCTGCTTGAACAGGCCCTTGAGCGAGACAATGGGCTCCAGCTCCAGCGCATGAGCCGGACCGGCCGAAAGCATGAATGTAAGGATGAGCCTGCGCTTCATGTCAGGTGATTACCTGGATCCGATAAATCCTTGTCGCCTCATGCGGAGCATGGGCATCCAAGTCACCCCTGCAGCGTCACCCACGCACCTGGCATGAGCAAGCAGAAAACGGCTAATTATTGTACGTTTTCGGTAATGCGCGCCAGATGCCGACACCCGGTGCGCACCATCCTGTTATTTTTCCGTCGCGCCGGCGGCGGCATCCTTGATGCCTTGGGCCGCTTCGCTGACAGCGGAGCCGGCGTCTTCCGCCGCATCCTTCAGATGCTCGTGCGGACGCGCGTCCAGAGCGTCACCGACCTTGTCCTGGGCCTGCTCCAGCGCGGTCTCGGGCTTCTTCTCGCACGCGGCGAGGGTGGCCACACAGGCGACCACCAGCAATCCATATCGCAGTTTCATGCTCGACTCTCCCTGCCATCACGATGACGACACGTTATTCGACAACGCCCTGCGTGTCCAACGCGCTTACCTGTGAAGGGAAAGGAACGCGTCCGCCATCCGCCGGCAGACGCGTTCTGCTTTCTTACTTGTCCGCCGGCGCCGGAGCGGCTTCCTGGGTCGTGGCCGGCGCCGCGTCAGTGGCCGGAGCCGGCTGCGTGGTGGTCGGCTGCTGCGATTCCGTGGCGGCCTCTTCGGCGAAGGCAGGAGCAACCGCGCCAGCGGTCAGGAAAGCGGCGAGCAGATAGCTGAGCTTCATGATCTTGGATCCTCATCAGGGAACATGTGAACGGACGCGACATTGCGTCTCACCATGTCTTTATCAAGGACCATGCCAATCTATTTTATTTGTTATATATCAATAGCTTAATTTTGTTTTTCCTGAGCTTCCCGGGCAGAATACCGAAAATCACCGGCAACACGAGGGAATCCGTCGTCAATACACGACAAGATACGCACGTAAAAATACAAGATATTGATTTTTATATAATAAATAATGTCGCTATTTGACGACATCATCCGCTTCGCCACGAAACAGCGACGGCTCCAGCTTGTGCTTCTGCAGCAACCGGTAGAACTCCGTGCGATTGCGGTCGGCCAGGCGCGCGGCATCCGCCACCCGGCCACCGGTCAGCTTCAGCAGATCCACGAGATAGCCGCGCTCGAAACGATCGCGCGCCTCCGCCCAGGTCAGCACCGCGACGCCCGGATCACGCAGGGCGCGCTGCACCAGCGACAACGGAACCAGCGGCGCGGTGGAAAGCGCGCTGACCTGCTCGACCACGTTGTGGAGCTGGCGCACATTGCCCGGCCAGGCGGCCGCGACCAGCGCGCGCATGGCGTCCGGCGAGAACCCGTTGAGCCGCTTCCGGTACCGGCCGGCGACCTGCGCGAGAAAGTGGTTGGCCAGCAGGGGGATGTCATCGCGCCGCGCCGACAGGGCCGGCAGGTGCAGGGAGACGACGTTGATGCGGTAGTACAGGTCCTCGCGGAACTCGCCGGTGGCCATGGCGGCGTCCAGGTCGCGGTGGGTGGCGGTGACCAGGCGGATATCCACCGGCACCGTCCCGCTCGCGCCCACAGGCCGCACGGCGCGGTCCTGCAGCGCGCGCAGCAGCTTGACCTGCAGGGCCGGCGGCATGTCGCCGATCTCGTCGAGGAAGAGCGTGCCGCCATCCGCCGCCTGGAACAGGCCGCGATGGTGCGCGATGGCGCCGCTGAAGGCGCCCTTGACGTGGCCGAACAGCTCGGACTCCAGCAGGGCCTCGGGAATGGCGCCGCAGTTGATGGCGATGAAGGGCTTGCCGGCGCGCGGACTGGCGCGGTGTATGGCCTGGGCGAGCAGCTCCTTGCCGGTGCCGCTCTCGCCCCGGATCAGGACGCTGGCGTCCGAGGCCGCGACCAGGCGGGCATCGGCCAGGACGCTCTCCATCTGGCTGGAATGGCTGATGATGTCCTCGCGCCAGCGCTCGCTGCCCGGCCCCGGCGCGCCACCGGGCGATGGCGCCAGCGCCAGGGCGGACGCCACCGTGTCCAGCAGCTCGCGGCCGTCGAAGGGCTTGGTCAGGTAGCCGAAGACACCGCGGGCCGTGGCCTCGACGGCGTCGGGGATGGTGCCGTGGGCGGTCAGCAGGATGACCGGCAACGACGGATGCGCGGCGCGGATGCGGTCATAGAGCGCCAGTCCGTCCTGCCCGGGCAGGCGCACGTCGCTGACCACGAGATCGGGACGCTCATGGCTGATGCGGGCGAGCGCGGCCTCGGCGCTGGCGACCGCGGTGACCTGGTAGCCGGCGGACTCCAGCCGCATCTGCAACAGGCGCAGCAGATCGGCGTCATCATCGACCAGCAGCAGACGGGCCGTCATGGCGTGCCTGCCGGGGCGCCGGACGCGGGCGCCGCGGGTGCCGGCGCGGCCGGTGACGGCAGCGGCTGCACCTGGGCCGGCTTGGCCGGCAGGCTGAGCTCGATGGCCTTGAGCGCGGCCACCGTGTCGCTGAGCTGCTCCTGGCGGCGCTGGCTTTCCCGGAGCTGCTGGGCCTGGCGCTCGATGCGGTCACCCAGGCGACGCTGCTCGCTCCACGAATCCAGCAGGACCTGCGCGAGCGGCTGCCAACGCCTGTCCTCCTCGCTGCCACCCTGAACCAGCCGGTCGAGCAGGCTGATGGCCCGCGCCAGCTCGGCCGCGCTGCCACGATGCGCCAGCAGCAGGGCCATCTGCAGGCTCCCGCGCGGCGTCGGCGACTGCACCGCCAGACGCTGCAGCTCGCGCGCCTGCTCCGGCGCGGGCAGGGCGACAAGACGCAGGTGCTCGACCAGCACATCCTGCTCCGTCGGCGGCGCCGGCTCGGTCACCACCGGCGCATCCGGCACCGCCGGCTCTGCCGCGGGCTGCAGCTCCGCGCAGGCGGTCAGCGACAGCGCAGCCGCGATGATGACACCAGTCCCTCTACTCCACATACGGCAACTCCACACGAAAATGGGCACCGGTCTGACTCGGCAGCAACAACACCCTCCCCCCCTGCGCGACCACATACTCCTGGACGATGGAGAGGCCTATACCGGTACCGCGCAGCTCGTCGTCAGGCTGGCGCTGGCCGCGATAGAAGGGCTCGAAGACATGATCGCGGTCGGCCTCGGCCACGCCGACGCCCGCATCGACGACATCCAGGCAGACCTGCCCGCCACGCCGGCACACCACGATGCGGACCACGCCGCCGGCAGGACTGAAACGCACAGCGTTGCTGAGCAGATTACCCAGCACGCTGCCCAGCTTGTCAGGATCGGCCAGGACGACCAGAGGCTGCCCCAGCACATCCACGCGCAGCTGGCGCGCCTGCCAGTGCAGACGCTGCTGCTCCGCCACCTCCCGGGCCAGCGCGACCAGCTCGATCCGGCGCGGCCTCAGCTCGCCGGCGGCGAAGGCCGCGGCGTTGAAGCGCAGCAGGCCCTCGATCTGCTCCTGCAGCACCAGCGTCTGCTGGCGAATGATGCGCACCACCTCCCGCTGCTTGTCCGTCAGGCTGCCGGCGACCTCCTCCTCGAGCAGGGCGACACCCTCGCGCAAGGCCGCCAGCGGGGTCTTGAGCTCGTGCGAGACGTGACGCAGGAAGCGCGCCTTGTCCGCCTCCAGCTCGACCAGCCTCAGCCGCAGCCAGTCCAGGCGCCGGCCCAGCGAGCGGACGTCGGCCGGACCCCGGATGGCGATGGGCTGGTCCAGACGGTTCTCACCCAGGCCGACCACGGCGCGCTCCAGCCGCACCAGCGGCCGCGCCAGCCACAGTCCGAAGCCCAGCGCCAGCAGCACGGACAGCAGGATCGCGCCCGCGACCTGCTGCGCGAAGCGCTGACGCCCGTCCTCCAGGCCCGCGAGCAGGCTCTCGCCCTGCTGCTCTATGCGCAGGCGCGCCTGTTGCTTGAGGTCATTGTTGAGGACATCCAGGTCACGGAAGGCCTCGGCCAGGATGCGGTCGCGCCGGGCCGGGGAACGCGCGTGATCGTCGATCTGGACGCGGATCAGCGCGAGCCGCTCACGCCAGGCCGACACGGCCTGCTGCATGGGCTCGCCGGACAGCCGGTCGAGCGTCTGGGCGGCATCGCCGGCCGCCTCGTCGAAACGCTGGCGCAGGGCCTCGTCATCCAGCAGCAGGTACTGGCGCGCGGCGCGCTCCATGGCGATGCTGCGCTCGGCCAGCAGCTGGACATCCGCGCTGAGCTGGACCGCCCGGGCGCTGCCCTGGCGGCTCTGGGTCAGCAGCTCCTCGAACGTCGCCAGCCCTCGCAGCGAGGCGGCACCGAGCAGCGCCGCCACGAGCAGGAAGGCCAGCAGCAGCAGCTGACGAAAAGACGGCCCGGCAAACCCTGGTTTCACGGAGGCCCTCCCCCGGCGCAGGCTTGCGCCTGGCGGCGGCGTCCGGAACAGCGGAGCGCCGCCGCCAGGCGTCAGGGCAGATCGTCCTCGGCTTTCTTCACCGTGATGATGAAGTCTTCCTTGGTCAGCCCCATGGCCAGCGCGTAGCTGGTGGCGATGTAGATGGATGAATAGGTGCCGGCGAACAGGCCGATCAGCAGCGCCACCGAGAACCAGTGCAGGGCCGGACCGCCGAGGAAGAGCAGCGAGAGCACGACCAGCACGACGGTGGCCACGGTCATGATGGTGCGGCGCAGCGTCTCGGTCAGCGAGATGTCGACGATCTCCACCGGGTCGGCCCGGCGCAGCTTGCGGAAGTTCTCGCGGATACGGTCGAAGACCACCACCGTGTCGTTCAGGGAGTAGCCGATCAGCGCCAGCACGGCCGCGAGCACGGTCAGGTCGAACGGCAGCCCGAACAGCGAGAACATGCCGACCGTGAACAGCACGTCGTGGAACAGCGAGATGACGGCGCCGACGGCGAACTTGAAGCGGTAGCGCACGGCGACATAGATCATCATCATGATCAGCGACAGGCCGACGGCGAGCAGCGACTGGCCGTAGAGCTCGTCGCCGACCTGCGAACCGACGCTGTCGATCTGCACCACGCGGGCCGCGTTGCCCGCGCTGGAGACGACCTCGGCGATGTGCTTGCCGACCTGCGCGGCCTCGCCCGGCTGCGGCGGCAGGCGGACCTGCACCGAGCTGGCGTCGCCGAGGTACTGCACCACGGCATCGTGATAGCCGGCCTGGGCGAGCGCCGAGCTGACCTGCTCCTGCTGGGCGGCCTGGGCGAAGCGCAGCTCGATCGAGGTGCCGCCGGTGAAATCCAGGCCCAGGTTGAGGCCCTTGGTCACCAGCGCGGCGAGGCCGATCAGGACCACCGCGGCGGAGAAGATGGCCATGCCGCGCCGGAAGCGCATGAAACGGATGATGCGGACTTCAGACATGACGATTCCTCAGATGCTCAGACGGGTCACGCGGCGGCGGCCGCCGTAGATGACCTGCACCACGCCGCGGGTCACCGTGATGGCGGTGAACAGCGACGCCAGGATGCCGATGAAGAGCGTGACCGCGAAGCCCTTGATCGGACCGGTGCCGATGGCGAACAGGATGACCGCGACCACCAGCGTGGTGACGTGGGAGTCGATGATGGTGGCGAAGGCGCGGTCATAGCCGGCGACGATGGAGGCCACCGGCGACAGACCGCGCCGCAGCTCCTCGCGTATGCGCTCGTAGATCAGCACGTTGGCGTCCACCGCCATGCCGACCGTGAGCACGATGCCGGCGATGCCGGGCAGCGACAGCGCCGCGCCGATGGCGCCCATGGCCGCGACCACGATGGCGACATTGACGAACAGCGCGATGTTGGCGATCAGGCCGAAGACCCGGTAGAAGGCGAGCATGAACACCGCGACCAGGGCGAAGCCGACCTGGGTCGAGAGCACGCCCTTCTCGATGTTGTCCTGTCCCAGGCTGGGGCCGACGGTGCGCTCCTCGACGAAATACATGGGCGCCGCCAGCGCGCCGGCGCGCAGCAGCAGCGCCAGCTCCTGGGCCTCGGCCGGCGAATCCAGGCCGGTGATGCGGAACTGCGAGCCGAGCATGGACTGCACGGTGGCGACGTTGATGACGCGGCGCTCGATCACGGGCGTGCGCACTTCCACCGGCTTGCCGTCGTCACCGGTCTGGTAGCTGATGCGCTGCTTGTTCTCGACGAAGAGCACGGCCATCTGGCGGCCCACGGAGTCGCGCGTGGCATCGGCCATGAGGCGGCCGCCGCGATTGTCCAGGGTGATGTTGACCTGCGGGCGCGAATACTCGTCGAAGCTGGACTGGGCGTTGGTGACACGCTCGCCGGTGACGATCTTGCGCTTCTCCAGCAGCACGTTGCCGCCCCGGGCGAGGTTGAAGCGCTCGCTGCCCGGCGGCGTCATGAAACCGGTGTCCTGGGCCTGGCTGGTGAAGCGGAACTCCAGGCTGGCGGTGCGGCCGAGGATGCGCTTGGCCTCGGCGGTATCCTGCAGGCCGGGCAGCTCGACGACGATGCGGCTGGCGCCCTGGCGCTGGATCACGGCTTCGGCCACGCCCAGTTCGTTGACGCGGTTGCGCAGCGTGGTCAGGTTCTGGCTGACGGCGTAGTCGGAAATCTCGCGGCGCTTCTCCGGCTTGAAGTCCAGCTTGAGCGCCGAGCCCTCGCCCGTGCCGGTCTCGGTCAGCACGAATTCGGGGAACTGGCGGCGCAGCGCGTCCTCGCCCTTGCTGCGGTCGTCCGCGCTCGGGAAGCTGATCTCGAACAGGCCGCCGGGCAGCTCGTTGACGGCGCGATAGGCGATGCCGGCGTCGCGCAGCTGCTTCTTGAGATCGGTGACATAGGTCTCCTGACGCTGCTCCAGCGCCTTGGCGACATCCACCTCCAGCTTGAAGTGCACGCCGCCGCGCAGGTCGAGGCCGAGCTTCATGGGCTTGGCGCCGATGGCGCTCAGCCAGGCCGGCGTGGTCGGCGCCAGGTTGAGCGCGACCACGTAATCATCACCCAGGGCGCGACGCAGGATGGCCTGCGCCTGGATCTGGTCCTCCGGCGTGTTCAGGCGCAGCAGCACGCCCTTCTCCTGGACCTCGTCGCCATGGTGCGGCAGCCCGGACTGGTCCAGCGCGAAAGCGGCGCGCTTGAGCAGCTCGTCATTGATGGGCGTGCCGGCCTGGGCGCCCGACACCTGCAGGGCGGGCTCATCCGGATAAAGGTTGGGCAGGGAATAGAGCACGCTGACGATCATCACGATGACGATCAGCGCGTATTTCCAGGCGGGGAAGCGCATGCGGACACCTTGGGGTTCAGCGGACGGAAAGCCCCCGGCCCGGCCGGGGGCCTGCGTATCAGAGGCTCTTCAGCGTGCCCTTGGGCAGGCTGGCGAGGACGGAGGCCTTCTGGATCTTCACCTCGACGCTGTCGGTCAGGGCGACGACGGCGAAATCGCCTTCCAGCTTGATGATGCGGCCCAGCAGGCCGCCGGCGAAGACCACCTCGTCACCCACGCCCAGGTTGTCGATGAGGCTCTTCATTTCCTTCTGGCGCTTGGCCTGCGGCCGCCAGAGCAGGAAGTAGAAGATGACGACGAAGCCGACCAGCATGATGATGTTGGCAGCGGCGCTGGGCTGGGCCGCCGGTGCGGCGTTCGCGTAGGCATCGGCGATGAAGAAGCTCATTGAAATACTCCGGTCATTTTCAATTCAAAGGGGGTGTGGGCAGGCCGCGGCGGGCATAGAAGTCATCCACGAAGCCCTGCAATCTACCGTGTTCGATGGCCTCGCGCAAACCAGCCATGAGGCGCTGGTAGTAGCGCAGGTTGTGGATGGTGCCGAGCTGGGCGCCGAGCATCTCGCCGCACTTGTCGAGGTGGTGCAGGTAGGCGCGCGAGAAGCCGCCGGCGCAGGCCTGGCAGTCGCAGTGCGGGTCGAGCGGGCCGGTGTCGGTCTTGTACTGGCTGTTGCGGATGCGCACCACGCCATCGGTGACGAAATAGTGGCCGTTGCGCGCGTTGCGCGTGGGCATGACGCAGTCGAACATGTCGATGCCGCGGCGCACGCCCTCGACCAGGTCCTCGGGCTTGCCAACGCCCATGACATAGCGCGGCTTGTCCGCCGGCAGGTGCGCCGGCAGGAAATCGAGGATGCGGATCATGTCTTCCTTGGGCTCGCCCACCGACAGGCCGCCGATGGCGTAGCCGTCGAAGCCGATCTCCTCCAGGCCGGCCAGCGACTGCAGGCGCAGGTCCTCGTACATGCCGCCCTGGACAATGCCGAAGAGCGCGTTCGGGTTGCCCTCGTGCGCCGCCTTCGAGCGCCGCGCCCAGCGCAGCGACAGCTGCATGGACTTGTCGGCCTGCTCGCGCGTGGCCGGGTAAGGCGTGCACTCGTCGAAGATCATGACGATGTCCGAACCCAGCTCGCGCTGTATGCGCATGCTCTCCTCCGGGCTCAGGAAGACCTTGCTGCCGTCCACCGGCGACTGGAAGCGCACGCCCTCCTCGGTGATCTTGCGCAGCGCGCCCAGGCTGAACACCTGGAAGCCGCCGGAGTCGGTGAGGATGGGCCCCTGCCACTGGGTGAAGTCGTGCAGGTCGCCATGCGCCCTGATGATCTCCGTGCCCGGCCGCAGCCAGAGATGAAAGGTGTTGCCGAGGATGATCTCGGCGCCGATGCCGTGGATGTCGCGCGGCAGCATGCCCTTGACCGTGCCGTAGGTGCCGACCGGCATGAAGGCCGGGGTCTGCACGGTGCCGCGCGCGAAGCTGAGCTCGCCGCGCCGGGCCTTGCCGTCGGTGGCCTTGAGGGTGAATCGCATCAGCACTCCTGGTCCGTCGGGCCGCCGCACTGGCGGGTGACGAACATGGCATCGCCATAACTGAAGAAGCGGTAACGCGCGGCCACGGCTTCGGCGTACGCCGCCAGCACGCGCCCGCGCCCGGCCAGGGCCGACACCAGCATGAGCAGGGTCGACTCGGGCAGGTGGAAGTTGGTCACCAGCGCATCCACCAGCTGCCAGCGGTAGCCCGGCGCGATGAAGATGCGGGTGTCACCGGCGAACGGCGCCAGCGTGTCCGCCGCGCGGCCGTTGCCGGCCGGGAAGCCGTCCGCCAGCGACCAGCTTTCGGGGTCCACGCCCTGCCCGGCCCAGGCCGCCGACTCCAGGGCGCGCACGCTGGTGGTGCCGACCGCGATGACACGGTTGCCGCGCGCCTTCGCCGCGCGCACGGCGGCGACCACATCCGGCCCCACGGTCAGCCACTCGGCGTGCATGACATGCTCGCGGATGTCATCCGCGCGCACCGGCTGGAAGGTGCCGGCGCCGACGTGGAGGGTGACGAAGGCGGTCTCGACGCCACTCGCGCGCAGCCCGGCGAGCAGGGCGTCATCGAAGTGCAGGCCGGCGGTGGGCGCCGCCACCGAACCCGCCTCGCGGGCGTAGACGGTCTGGTAGCGCTCCTTGTCGCTGTCCTCGGCGGCGCGGCCGAAGTACGGCGGCAGCGGCATTTCGCCGAGGCGGGCCATGATGCCCGGCCAGGGCTCGCGGGCGGCGAGCACGAAGAGGTCGCCGGCGCGCTCGCGCATGACCACGGACGTGCCGTCGGCCAGCGCCAGCTCGCCACCCGGCTTCGGTGACTTGCTGGCGCGCACATGCGCGTGCGCCAGCCAGATGCCTGCCTCCGCCGGCTCCGGCAGGCGCTCGATGAGTATTTCGGCCTGGCCGCCGGTGGCCTTGCGCGCGAACAGGCGCGCCGGCATGACGCGGGACTGGTTGAACACCAGCAGGTCGCCGGGCGCGAGCAGACGGGTCAGGTCGCGGAAGCCGCCGTGATGCAGGCCGTCAGCCTCGAGGCGGAGCAGGCGCGAGGCGCTGCGCTCGGCCAGCGGATAGCGGGCGATCAGCTCGTCGGGAAGCTCGAATGTGAAGTCACTGCGGCGCATGCCAGGTCCGGGCCGGTGTCAAAAGGCGCGCATTATAGCAGCGAACGGCGCGGCCACGCGGCTGCGGACAGCCTCGCCGGCCAGCGCCTCGCCTTGACGCTCCGGGGACCCCGGCTATAATCCGCCGACCCTCCTGCGCCGGGATGGCGGAACTGGTAGACGCAGCGGACTCAAAATCCGCCGGTGGAGACATCGTAAGGGTTCGATTCCCTTTCCCGGCACCACTCAGCTCACAGCGAGCTGACGTAGAAGAAGGTCGCCAGCGCGCACAGCAGCAGCAGGCCCGACAGCGGCAAGCGCCAGGAGCGCACGCGCGACAGGCCTTCCATCAGGCTGCCCGGCATGGTGCGCCCATCAGCCGGAACCTCCCCCGTCTCCTCGCCACCGTCCTGCCGGTCCGGCTCATCCTGCCGCGCGACCGCCCCGACGTCCTCGGCCAGCCCGTCCCAGGCCGCCTCCACCGACTCCAGCATCTGCCGGCGCTCACGCCAGGCCACGTCCGGCGCCAGCTCGCCGGCCAGCTGCAGACGCACCAGCTCGCGCAGAGCATGGTTGACCACCTTCAGATCATCACGCGTCGACATGCGGCTCTCCCGTCGCGGCTTCGGCCTGGTCAACGCCGACCTCCAGCAGGATCAGGCTGAGATTGTCCCGCCCGCCCGCCGCCAGCGCCTCCGCCACCAGCTCGCGCTGGGCCTGGGCCGGATCGCGCGCCAGCCAGTGCGCCAGACGCTCGTCATCCAGCTCGCCATGCAGGCCGTCGCTGCAGATCAGGTAGCGGTCGCCATCGCGCACGCGCAGCACGGCCATGTCCGGCAGCAGCGACTCGGCGCCGATCAGCCGGGTCAGCTCGTTCTGCGCGCCACCGACATGATCCTCGCTGAGGCAGGTCAGCTGGCGGTCCCGCCAGCGATAGACGCGCACATCGCCGACCCAGGTCAGCAGTCCCCAGGCCTGAGTCAGGCGCAGGGCGGCGAGCGTGCAGCCGAGCATGCGCGGCGGCTGCATCTGCGCCGCGTACGCCTGCAGCTGCTCGTGCACGGCCAGCAGCACATCCTCGAGCTGGTCGGCGGCGTCGGCCAGCGCCGGCAGCAGCTGCAGGTGCTCCAGCGCGTGCGCCAGCGCGGCGCTGGCGACATTGCCGGCATCCAGCCCGCCGAGGCCGTCGATCACGGCCCAGAAGCCGTCCTCGTCGCGCAGCACGAGCGCGTCCTCGTTCTGCGCGCGACGGCTGCCGATGTCGGTGGCGGACCAGCGTTGCCAATGGATCACGTCAGCGCACCCTGTACAAGGCATAGCTGCCCGCCGCCAGGCAGATGGCGATGGGCAGGACGACGGCCGCCAGCGGCGACCAGTGGAACAGCAGGCTGGCGAAGCCTATGGCGTCCTGCCCGTAGCGGAAGACCAGCCCGACCAGCACGCCGGTGATGATGCGGAAACCCAGCGTTACCGAGCGCAGCGGACCGAAGATGAACGAGCAGGCGATCAGCACCATGGAGAACACCGCGATCGGGCTGAGGACCTTCTTCCAGAACTGCAGCTCATAGGCGCCGGCATCCAGCGCCTGCTTGCGCAGATAGACCGCGAACTCGCGCAGGTCGTCCAGCTTGAGCTGGTCCGGCGTGGCCGAGGCCACGGTCAGGAACTCGGGCGTGAGGCTGACATGCCAGTCCTCACCCGGCGCAGTGCTGGTGCGGCTGCTGCCATCCACGGCATAGTCGGTGCGGCGGATGTCGCGCAGCAGCCAGTCCGGCTTGCGGTATTCGCCGGTCGCCGCGTAGACCGCCGAGACCAGGCGCCCCTGCTCGTCGTAGCGGTAGCGGCTGACGCCCAGCAGCTGGCCGTCCGGCGTGACCAGCTGGATGTTGATGAGCTCATCCTGCTCGCGCTGCCAGTAGCCGGTGATGCGGCCCGGCTGGTAATCCTGGCCCAGCGCGCGCGCCTTCAGCTCTTCCGCGTGCTGGTCGGTGTAGGGCACCACCTTCTCGCCCAGCAGCAGGCCGAACAGAATGATGACCAGGGCGCCGCGCATGACCCACCAGACAATGCGCAGCGTGCTCACGCCGGCCGCGCGCATGACCGTGATCTCGGAGCTGGACGCCAGGCTGCCGAGGCCGACCAGGGCACCGATCAGGGCCGACATCGGCAGGATGTCGTAGACATGGCGGGGCAGCGAGAGCAGGACATGCTGGAAGGCCTGCCAGGCGCCGTAGTCGCCGCGCACATTGTCCAGCTCGCCGATGAACGAGAACACCAGGTCGAGACCCAGCAGCAGGACCTGCACCAGCAGCATGGCGCTGAACACGGTCATGCTGACATGACGGGCGAGACGCTTCATGCCGTGGCCCTCCGTCTCTTCCGCGGCGCGCCGCGCAGCAGCACCAGCGCCAGCGCCAGATAGAGCGCATGCACGCCCCAGAAGGCATAACCCTCCAGTTCGCCCTT
>Ga0222424_100469_pt1 | contig 21630 bp, 20 predicted proteins | sample 2B2ome_FD_182468 | JGI IMG/M metagenome (GOLD analysis project Ga0222424, IMG submission 182468) | Enriched microbial communities from leaf-cutter ant dump, University of Wisconsin, Madison, United States - 2B200A (version 2) | ecosystem: Environmental > Terrestrial > Nest > Insects nest > Nest... | reverse complement strand
AGGGCGGCGATACTGCCCCAGAACAAGAATAACGACCCGTCGCCTGGTGCCAGTTTGTCTCACGGCAGGCCGGACATGCGGTCGGCGAGGAGTGCGGGCGATGGTGAGGCGAGCGGATAGGGTGCGGGCCGGTGTCCTGGCGCTGCTGGCGGGCCTGCTGGGTGCTTGTGGCGAAGAGACGACATCTGCTCCGGCATCTCCGCCGGCCGGGGCCGTCATGATGATGTCAGCGCAGAAATCCGTGGCGGCCCAGGAGGCCACGGACTCCGCGGACAGCCCCCGCGTGGTCGAGTCCCTGCGCTTCACCGCCAGCGACGGCGTGCAGCTGCACGCCTGGCTGGGCGGCGCCGGCGATCTGCGTCCGCGGCCGCTGATCATCGAGTTCACCCCCTACGCCCAGGCCTGCTGCGGCCCCGATTTCGGCCCGGACTACAACTACCTGCAGGTGCACGTGCGCGGCACCGGCCTCAGCGGCGGCGTCTGGAGCGCGGTCGGGCCGCGCGACCAGCAGGATATCGCCGAGTTCCTGGCCTGGGCCTGCGCGCAGCCGTGGAGCAACGGCCACATCGGTCTGTACGGCTTTTCGGCCAGCGCCATCGCGGTCTACAACTCGCTGCACCTGCCGCTGGCCTGTGTCGATGCCGCCGCGCTCATGGCCGGCACCAACGACCTCTACCGCGATCTGCTCTATCCCGGCGGCATCATGAACTTCGCGCCGGCGGCCACGGTGGCCTTCGGGGTCGGCGGGCCGCTGCTGCAGACCACGCCGGACGCCATGGCGCAGGGCATGTCGCCGCTGGACCGCTTCCGCACCGGCCTGGGCCTGTTCACCATGATGGCGGACGTGCTCACGCACACCAGCGAGGACGCGTACTGGCTGGGCCACACCCAGCGGCCCGGTCCGAACCGCTTCCCGGTGCTCGCCGACACCAGCTTCTACGACCCCGAGCCGCGCGGCCCGTTCCAGAGCTATCAGGATCTGCGCAAGCAGGGCGTGGACGCGCATTTCCGCCTGTTCGGCGCGCATGACGGCTTCCCCGCCGGCACGCCGGGGCCGTTCCCCGAGTACCGGCGCTGGTTCGACCGCTACCTGCTCGGCCTGGACAACGGGGTGGAGCGCGAGCCGCGCGTGCAGATGCTGGTCGGCAACGGCGGTTTCGGGGCGCTCAAGTCGGGCGACTTCACGCGCATCAATGCGGATGACTGGCCCGTGCCGGGCACGCGCTGGCAGCCGGTGTACCTCGATGCCGCGCGCAGCAGCAGCGCGCGCTCGACCAATGATGGCAGCCTGTCCGCGCTGAAGCCGGTGGCATCCACCGGCCAGACCTACGCCGCGCTGGTGTCGCTGCCGACGGCCACGGACCCGCACACCACCGGCACGGTCGCGGCGGCGGGGGCGGGCACCCTGTTCGACGCGCTGTCGTTCCTGACCCAGCTCAGCCTCATGGAGCCGCTGGCGCTGACCTACACCACGCCGGTGTTCACGCGGCATGTCGATGTCGTCGGCCCGGCGAACCTCGTGCTGCATCTCGCCACGCTCATGCCGGTGGCCGACATCCACGCGGTGATCGCCGATGTCTGGCCGGATGGCAGCGCGCACGCGGTCGGCGTCGGCCGCCTGCGCACCAGCTATCCGGACGTGATCCGCGAGCGTTCGCTGCTGGACGAGGCGGGCAACATCGTGCAGCCCTATGGCGATTTCAGCGCGCAGACACTGAACGTGCCGGGCCGCACGCGCGAGTACCAGGTGGAGTTCTGGCCCATCGGCAACCGCTTCCAGGAAGGGCACCGTCTGCGCCTGTACCTGCTCGGCACGTCGGGCTACCAGTTGCCGGCCCCCGGTCTGCTGAACCGGGTGTCCCTGGGTGGCGACACGCCATCGCGCCTGCTGCTGCCGGTGCTGCCCGGCAGCGATGCGCTGGCGGCCATGGGAGACCGGTGATGGCGCCTGCCGGTGTGGCCGGGCCGGCCTGGCACAGGCTGTCCCTGGGCGACGCGCTGCTGGCCGAGAGCGAGCTCGCGCGCATACGCTGCCGCTTCACGGCCGATCCGGCGGCGGCCTTGGCGGACGCGGCCATCTTCTCGCGTCATGAGTCCGAGGGCCGCATGCACTGCGAGCTGGTGCTCTATCTGTCGCCGGCGCTGTCGGCGCTGGCCGCCGGACTCGGCGCGTGTCCGTGTTCCCGCCCGGCGCGCGCGGGGCTGGGCCTGGCGGCCGGGGAGGAGGAGGCCTGGGCTGCGCTCTTTCCGGCGCTGGTGTAGGCTGGCTCATCCCCACGCAGGAGGCAGGCCATGGCCCGTGTCAGCATCTACCTCAACTTCCCCCGCCAGACCGAGGAGGCGTTCCGCTTCTACCGAGAGGTCTTCGGCGGCGACTTCAGCGGCCCCATCCACCGCTTCAGCGACGGTCCCGCCGGCGGCCCGTCGCTGGCCGAGGCCGACCGCGACCTGGTCCTGCACATCGAGCTGCCCATCCTGGGCGGCAGCTGCGTGCTCATGGGCACGGACGCGCCGGAGTCCATGGGCTTCACGGTGGCGCAGGGCAACAATGTGCACATCAACCTGGAGCCGGACACGCGCGCCGAGGCCGAGCGCCTGTACGCCGCGCTGTCCGCCGGCGGCACGGTCGAGATGCCGCTGCAGGACATGTTCTGGGGCGCTTATTTCGCCAGTTTCAGTGATCGCCACGGTGTGCGCTGGATGATCAACTGCACGGGGCAATGAGCATGGCCGAGCAGGCGCAGAGCGCTCCCGAAGCCCTGCCGCAGGCCATCACCGGCTTCCACCAGGACGAGGAGGGGCACTGGGTCGCTGACCTGGCCTGCGGTCATGGTCAGCATGTGCGCCACAATCCGCCCTGGACCAGCCGGCCCTGGGTGCTGACGGCGGATGGCCGCGCCGCGCATCTGGGGCAGGTGCTGATGTGCAGGCGCTGTGTCTCGGGCTAACATCCGGTGTCGGGGTGTGACGGACACCATCGCGGCGTTGCCGGCCGCATCACAACAAGAACAGGGGATGAACTCATGCAAAAGGTTGTCGATTACATCATCGTGGGCGGGGGCTCCAGTGGCTGCGCGCTGGCCGGACGCCTGAGCGAGGATGCCGGCAGCGAGGTGCTGCTGCTGGAGGCGGGCGGCAAGGGCGACAACTGGCTGGTCAACACGCCGGCGGCGGTCATCCTGGAAGTGCCGGTGCCGGTCAACAACTGGGCCTTCGAGACGGTTCCTCAGCCCGGCCTGAACGGACGTTGCGGCTACCAGCCGCGCGGCAAGGTGCTGGGCGGTTCATCTTCCATCAACGCCATGGTCTACATCCGCGGCCACCACAGCGACTACGACGAGTGGGCGGCGCTGGGCAACACAGGCTGGGGCTGGAATGACGTGCTGCCGTACTTCAAGCGCTCCGAGGACAATCGCCGCATCCGTGACCAGTGGCACGGGCAGGGCGGTCCGCTGGTGGTCAGCGAGCTGCAGACCGACAACCCGTTCCAGCAGCATTATCTGGAGGCCGCCCGCCAGGTCGGCTATCCGGTCACCGACGACTTCAACGGCGCCGAGCAGGAAGGCGTGGGCATCTACCAGGTCACGCAGGAGAACGGCGAGCGCTGGTCGGCGTATCGCGGCTATGTGAAGCCGCATCTGGACCGGCCCAACCTGACGGTGGAGACCGGCGCCTACGCCCGCCGCGTGCTCTTCGAGGGCAAGCGCGCGGTCGGCGTGGAGTATCGCCGGGGCCGCGAGGTGCTGACCGTGCGCGCGCGGCGTGAGGTCATCCTGTCCGCCGGCGCGTTCCAGTCGCCGCAGCTGCTCATGCTCTCCGGCATCGGTGACGCCGCCGAGCTGCAGAAGCATGGCATCCCGGTCGTGCAGCATCTGCCGGGCGTGGGCCGCAACCTCAAGGACCACCCGGATTTCATCTTCGGCTACAAGTCGGACGACGTGAACCTGCTCGGCATATCGCTCAAGGGCGGCGTGCACCTGATGCGCCAGATCGGACGCTACCGCCGCGAGCGGCGCGGCCTGATCAGCTCCAACTTCGCCGAGGCCGGCGGTTTCCTGAAGACCGATCCGGCGCTGCCGGCGCCGAACATCCAGCTGCATTTCGTCATCGGCTTCGTCGACGACCATGCCCGCAAGCTCAGCCTGGGCCACGGCTTCTCCTGCCATGTCTGCCTGCTGCGTCCGCGCAGCACGGGCACGGTGACCCTGCGCGACGCCAATCCCGACAGCGCGCCGGTGATCGACCCGCAGTTCCTCAGCGACCCGGCGGATGTCGAGGAGCTGGTGGCCGGCTTCCGCATGACCGAGAAGCTGATGAAGGCGCCGGCGCTGGCGAAGTTCATCAAGTCCGACCCGTTCACGGCCAATGTGCGCACGGATGACGATGTCCGCGCCATCCTGCGTCAGCGCGTGGACACGGTCTACCATCCGGTCGGCACCTGCCGCATGGGTGTCGATGACGCCGCGGTGGTCGATCCTTCGCTGCGCGTGCGTGGTGTCGAAGGCCTGCGCGTGGTCGACGCCTCGATCATGCCGACCATCATCGGCGGCAACACCAACGCGCCGTCCATCATGATCGGCGAGAAGGCGGCGGATCTGATCCGCCAGGGCTGAGCGGTGGGCTCAGGTCCCGCTATGCGGGCATGAAAAAGGGGCGCCGAGGCGCCCCTTTTTCATGCTCCGGCGAACTCAGCCGCGAGGCCCGCCGATGAGGGTCTTGAGCGGCGCGGTCACCAGGTCGGCGACCTTGGTGGCGGCGCCCAGGGCGTGCTTCTCCACGCGCGAGGGCTTCTTGCCGACCTTGCCGTCGAACTCGAGGACATCGTCCTCCATGCTGCTGTAGCGCAGCATGGGGATGTCGGCCATGTAGTCCTGGGTGACCCGCCATGGCGCGTCCTTGCCCTGGCGCGGCAGGCGGTCGGCGGCGCGGCGCACGTAGCCGGACGACAGGCCGCCGAACACGGTGTCGGGGGTGTGCTGGCTGCTGTCGCCGCGGACCTTGAAGACCTGATAGCCCTTCTTGTCCATGTGCCTGATCAGGCGGCAGAAGTACTCGGAGGCGATGTCGGCCTTCAGCGTCCAGGAGGCGTTGGTGTAGCCGAACACCATGGCGGCGTTGGGCACGTCCTCCAGCAGCACGCCCTTGTAGGTCAGCTTGTCGCCGACCTTGACCGGCTGGCCGTCGACCGTGACCGCCACGCCGCCCATGATCTGGATGTCCAGGCCGGTGGCGGTGATGATGATGTCCGCCTTCAGTTCCTTGCCCGACTTGAGCAGGATGCCGTCCTGGGTGAAACGCTCGATGTGGTCGGTCTCGATCGAGGCCTTGCCCTGGCGCAGCACCTTGAACAGGTCGCCGTTGGGCACCACGCACAGGCGCTGGTCCCAGGGCGCGTAGCTCGGGCTGAAATGGCGGATGTCGACGTTGCTGCCCCTGAGTTGGCGCTTGGCCATGGCCAGGATGAAGCGGCGCACGACTTCGGGCTTGGTGCGCGCGGTCTGGAAGATCAGGCGCTGGATGCCGATGTTGCGGGCGCGGTTCATCTTGTAGGCGAGCTTGGCGGGCAGGGTGGCCTGCAGCGCCCGGCTGAGCGGGTCGACGGCCGGCACCGAGAGGATGTAGGTCGGCGAGCGCTGCAGCATGGTCACGTGCTCGGCCTTGTCGGTCATGTTCGGCACCAGCGTGATGGCGGTGGCGCCGGAGCCGATGATGACCACGCGCTTGCCGCTGTAGTCGAAGTTCTCCGGCCAGAACTGCGGGTGCACGATCTGGCCCTGGAAGTCTTCCTCGCCCGGGAACTGCGGGCGGAAGCCCTGGTCGTAGTTGTAGTAGCCGGAGCAGCCGAGCAGGAAGCGGGCGGTCCAGGTCTCGACATTGCCGCCTTGTTCGTCGCTGGTGGTCACGGTCCACAGCTTGTCCTGCGAGGACCAGCTGGCGGAGACGACCTTGCGGCCGAAGCGGATGTCCTTGTCGACGCCGTATTCCTCGGCGGCTTCGCTGACGTACTGCTTGATCAGGTGGCCGTCGGCGAGCACGCGCGGCGACAGCCAGGGCTTGAAGTTGAAGCCGAAGGTGTACATGTCGGAGTCGGAGCGGATGCCGGGGTAGCGGAACAGGTCCCAGGTGCCGCCGACGGCCTGGCGGCGCTCGAGGATGGCGACGCGCTTGTCCGGGCACTTGCGCTTGAGGTGGCAGGCCGCGCCGATGCCGGAGAGACCGGCGCCGATGATGATGACGTCTTGGTGCTGGGTGGTCATTTGCTATGTCTCGCACAGGTGGACGAGACATAACGTATGTGAACGGGAGGTCACAGTCAATATTTGACAACGATCATTGTCATTCTTTGCGACCAATGGCGTGACTGGATGGTCGCGACATTGTGCCGGCGTTTCTCATGGCCGTCGCAGTACCAGGGTCGCGTTGGTGCCGCCGAAGCCGAAGCTGTTCGACATGACCGTGCGCAGGCCGGCGTTGTCGATGCGCTCGCGCACGATGGGCAGACCCTCGGCTTCCGGGTCCAGCGTGTCGATGTTGGCCGAGGCGGCGATGAAGTCGTCGCGCAGCATGAGCAGGCAGTAGATGGCCTCGTGCACGCCGGCCGCGCCCAGGGCGTGTCCGGACAGCGACTTGGTCGAGCTGATGCGCGGCGCGTGGTCGCCGAAGACGGCGCGCACGGCCCGGAGTTCGGCGGCATCGCCGACCGGGGTGGAGGTGCCGTGGGTGTTCAGGTAGTCGATGGGGGTGTCGACCGTGGCCAGCGCCATCTTCATGCAGCGCTCGGCGCCTTCGCCGCTGGGCGCGACCATGTCGTAGCCGTCGGAGGAGGTGCCGTAGCCGACGATCTCGGCGAGGATGTCGGCGCCACGCGCGACGGCGTGCTCATAGGCCTCGACCACGACGATGCCGCCGCCGCCGGCGATGACGAAGCCGTCACGGCCGGCGTCGTAGGCGCGCGAGGCTTTCTCCGGTGTGTCGTTGCGCAGGCTGGACATGGCGCCCATGGCGTCGAACATGCACGACTCCTGCCAGCTTTCCTCTTCGCCGCCGCCGGCGAAAACGATGTCCTGCTTGCCGAGCTGGATCTGCTCGACCGCGTTGCCTATGCAGTGCGCGCTGGTGGCGCAGGCGGAGGCGATGGAGTAGTTCACGCCCTTGATGCGGAAGGCGGTGGCCAGGCAAGCCGAGACCGTGCTGGCCATGGTGCGCGGCACCATGTACGGCCCCATGCGCTTGACGCCCTTGTCGCGGGCGATGTCGCAGGCCTCGGCCTGGTTGGCGCTGGATGTGCCGCCGGAGCCGGCGATGAGGCCGGTGCGCGGGTTCGACACCTGCTCCGGCGCCAGTCCGGCCATGTCGATGGCGCGCTGCATGGCGACGCAGGCGAAGGCGGCGGCGTCGCCCATGAAGCGGCGCTGCTTGCGGTCGATCAGCGCGTCCAGGTCCAGGCCGGTGATGCTGCCGCTGACCTGGCTGCGCATGCCCAGCTCGGCGTACTTCGGGTTGAAGCGTATGCCGGAGCGGCCGTGCCAGAGGCTGTCCCTGACGGTCCCGGCATCGTGGCCGAGGCAGGAAACAATGCCGAAACCGGTGATGACGACGCGACGCATGAGTCTCTCCTGCTGTGGGCGGGGCCGGCGCCAGCATGGCAGGCCGATCCGGCGCGGTTCGACTGCAGTATATGTCGCCCGCTGGCGGGCTGGCACACGACCATGGGCGACCCCGGCGCACATTTCCCTGTCCCGGGCTGACGGCCCGGCGGCCGGACCATGGCATGGCGGCTGGACACGGCGGGATGGCCGCGTATGATGGCCCGGCTTTCGTGCGGGTTTCCTGATTGAGGTGTCGCCATGTGGGTCGAACTGGGTCAATTCGCCTTGGTGCTGGCCTTCGTGGTCGCCCTGGTCCAGGGCAGTCTGCCCTGGGTCGGCGTGGCGCGCGGAGATGCGCGCCTGCAGTCGCTGGCGCGCCGGGCCGCCTACGCGCAGGCGGCGCTGCTACTGCTGTCCTTCGGCCTGCTGACGCTGGCTTTCCTGCGCAATGACTTCAGCGTCGACTATGTCGCCCGCCAGTCCAACACGCTGCTGCCGGTCTGGTACAAGGTCTCCGCTGTCTGGGGCGGCCACGAGGGCTCGCTGCTGCTCTGGGCGCTGGTGCTGTCGCTCTGGTCGGCCGCCGTCGCGCGCTTCTCGCGGGGGCTTCCGCTGGTCATGACCGCGCGCGTGCTCGCCATCCTCGGCCTGGTCAGCGTCGCCATCGTCAGCTTCATCCTGTTCACGTCCAATCCCTTCGAGCGCCTGCTGCCGGATTTCCCCATCGAGGGCAACGACCTCAATCCGCTGCTGCAGGATCCGGGCCTGATCTTCCATCCGCCCATGCTCTACATGGGCTATGTCGGCTTCTCCGTGCCCTTCGCCTTCGCCATGGCCGGCCTGCTCAGCGGGCGTCTGGATCCGGCCTGGGCGCGCTGGTCGCGGCCCTGGGTCATCGTCGCCTGGTCCTTCCTCAGCCTAGGCATCGCGCTCGGCTCCTGGTGGGCATACTACGAGCTGGGCTGGGGCGGCTGGTGGTTCTGGGACCCGGTCGAGAACGCCTCGTTCATGCCCTGGCTGGCCGGCACCGCGCTGCTGCATTCGCTGGCGGTGACCGAGAAGCGCGGCGTGTTCAAGGCCTGGACCGTGCTGCTCGCCATCATCGCCTTCGCGCTCAGCCTGCTCGGCACCTTCCTGGTCCGCTCCGGCGTGCTGACCTCGGTGCACGCCTTTGCCTCCGACCCGTCGCGCGGCCTGTTCGTGCTCGGCATCCTGGTCGTGGTCGTGGGCGGGGCGCTGGCCGTGTTCGCCTGGCGCGGCGCCAGCCTGCACAGCGAAAGCCGGCACGCGCTGGCCTCGCGCGAGATGTTCCTGCTCGCCAACAACCTGTTCCTGCTCACGGCGGTCGTCATCGTGCTGCTGGGCACGCTGTTCCCGCTCATCGCCGATGCCCTCGACCTGGGCAAGATCTCGGTCGGGCCGCCGTATTTCAACCTGCTGTTCGCGCCGCTGGTCCTGCTGCTGCTGTTTTTCCTGGGCATCGGTCCGCAGACGGGCTGGAAGCGCCAGGCCATGGATGTGGTCATGCTGCCCATGTTCAAGGTGCTGGTCGCCGCCGTGCTCATCGGCGTCGCGCTGCCGCTGCTGATCTTCGGCCACATGCCCTGGTACGTCGGCCTGTCCGTGGCGCTCTGCGCCTGGGTGGCCGGCGGCATGCTCGCCGACATCGCGCGCAAGACCCGCCACGCCGACAGCCTGGGCCAGGGCCTGCGCCGTCTGCCGCGCAGCTACTGGGGCATGCAGTCGGCTCATCTCGGCCTGCTCATGGTCGTGCTCGGCGTGGCGCTGACCTCGGCCTACAGCACCGAGAAGGATGTCCGCCTCGCGCCCGGCCAGGAGCTGGCGGTGGATGATTATCTCTTCCGTTTCGAAGGCGTGGCGGATCACGCCGGGCCGAACTATGTCGCGCAGCGCGGCACGCTGACCGTGACCCGGGGGAGCTGGGTGGAGACGCTGCATCCGGAAAAGCGCGTCTACCGCGTCCAGCAGAACCCCATGACCGAGGCGGCCATCACCGGCAATCTCTGGCGCGACCTCTATGTCGCGCTGGGCGAGCCGCTGGGCGAGGGCGCCTGGGCCGTACGCGTCTACCACAAGCCCATGGTGCGCTGGATGTGGTTCGGCGCGCTGTTCATGGCCTTCGGCGGCCTGCTCTGCCTGCTCGACAAACGCTACCGCCTGCGCCAGGCCCATCCAGGGAGGCGCTGACATGACGCCGCGTACCCGCATCCTCGCTTTCCTGCTGCCGCTGGTGCTGTTCGCCGCCCTGGTCGTGCTGCTGTTCAGCCGCAACGGCAGCGACCCCAGCTTCCTGCCATCCGCCCGCCTGGGGCAGCCGGTGCCGGCCTTCCAGCTCGCCTCGCTGACCGAGCCGGGCGCCGTCGTCAGCGCCGCCCAGCTCCGGGGCGAGGTCACGCTGCTCAATGTCTGGGCCACCTGGTGTCCGTCCTGCCTGGTCGAGCATCCGGTGCTGATGAAGCTGGCCGATGCCGGCGTGCGCATCGTCGGCGTCAACTACAAGGATGACCGCGAGGCCGCGCTGGCCTGGCTGCGCGACAACGGCAACCCCTATCGCAGCGTCGCCTTCGACGAGCGCGGCGACCTCGGGCTGGATCTGGGTGTCTACGGCGCGCCCGAGACCTATCTGATCGACCGCGCGGGGCGCATACGCTATCGCGCGGTGGGCGTGCTCGATGACCGCGCCTGGACACAGGAGCTGAAGCCGCGCTATGACGCGCTGGTGTCCGGGCAGCCATTGCCGGGGGAGGGGTCGTGATGACCGTGCCGTATTGCCTGCGCGCGCTGGCTGGCGCGCTGCTGCTGAGTGCCGGTGTCGCCGGCGCCAGCATCGATGTCCATGAGTTCCGCGACGCCGCCGAGGAGGCGCGCTACCGCGTCCTGATCGAGGAGCTGCGCTGCCCGAAGTGCCAGAACACCAATCTCGCCGGCTCCGACGCCGAGCTGGCCGGAGATCTCAAGGAGCGCGTCTACGAACAGGTGCGCGCCGGCCGCAGCGATGCCGAGATACGGGATTACCTGGTCGCCCGCTACGGTGACTTCATCAGCTACAAGCCACCCATGCGCGCCGGCACCCTCCTGCTCTGGTGGGGGCCGCTGCTGTTGCTGGCCGGCGCCGGCCTGGCCCTGATCCTGCGCGCCCGCCGCAAGCCGGCGCGCCAGCAGCCGCTGAGCGCCGAGGAGAAGGCCGGCCTGCAGCGCCTGCTCACCGGCCGGTCCGATCTGGAGCCGAGATCATGAGTCCCTTCCTGACCCCCTTGCTGCTGGCCTGCCTGCTGCTGGCCCTGCTGACGGCGCTCTGGCTGCTCTGGCCGCTGCGCGGCGGCGCGGCGGACGCCGGCCAGTCGCCGCGCGCGCTGGGGCTGCGCGTCTACCGCGAGCGTCTGGACGAGCTCAACGCCGATCACATGCACAGCCGCATCGATGCCGACACCTATGCCGCGCTCAAGCTGGAGCTGGACCGGAGCCTGCTCGCCGACAACGCCGGCCCGGCGGCTGCCGGTCCGGACAGGGTCCGGTCGCGGCGCGGCCTGGCGCTGGCGGTCCTGGTGTTGCTGCCGGCGCTCAGCCTGGGGCTGTATCTGGGCTGCTTCCTGAACCCGCATGTGGCCACCGACCTGCGCAATCAGGCCGAGCTGACCGCGCCGCTGGAGCGCATGCTGGCCGGAGAACCGCCGGGACCGGAGGCCGAGCGCCACAGCCTGCCCGAGTTCATGCGCGTGCTGCAGCGCCGTGTGCAGGCCGATCCCTCCGACGCCGATGGCTGGTACGCGCTGGGCATGGGCTTCATGCAGGCACAGGAGCCCGGGCCGGCCAGGGGCGCGTTGGCACGCGCCGCCGAGCTGAGGCCGGATGACGAGCAGATCGTGCTCAGCTATGCGCAGGCGTCCATCCTGACCCAGCAGGGCGACATGGACCCGACCGTGCGCGGCCTGCTCGGCCGCATCCTGAGCCGGCAGCCGGATCATCAGGGCGCCTTGCTGATGCTGGGCGTGGGCAGCCTGCGCGCCGGCGACCGCGCCACCGCGCTGGCGGCCCTGGAGCAGCTGCAGGTGCTGCGCGCCGCGCATCCGGGCACGCAGGCGGATGACGATGCCGCCAACCAGCGCATCGCCATGCTCATCGCCGAGGCCCGCCAGGACCCGGCCGCCGGGATCAGCGGCCGGCGCATCGAGGTCGAGGTCGCGCTGGCGCCCGAACTGGCGCGCGCTATCCCGGCCGATGCCACGCTCTTCGTCTTCGCCCGCGCCCTGCAGGGCCCGCCCATGCCGGTCGCGGCCCTGCGCCGGGCGGTCGGCGAATTTCCGCTGCGGGTGACGCTGAGCGACGCCGACAACCTGTCATCCGACCGCCCGCTGTCGCAGGAAGGCGCGCTGGTGGTGTCCGCGCGCATCTCGCGCAGCGGCAGCGCCACGCCGGCGTCTGGCGACTGGGAGGCGGTCGGCGTGCCGGTGGAGAAGGACAGCCAGGGACTGGTGCGTCTGCGCATCGGCCAGATCCGGCCCTGAGCTGTCGTCCGGGCCGGTCCGGCGGGTGCGGCCCGGAATGGCCATTGGTCGCAGACTCCCGGCCCTCCCTTGTGACAAGGGGGGGTTGGCAGTTATTCTTGCCGCCTCGTGATTGGGAGTGTGTTGGATGCGTATTATTCTTCTGGGCGCGCCGGGCGCCGGCAAGGGCACCCAGGCCCAGATCATCATGAACCGCTACGGCATTCCGCAGATCTCGACCGGCGACATGCTGCGCGCCGCCGTCAAGGCCGGCACCGAGCTGGGCGTCGCCGCCAAGAAGGTCATGGATGAAGGTGGCCTGGTCTCCGATGACATCATCATCGGTCTGGTCAAGGAGCGCATCACCCAGCCGGACTGCGCCAAGGGCTTCTTGTTCGACGGCTTCCCGCGCACCATCCCGCAGGCCCAGGCCATGATCGACGCCGGCGTGAATATCGACCATGTCGTCGAGATCCGCGTCGCTGACGAGGAAATCATCGCTCGCCTGTCCGGCCGCCGCGTGCACCCGGGTTCGGGCCGCGTCTACCATGTCCTGCACAATCCGCCCAAGGTCGAAGGCAAGGATGACGTCACCGGCGAGGATCTGGTGCAGCGTCCGGATGACAGCGAGGCGACCGTGCGCCACCGCCTGGACATCTACCACAGCCAGACCCAGCCGCTGGTGGGCTTCTACCAGGCCCGCGACGGCCAGCCCGGCGCGGCCAGGTACAGCCTGGTCGAAGGGGTGGGCTCGGTCGACGACATCACCACGCGCATGCTGGCGGTGCTCAAGTAAGCATTGGCGCCATGCCCTCCGGAAACGCCGCGTCTGACGCGGCGTTTTCATTTCCGGCGGCCGCCCGGCGCATGGGGTTCCCTGCCGGCCGGGCATCTGCTTCAATCCGGCCATGACCGCCCCGATGCCCCGACGAGAGCCCTCCATGCCTGCTGCAAACCATCCCCGCATCGGGGTCATCCTGGCCAACCTGGGCACGCCGGACGCGCCGACCGCGCCGGCGGTGCGCGCCTGGCTGCGCGAATTCCTCAGCGATGGCCGCGTCATCGAGGTGCCCCGGCTGGTCTGGTTCTTCATCCTGCGCCTGTTCATCCTGCCGTTCCGTCCGAAGCGGGTGGCCCGCGCCTATGCCGGCATCTGGACGGATGACTCGCCCATGCGCCAGACGCTGCTGGCCCAGGTCGAGGGCGCGCGCGCGCGGCTGGCGGCGGCCTTTCCCGGGCACGACATCCGCGTGCTGCCGGGCATGAGCTACGGCAGGCCGGCGTTGCGCGAGGCCCTGGCGGCCATGGCCGACCGCGACGAACTGGTGGTGCTGCCCCTGTTTCCGCAGTTCTCGGCGACATCGACCGCGCCGGTGTTCGATCAGGTCACGGCCTGGCTGGGTGGCCAGCGCCGCCTGCCCGGCGTGCAGCTGGTGCGCGACTACCATGTCCATCCGGCCTATGTCGAGGCGCTGGCGCGGTCGCTGGAGCGGCACTGGGCGGCGCATGGCCGCGCCGAGCGCGTGCTGTTCTCCTATCACGGCATCCCGCAGCCCTACGCCGACAAGGGCGACCCTTATCCGGCGCAGTGCCGCGCCACCACCGAGGCGGTCGTGCACCGTCTGGGCCTGGCGGATGGCGAATGGGCCATGAGTTTCCAGTCGCGCTTCGGCCTGCAGGAGTGGGTCAGGCCGTACACCGACCAGCTGCTGGGCGAGTGGGGCGCGGGTGGCGTGGCCTCGGTGCAGGTGATCTGTCCGGCGTTCTCGGCCGACTGCCTGGAGACGCTGGAGGAGATCGCGGTTGAGAACCGCGAGGTATTCCTCAAGGCGGGTGGCACGCGTTATGAGTATGTGCCGGCGCTGAACGCGGAGTCGGCGCATCTGGACATGATCGCGGACATCCTGAGCGGGCGCATCTCCGCGGCGCTGGCGGGCTAGACCTTCAACCGGCCCGGGACGGCATGGCATGAGCAAGCGAACCGGGCGGTTGCCACAGCCGCCTTCCTCATCCCCCCCGACCGCCCGGCGCTGGCTGCGGCGATTGGCGGCCGCGCTGGCGCTGCTCGTCCTGCTGCTGCCTGTCCTGGTCGTCGTCGTGGCCTGGCTCGCCGGCCTGCGGGTGCAGGGGCCGGGCTGGCGCGACGGCCCCACGCTGGCGCTCTGGCAGCTGCGCAGGCATGACTGCCTGGCCTTGCAGGGCGAGGGGCTGCGCATCGCGGACTGGCGGCCCTTGCGCATCCATCTGGACCGGCTGACGGTCAACAGCTGTCCGTCTTCCGCCGAGGCCACGCCTCCACCCGCCTTGCCGGATTTCGACCTGCAGGTCGCGCGGCTGGATGTCGCGCCCTTGCCACCGCTGCGGCTGGATGTCCGCCTGCGCGCGCAGCGCTGGCAGATGACCGGCAGTCATGCCGGCAGCCGCATCGAGGCGACGTATGAGCGGGAGAGCGGGCGCTGGCGGGCATCCGGCGGGCTGCAGGCCGCCGATGTCCGGGCCGGCCTGACGGGACATGTCGCGCTGGCGGGCGACGGCCTCTGGCTGCCCGGCAGGCTGACGGCGCAGGTCCAGGCCCGTGGGCAGGGACTGGGGCAGGCGGGCATGCCGCAACGCGCCGATGCCATCGTGCGCGCCGCGCTCGGCGATGACCGGCGCTGGACGCTGGATGCCGACCTGTCGTCGCCGCTGCCGCTGGCGGCCGGCTGGCGGCTGACGGCGCACAAGGCCCTGAGCGCGCGCGGCGATGCCGGGGGCGTCAGCCAGCTGCAGGCCGATCTGCTGGCCGAGGGCCCGCAGGGGCAGGCGCGGCTGCTGCTGACCGGCGGGGAGGGCGCCATGGCCGGGGAAGGTGAGCTGCGTCTGTCCGGCCCGGCGCTGGCCGGCCGCCTGCCGCTGCGCTGGACCCGCCGGCAGCTGACACTGGCGCCGGCCGGGCTGGCGCTGCCGGGCGCATTGGCGCTGACGTTGCCGCAGCCGGTGGACATCCCGCTGGCGGCCAGCGGGCGTGTCAGCCTGTCGCTGCTCCTGCGTCATCAGGCGCTGGCGGTGACCATGCCGGATGCCGATGTCTCCTGGGGCGACGAGGGCTGGTCCTGGCAGGGCAGGGTGCGCCTGTCCGGCCAGCAGTCGGGGTTCGGGGTCGATGGCGGCTGGCAGGGCCGCGCCAGCGCCGCCGGCCTGGCCGGCGAGCCCCTGCGGATGAATGTGCGCGGCCGGGATCTGGCGCTGGCCATCGTGGCCCCCGTCGATGGCTTGCGCGCGCCGGACTGGCCGCTGCGCGCGAGCTTCAGCGGCCATCAGGGTGCTTATCCGCTGCAGGGCGCGCTGACGGTCCGGCGGCAGGGCGGCGACTGGCTCGGCGAACTGCAGGCGAGTTCGCGCCTGGCGGTCTATGACAAGGGCGGCGAGGCCGTGCTGACCATGCCCTGGCTGCTTCGTGACGGTCTCCTGCAGGCGCAGCCGGGCTCGCGCCTGACGCTGGCCCAGGGGCTGAAGGGCGGCCTGCTGGTCAAGTCCGCCACGCTGACGGCGCGCACGCCCTTGCGGCTGGTGGACGCCCTGCCGCAGGGCAGCCTGACGCTGACCGCCGGCGGACTGGTGTCGGCGCGCGCGGGCCTGCCGGCGCTGACCGGCGACATCACCCTGCAAGGCCGGCGTGGCCGCGCCAGCCTGCGTCTGCCGGACTGGAGCAGCAGCCTGGATGTGGATGCCGCGCTCGCCGGCGCGGGCGCCAGCGGCCATGCCGTGCTCGACACGCCGCTGTCCGAGGCCATGAGCAAGGGGCTGGGGTTCACGTTCCGGCAGGGGCGCGCCCGCGTCGAGGCGGACTGGCTCTGGCGCGAGGGCGTCAGCGCGCGCGGCCAGGCCCGGCTCAGCGATCTCGCGCTGGACTGGGGTGGTATCAAGGCTGCCGGCGGCCAGGCCAGCCTGCGCTTCACCGGCACGGACGCGGGCGATTTCTCGCTGGTCAGCGAGGGGCCGGTGACGCTGGACACAGTGGATGTCGGCACGCCGGTCACCCAGGTCAGCCTGAAGCTGAGCGGCGATCCGGCCGGCTGGCGTCTGTCGGATGTCTCCGCGTGCGCGCTCGGCGGGCGCGTCGGCGCGCCGGCCCTGCACTGGCCGGCCGAGGACTACCAGACCATCACCATCGCCGGCATCGACCTGGCCCGCGTGGTGGCCTTGCAGGGGCAGGACAGTTCGCCGGTCAGCCTGACCGGCACGGTCGGCGGCGAGCTGCCGGTCAGGTTGGGGCGGACCACGCTGGCGCTGCGCCAGGGCGAGCTGCGCAACGAGGTGCCGCTCACCCTGCGCATCCTGCCGTCGGCCGGCGTGACCGCCATGAGCCAGTCCAACCGCGCCGTGCAGCTCGCCATGGACACGCTCAGCAACCTGCTGGTCAGCGACTTCCGGGCGAAGCTGGACATGGCGCCCGACGGCTGGCTGGACGCCGCGGTGACCCTGCGTGGCGACAGTATTCAACCGAATCGCCAGCCGGTCGTTCTGAACTACACGCATCGGGAAAATGTGCTGGAGCTATTGCGCAGCCTGCGCATAGGTGACGAAATATCGCAGCAGGTCATGGACAGGCAGGGGCTCGCGCCCTGACACGCGCCGACCGGCGGACCTGGACGGCAATCAATCAACGGAGGGTGCGACAACATGAGACACCTGTGGCTGGCGGCCCTGCTGCCGGTGGGCGCGACCATGGCGGCCTGCACGCCGCGCATCGCGCTGGAGGCTCCCAAGGAGCCGATCACCATCAACATGAACGTCAAGATCGATCACGAGATCCGTCTCAAGGTCGAGAAGGATGTCGACAAGCTCACCGCCGACAGCGCCCTGTTCTGAGGAGGATTCCATGAAGAAGACAACCGGCTTTCTGGCCGTTCTGCTGCTCACCGCGAGCCCGCTGGTGATGGCATTGGAGCTGGGTGACGCCAAGACCCAGGGTCTGGTCGGCGAGCAGCCCGACGGCTATCTCGGCGTGGTCCAGGCCACGCCGGACGCGGTGGCGCTGGCCGCCGAGATCAACGCCAAGCGCAAGGCCGCCTACCAGGACATCGCCAGCAAGAACGGCGCCACCCTGGCCCAGGTGGGCGCCATGACCGGGCAGAAGGTCATCGACAAGGCCCCCGCCGGCACCTATGTGAAAACGCCGGACGGGCAGTGGGTGAAGAAGTAAGGGGAGATGCGCGGGAGCGCGGGGGCGCAGGCTAGTGAAAGTCCTGCCAGTGGTTGAGGTTGGCGAAGGCCGCGTCGTCGTCCGTCATGTCCACCAGCACCGCGTCCTGCCGCCGGCACCAGGCATGGACGCGGTGTTCGCCAGCCAGCAGGCAATCGCGCAGATCATCGGTCAGTGACAGGTGCACGAGCATGTGCAGCCACTGCGGCTGGTCGCCGCTGCGGGCGACGGCGAGCCGCTTTTCCGGACCCGCCGACCGCAGGCCCCGCCACAGGCGCACGCCGATGTCGACAGGCAGGCAGGGGGTGTCGACCGGGGCGACCAGCACCCAGCTATCGTCCGCGCCGTCCGCGCGCAGATGGGGCAGGGCCGAGGCCAGGCCAGCCAGCGGTCCTGGCGTGCCGGGCCAGTCATCGGCGATCACGGCGCGGACACGGCCATCATCCAGCCAGGGCTGGTAGCGGGCGGGATCGCGGTTGGCGCTGACCCAGAGCGATGCCACCTGCGGCGCCAGCCGAGCCAGCGTGTGTTCGAACAGTGACCGGCCCCGCCAGGGCAGCCAGGCCTTGTCCTCGCCATCCACACGCCGGCCGGCGCCGCCGGCGAGGATGAGCCCGGCCAGCGGCGGGCAGGGTGCGATTTCATGTTGGCTGGACATCGGGCGCGCGGCTCCTTTGCTACACTCCACTATGCTAACCCCTAGAGCCCGCCGCATGTCCGATCTCGATGCCGCCCTGATGCCGGATGCCCGTTCGCCGGCCGCGTCCGCGCCGGCCGGCGATGCGTCCGCCGGCGGGCGGGTGCGCACGGTGGGCCAGGCGCTGGGCCCGCAGGGGCCGTTCGCGGCGAAAATCCCCGGTTACCAGCCGCGCGAGCCGCAGATGCGCATGGCCGAGGCGGTGGAGCAGGCGCTGGTCGAGAAGTCGCTGCTGCTGGTCGAGGCCGGCACCGGCACCGGCAAGACCTACGCCTATCTGGTGCCGGCGCTGCTCTCCGGCCGCAAGACCATCGTTTCCACCGGCACCCGCAACCTGCAGGACCAGCTCTTCCACCGCGACCTGCCGACGGTGCGCCAGCTGCTCGGCCTGCCGGTGCGCACCGCGCTGCTCAAGGGCCGCAGCAACTACCTCTGTCCGTACCGCCTGCAACAGCACCTGGCCGATGGTGAGCTGGTGTCGAAGCAGGCCGTGCACGATCTGCACCGGGTCGCGGCTTGGGCCAACAAGACCCGGTTCGGCGACATCGCCGAGCTTATAGACATCGCCGAGGATTCGCCGGTCTGGCCGCTGGTCACCAGCACGGCCGACAACTGCCTGGGCCAGGAGTGCCCGAAGCTGGACGACTGCCCGCTCATGAAGGCGCGCGAGAAGGCCGCCGAGGCCGAGCTCATCGTCGTCAACCATCACCTGTTCTTCGCCGACAAGGCGCTCAAGGACGAGGGCTTCGGCGAGCTGCTGCCCGACGTGGACGCGGTCATCTTCGACGAGGCCCACCAGCTGCCGGAGACGGCGGCCATGTTCTTCGGCCGGAACCTGTCCTCTCGGCAGATCCACGACCTGCTCGCCGACGCCCTGCGCGAGGTGCTGGCGGCCGGCGGCGACCTGCGCGGCATGAATGATCTGGCGCAGAACCTGGAGACGCGCCTGGCGCATTTCCGCCTGCTCATGGGCGAGGACGCGCGCAAGGGCGTGTGGTCCGAGATCAGCGGGCACCCCGAGTTTCCGGCCGCCATCGAGGCGGTGAAGCTGGCCATGGCCTGCGTCACCGAGGCGCTCTCGCCGCTCAAGGACAAGAGCAAGGGCCTGGAGAGCTGCCATCGCCGTGCCGAGGATCTGGCCGAGGCCTTCACCGAACTGACCGGCGAGACGCCGGAGAACCAGGTGCACTGGTTCGAGACCTTCCGCAAGGGCTTCGTGCTGCAATGGACGCCGCTGGAGATATCCGGCCCTTTCCGCGAGCTGCTCGACCGCGAGCCCATGGCCTGGGTGCTGACCTCGGCCACGCTGGCCGTGCGCGAGGATTTCCGCCACATCAGCGCCCAGCTCGGCCTGCCCGAGGATGCCGCCACGCTGCAGCTGCCCAGCCCCTTCGCCTACGAGCAGCAGGCGCTGTTCTACGTGCCGCGCGGCCTGCCCGATCCCGGCAGCTTCGAGTACACGCGCGCCACGCTGGAGGCGGCTTTGCCGGTGCTGCGCGCGAGCAAGGGCAGGGCGTTCTTCCTGTTCACCTCGCACCGTGCGCTCAAGGAGGCCGCCGACTGGCTGCCGAAGCAGCTCGACTACACCTTCCTGGTGCAGGGCACGCAGCCCAAGGCCGAGCTGCTGCGCCGCTTCGCCAGCACGCCGGAGTGCGTGCTGCTGGCCACCGGCGCGTTCTGGGAGGGGGTGGACGTGCGCGGGCAGGCGCTGTCGCTGGTCATCATCGACAAGCTGCCGTTCGCCTCGCCCGGCGAGCCGGTTGTCGCCGCGCGCCTGGATGCGTATAAAGCGCGGGGCCGCAACCCGTTCATGGCCTATCAGCTGCCGGCCGCCATCATCGCCATGAAGCAGGGCGCCGGCCGCCTGATCCGCGACGTGCTCGACACCGGCGTGCTCATGGTCTGCGATCCGCGTCTGCCGGGCCGCCCCTACGGCCAGCTGTTCGTGCAGAGCCTGCCGCCCATGCGGCGCACGCGCAGCCTTGACGAGGTGCGGGCCTTCTTCCGTTTCATCAACGATCTGGAGCCGGAATCGGCATGAATCTGCTGGCCCTGGAAACCGCCACCGAACATTGTTCCGTCGCCCTGCTGCGTGTCACGCCGGCGGGGGAGCGGGAGCTGGTGGCGCGCCGGCTGCATGCGCCCCGGCAGCAGACCGAGCTCATCCTGCCCATGATCGACGAGGTGCTGGCCGAGGCCGGGCTGGCGCTGACCGGGCTGGATGCGCTGGCGTATTCCCGTGGTCCGGGCGCGTTCACCGGCGTGCGCATCGCCGCCGCGGTCACGCAGGGGCTGGCGCTGGGCGCCGACCTGCCGGTGCTGCCGGTGTCCAGCCTGCAGGCGCTGGCGCAGGGCGCGCACCGCGCGCATGGCGCGAGTGCCGTGCTGGCGAGCTTCGATGCGCGCATGCAGGAGATCTACGCCGGCGCCTACCGGCTGGATGACGACGGCCTGATGCAGCCGCTGGCCGCCGAGGTCGCGGCCCGGCCGGATGCGCTGCCCGAGGCTTTCCGCGCCGCCTGGGCAGCGGCGACGGCCGGGCTGGCCGGCACCGTGGGCGCGGGCTCGGGCTGGAGCAGCTACGCGGCGACGCTGGCCGCCGCGCTGCCGGTGAGCCTCATGGCCGCCGAGCTGCCGCCGGACGCCGAGGATGTCGCCGCGCTGGCCCTGCCTTGCCTGCGCGCCGGACAGGCCATCGCGCCGGAGCTGGCCCTGCCGGTCTATCTGCGTGACGATGTCTGGAAGAAGCTGCCGGGACGCTGAGCGGAGCAAAAGCATGGAACCGAACTGGGACTACCCGAACCCGCACACCATGGCAGTTAGCGTCGAGGACGGCCATATCGACCTCATGCGCCACACCAACAACATTGTCTACCTGCAGTGGCTGGAGGCCGTGGCCTGGTCGCACTCGCAGTCGCTGGGCCTGGGGCCGGCCGAATACGAGGCGCTGGGGCATGGCATGGTGGTGCGCCAGCATGAGCTGAACTACCTGCAGGCCACCCGCCTGGGCGAGCGTATCCTGCTGGCGACCTGGCTGGTCAAGGTCGACCGGCTCTCGACCTGGCGCCGTTACCAGTTCATCCGCCTGGATGACGGCGAGACGGTATTCCGCGGCGGCACCCATTTCGTTTGTGTCGACATCGCCGAAGGCCGCCTGCGCCGCATGCCGCCCGAATTCCACGCCGCCTACGCCGCCGCCGCGCTGCCGGCCGACGTCGCCGGCATTTCCTGACCGTATCCAGTTTCCGACACAAGGAGTCATCTGATGGATTTCACCCTGGCCTGGCAGGCCGTCGTCATGGGCATCGTCGAGGGCATCACCGAGTTCCTGCCCATCTCCAGCACCGGCCACCTCATCCTGACCGCCGCCTGGCTGGATTTCTGGACCGAGGACAAGCGCGCGGTGTTCGAGGTCGCCATCCAGCTCGGCGCCATCCTCTCGGTCTGCTACGAGTACCGCCAGCGCCTGTGGGGCGTGGTCTCGCAGCTCGATCAGCCGCGCTCACAGCGTTTCGTCGCCAATGTGCTGATCGCCTTCCTGCCGGCGGCCCTGCTCGGCTTCTTCTTCCTCAAGGCACTGAAGGCGCACTTCTTCAACCCGACTTCGGTGGCCGTCGCGCTCGTGGCCGGCGGCCTGGTCATGCTCTGGGCCGA
>Ga0222424_100468_pt1 | contig 21755 bp, 21 predicted proteins | sample 2B2ome_FD_182468 | JGI IMG/M metagenome (GOLD analysis project Ga0222424, IMG submission 182468) | Enriched microbial communities from leaf-cutter ant dump, University of Wisconsin, Madison, United States - 2B200A (version 2) | ecosystem: Environmental > Terrestrial > Nest > Insects nest > Nest... | reverse complement strand
CATTCGCTGCTGTTCATCTGGAAGCGCAAGTTTGCTGCTCAGTTGCAGCCGCAGACGGGCTGCATCGTCAGCCAGAGGGTGTGGGGGGAATCTATCGAAATACCTATTTAGCAATCCCTGAAATCGGCCTCCAGCGCTTATGTAGAAAGCGCTGGCAGCTATCAAAAGCGGAGTTTCAGCGGGCCAGCAGCCCGGTGGCCTTGAGCGTGTCCGCCAGCCCCTGGGCGAACCGCTCGTACCCTGCCGCATTGGCGTGCACCGCATCGGCGCGCAGGCTTTCATTGGCCAGCACGCCGGACCACCCCTTTCCGTACAGGGGGATCTTCAGTTCGCTGGCGATGTCCTCGTACAGCGGGTGATCGCTGAGCCGCCCCGCCGCGGCGGCCATCAGCGACAGCTCGGGCACGGCCACCAGCAGCACCTGCGCGCCGCTGGCGCGCGCCTCCAGGCAGATCTGGCGCACGTTGGCGCGCGTGGCGGCGGCGCTCTGGCGGCGCAGAAAGTCGTTGCCGCCGATGCCCACGATCACCAGCGCGGGCTGGTGCGCCTGCAGCAGGTCGGGCAGGCGCGCGAGCGCCTGGGCCGAGGTGTCGCCCGACACGCCGCCGTTGACGATCTTCCAGCCCGTCAGGCTTTGCAGCACCGCGGGGTAGGCGGTGTCGGGCGAAGCGCCCACGCCGGAGGTCAGCGAATCGCCCAGCGCCAGCACGGTCGCCCCGGGCGGCACGGCCTGCGCGCGCGGCGCCTTGCGGCCGCAGGCGGCCAGGGGCGCGAGCATGGCGGCCAGCACGGCGCGGCGGTGCATGGCGCGGCTCATCGCAGGAACCCCAGCGCGAACGGCAGGCTCAGCATGCCCAGCACGGTGGACAGCGTCACCAGCCCTGCCACGTACGGCCCGTTGTAGCCCATGCGCGCCGCCAGCACGTAGCAGGTGGACGCGGTGGGCAGGGCCGAGAAGGCCAGCAGCACCGTGGCCTGCACGGGGCTGAGCCCGAACAGCCGCGCCATGGCGAAGGCCAGCAGCGGCTGCGCGAGGTGGCGGATGGCCAGCACCGACACGGACAGCGCCTTGCCGCGCGTGAGCAGGCCGAACTGCATGCCCGCGCCCGCGGCCATCAGGCCCAGCGCCAGCGAGGCGGCGCTGATGCGGCTCACCGTGGGCTCCGCCCAGGCGGGAATGCGAAAGCCCAGCAGGTTGGCGGCCAGGCCCGAAGCCGTGGCGATGATGAGCGGGTTGCGCAGCAGCTCGCGCGCGAAGCTGTGCTGGCCGTGCCGCGCCATGGGCCACACGGCGGCCACGTTGAACAGCGGCACGCACACGCCGATCAGCACCGCGATCATCAGCAGCCCCTGCGTGCCCGCCAGCCGCTCGGCGATGGCCAGGCCGATGAAGGAGTTGAAGCGGAACGCCACCTGCGCGCTCGCGGCATGGTCGCGCGCGTCGATGCGGCGGCCCAGCCAGGGCCAGTGCGGCAGGCTGTAGGCCAGCGCGATCCCCGCGACGCCCGAGAGCAGCCCCGCCGCGATCAGCCCCGAGGCCGCGCCCACGTCCATCGGGCTCTTGACGATGGACTGGAACAGCAGCACGGGAAAGAGCAGGTAGTACACCAGGCTCTCCACGGGCTGCCACACCGACCGGTTGAGCGCGGTGTACCGGCAGATGAGGTAGCCGCAGAGGATGAGGGAGAAGTCGGGAAGCAGGAGCTGGGCGTAGTTCACCTGCCGAGAATACCCGCAGACGGCGCGCTTTCTGCGGGTTAGCCCTTATGTGCAATCCGCAGTGCGCCGGGGCGGCCAATGCGCATACCATCACCGCTGTCTGCCAACCCTCACTCACTCAATCATTGAAGGAGAACTCGATGCATCGTCGTCATTGGATCGCACTGGCGCTGGCCGCCGCCGCTGGTTCCGCAGCCGCCCAGGGCTATCCCAACAAGGTGATCAGGCTGCAGGTGCCCTTTGCACCCGGCGGCACCACCGACATCATTGCGCGCGTGATCGCCGACCCCCTGGGCAAGGCCCTGGGCCAGAGCGTGATCGTGGAGAACAAGGCCGGCGGCGGCGGCATCGTGGGCGCGGCGGAAACGGCCCGCTCGGCCCCGGACGGCTACACGCTGGGCGTGGCCACCGTGTCCACCACCGCGGCCAACCCCGCCATCAACCCCAAGACGCCGTACAACCCGCTGACGGACTTCACGCCCATCATCAACATCGCGGCCACGCCCAACATCATCGCGGTGAACCCCAGCTTCCCGGCCAAGGACTACAAGTCCTTCGTGGCAGAGCTGAAGAAGTCGCCGGGCAAGTACTCGTATGCCTCCTCGGGCACGGGCGGCATCGGCCACCTGCAGATGGAGCTGTACAAGAGCCTGTCGGACACCTTCGTCACGCACATCCCCTACCGCGGCGCGGGCCCGGCCCTGAACGACACGGTGGCGGGCCAGGTGCCGATGATCTTCGACAACCTGCCCTCGGCCCTGCCGTTCATCAAGGACAACCGCCTGGTACCCATCGTGGTGGCCGCGCCCCAGCGCGTGGCGGCCCTGCCCAACACGCCCACCTTCAAGGAACTGGGCCTGGAGCCGGTGAACCGCATGGCCTACTACGGGATCCTCGGACCCAAGGGCCTGCCCAAGGACATCGTGGACAAGATCAACGCCGGCGTGCGCAAGGCCCTGGAAGACCCGGCCGTGAAGAAGCGCATCGAGGAAACGGGCTCGATCGTGATCGGCAACACGCCCGAGCAGTTCGCCGAGCAGATCAAGGCCGAGTTCTCGGTCTACAAGGAAGTGGTGGCCAAGCAGAAGCTGACGCTGGAATAACCCCGGCTTCCTTGCCCCCAAGCAAAACTGCCTGGCTTGCCAGGCAGTTTTTTTATGATGGCCGCCATGAACCCCGCCAGCCAGCACGCCATCGACGCCTTCGTGGACGCCCTGTGGCTGGAGGACGGCCTCGCGCGCAACACCCTGGCGGCCTACCGGCGCGACATCACGCTCTACGCCCAATGGCTGGCCGCGCAGGACGCTGCCCTGGCGATCGACGCCACGGCCGAGCACCACCTGCAGGCCTACTTCGCCGCGCGGCACGCGCAGACCCGCGCCACCTCGGCCAACCGGCGGCTCACGGTGCTCAAGCGCTACTTCCACTGGGCGCTGCGCGAGCGCCGCATCGCCGCCGACCCCACCGTGCGCCTCATGGCCGCGCGCCAGCCCCTGCGCGTGCCCAAGACGCTGTCGCAGGCCCAGGTGGAGGCGCTGCTGGACGCGCCCGACCTGGGCCACCCGCTGGGCCTGCGCGACCGCACCATGCTGGAGCTGATGTACGCCAGCGGCCTGCGCGTGACCGAGCTCGTCACGCTCAAGACCTTCCAGCTCGGCCTCAGCGAAGGCGTGATCCGCGTGGTGGGCAAGGGCGGCAAGGAGCGGCTGGTGCCCTTTGGCGAGGTGGCCCGCCAGTGGCTGGAGCGCTACCTGCACGAGGCCCGCGGCGCCATCCTGGGCGGGAAGCAGACCGACGACCTGTTCGTCACCCAGCGCGGCAGCGGCATGACGCGCGCCATGTTCTGGGTCATCGTCAAGAAGTGGGCGGCCGTGGCCGGCATCACCGCGCCGCTGTCGCCGCACACGCTGCGCCATGCCTTCGCCACGCACCTGCTCAACCACGGCGCCGACCTGCGCGTGGTGCAGCTGCTGCTGGGGCATGCCGACATTTCCACGACCACCATCTACACCCACGTGGCGCGCGAGCGGCTCAAGGTGCTGCACTCGCAGCACCATCCGCGCGGCTGAAGACTATCGAAAGGATAGCTGCCAGCGCTTGCTGGATAAGCGCTAAAGGCCGATTTGGCTTGTAGTCCGCGCCGTGCGCCGCAGCGCCACCGCGTCGGCCTGCGACAGGGGCACGTCGCCATGCCCCAGGCGGAACAGGCGCATGGTGTCGCTCACGCCGCGCACCTGGCCTTCCAGTGACTGTGCGGCGGCGGCCAGCTCTTCCACCATGGCAGCGTTCTGCTGCGTGATGGAGTCCATGTGCGCCACCGCCTCGTTCACCTGCGAGATACCGGTCCGTTGCTCAGTGGCGGCGGTGCTGATTTCGCCCAGCACGATGCTCACGCGTTGCACGGCGGCCAGAGCATCGGCCATGCGTTCGCGCGCCTCGCCCGCCGCACTGGCGCCAGAGGCCACGCGCTCGGCTGATTCGGCGATGAGTTGCTTGATGTCGCGTGCCGCCTGCGCGGTGCGTGCGGCCAGCGTGCGCACTTCCGACGCCACCACGGCGAAGCCGCGCCCGGCCTCGCCCGCACGGGCGGCTTCCACGGCGGCGTTGAGCGCGAGGATGTTGGTCTGGAAGGCCACGCCCTCGATCAGGTGCACGATGTCCTCGATGTGCCGCGACGATTCGGCGATGCCCTGCATGGTCTGGCCCACGGCCTGGACGGCATCGTTGCTGCGTGCCGTGATGCCCGAGGCTTCATCGGCGAAGCGCGCGCCCCGGCTGGCCGATGCGGCGCTGTTCTGCACCGTGCCATTGATCTGTTCCATGGACGCGGCCGTCTGTTCCAGGCTGCTGGCCTGCGTCTCGGTGCGGGCCGACAGGTCGTTGTTGCCGCTGGCGATCTCCTGCACCGCCGTTTCCAGGTGCCGCACTTCCTGGCGCACGTCGCTCACCACCGTGCGCAGATTCACGCTGAGTTGGAACAGCGCCTGTTGCAGCTCGCCGACGCTGCCGCTGGCGCCCGTCTGCACGGCATACCCCAGGTCGCCCGAGGCGAGCTGGTGCGCGTCGTGCACCAGCGCCCGCAGCGGCGTGATGGCCAGCGCGCGCACCACGAGGGCGGCGGCAGCCGCCGCCAGAATGGCCACGGCGCCCGTGACCGGCCAGGACGCGCCCAGCCACGCGGGCAGCAGGGCGAGGGCTACGGTGAGCGCTTGTGTCAGCATCAGACGCGGCGTGGGCGTGGAAGGCATCAATAGCCGTGCGATGCGCCCGCGCAGGTCCTGCCGCAGCACAGTGCCGTGGCGCAGCACGTGGATGGCGCGGCCTGCCTCGGCCTCGGCGCGCATGGCGTTGTACAGCGTCTCCGCCGCCTGCACCTGAGCGCGCGAGGGCAGCGTGCGCACCGACAGGTAGCCCGTCACCTGCGCGCCGTCGCGCAGCGGCGTCACGTTGGCCTGCACCCAGTAGAAGTCGCCGTTCTTGCGCCGGTTCTTCACCAGGACCGTCCACGGCAAGCCCGCCGCGATGGTGTCCCACAGGTCGCGGAAGGCCTCGGGCGGCATGTCGGGGTGGCGGATCAGGTTGTGGGGCTGGCCCAGCAGCTCTTCGTGCGCGAAGCCGCTCACGTGCACGAAGGCAGGGTTGCAGTAAGTGATGCGGCCCTTGGTATCGGTGACAGAGACCAGGGTGTCGCGCTCGGCGAAGGTGAACTCGGTGGCGGTGACGGGCAGGTTGGTCCGCATGGAGGGCTTTCAGGAGCAGGATGTGTTTTTCAACGGGTCAGCCAGTCGCGCTCCAGCTCTGCAGCGGGAATGGCCTTGGCGAAGAGGTAGCCCTGCGCCTCGTCGCAGCGCAAGCTGCGCAGCCGGTCGATCTGGCCTTGCGTTTCCACACCCTCGGCTACCGTGCGTAGTTGCAGCGCGTGGGCTAGGCCGATCACTGCCGTCACGATGGCGAGGCTGCCGGGCTCGCTGAGCATGCCGCGCACGAAGGACATATCGATCTTGAGCCGCGACACGGGAAAGTTCTGCAGCCGCGCCAGCGACGAGTAGCCGGTGCCGAAGTCGTCGATGGAGAGCGCAAAGCCCAGTTCCACCAAGCGCGAGGCCACGCGCCGTGCCTTCGTAGGGTCATGCATCAGCGCCGATTCGGTGATCTCCAGTTCAATGGCGAGCGGGCTCACGCCATGCCCGCGCACGATGGCCAGGGCTCGTTCGGCGAAGGCGTCGCTCATCATCTGCGCGGCCGATACGTTGACGGCAATCGCGGGCGGTCTGGCCACGCCGGCGTCGCGCCAGGCGCGCCACTGCCGGGCGGCGGCGTCCAGGCTCCAGTCGCCCAGAGCGGCGATCAGGCCGCGCTCCTCGGCCACGGGGATGAACTCCGCCGGGCTCACCCAGCCCCATTCCGCGTCGTGCCAGCGCGCCAGCGCCTCCACGCCGCACAGTGCGCCAGATTCCAGCGCCACCTTGGGCTGGTAATACAGTTGCAGACGTTTCTCAGCCAGCGCCTTTTCCAGCCGCGCGCCGAGCGCGATACGCCGCTGGAGCTGGCGGCCCATGTCATCGTTGTAGAGCAGGCAATGGCCGCCCCCCTGTGCCTTGGCGCGGTACATCGCGATGTCCGCGCACTGCAGTAGCCCGTCCACGCCTTGGCCGTGCAGGGGATGGATGGCCGCGCCGACGCTCGCCCCCACCTCGAACTGCAGGTCGCCCGCGGCCATGGGGCGGCCCAGTGTGTCGCAGACCTCGCGGGCCAGGGCCAGGGTGTCTTCGCCGCTTGCGAGCATGCGCACGAACATGAACTCGTCGCCCCCCAGGCGGGCCAGCACGCCGCTGTCACCAAGCACGTGCTGACAGTGTCGCGACACTGCCGCGAGCACCTGGTCGCCCACCGAGTGGCCCTGCGTGTCGTTGATTTCCTTGAAGCGATCGAGATCGACGAACAGCACGGCGGCTTGTTGGCCGCGCTGGCTTGCTGTGTTGAGCAGCTGCTGGGCCAGCGCCATGCCATGGGTGCGATTGGGTAGCCCCGTGAGCGCGTCGAAAAGCGCCAGTTTCTCCATGCGCTGCTGAGCGTCGATCAGGTCGCGGGTCAGTTGTTCCCGCTCGCGCAGGTCGGCGATCAGCGAGTCGCGCTGTGCAATGTAGCTGTCGATGGTGAGGCCGATGTCCAGAAACACCACCTTGATGAGCGCTTGCATCACGGCATTGGTGTTCGTTTGGCGCAGGCCTGGCAACCTGGCCAACTGCGGCAGCAGCTCAATGAGGTAGTGGCTGTAGCCGCCCAGGTACCAGCCGGGAGACAGACCAATATGGGCATGCGCAAGCCCCACGTGCTGGCGGCCTTCTCCGTAGGCTTCGTCGTAGATACCGGCGGTCAGGCTGTGGAAGTAGTGGATATGGAGCCGCTTGAGCCGCTCCAGCGCCGCTTCGTCCGGGATGAGTGCGCGCATCTCGGCAAAGGAAAGCAGGTGGCGATAGAAGTTGTCCACGAATCCATGCGCTTTCCCTGCGAGGGCCTTGTGCAGATCCTGGATGGCGCCTTCGTCCCGGGTGGTCAGGGAAAGAAAGTCCTTGCGGCGCTGGAAACCCTGTGTCTTTTCCAAGTGCTTTCCCTGTGAGGCGTATGGATCATTCGTAAAGCGCAATTACTGTCTGTCCTACGACAAATGTACGAATTGGTGTGTGTATTAATGAGTATACATAAGGAAAAGTCTCTGGGTGACCCGACAGCCACCCGATCCGCGCGTACTCCTTGGTCGAAAGATCAAGGAGTTGCGCGTCCGCCTGGGCATCACCCAGGAGGAACTGGCGGACCGCTGCCACATATTTCGTACCTATCTGAGCCGGATCGAGTCGGGCCGGGCCAACCCGACGTTGACCGCGCTGCACGTGCTGGCGGATGGTCTGGAGGTCTCCGTGCTGGAACTGCTGTCCCCGCCCGAGGAGAACCTGGAGCGCGTGCGCGTAAAGAGCGCACGGCCGATCTCGCGCGGCAGGGTCCAGGCATAGGCGACACTGCACAATCCTTTCCAACCACGCACTTAAAAGGAATTTGCATGAGGAAACTGCTCGTCGGTACGCTGCTGCTGGGCTTTGCCGCCCTGTCCATGGCCCAGTCCTGGCCCACGGCCAAGCCGATCCGCATCGTCGTGGCCTACCCGGCCGGCGGCGTGAGCGACACCGTGGCGCGCGCGCTGGCCGACAAGCTGGCCGTGCAGCTGGGCACGCCCGTCGTCATCGAGAACAAGGCCGGTGCCAGCGGCAGCATCGGCGTGGACGCGGTGGCCAAGGCCGCGCCCGACGGCTACACGCTGGGCTTTGCCGCCATCAGCCCGCTGGCGCTGAACCCGCACCTGGGCAAGTCGCCGTTCGATCCGCAGAAGGACATCGCGCCCGTGGTCAGCGTCATGTACTCGCCGGTGCTGCTGCTGGGCACGCCGGCGAACAAGGCGGCGGACTTCGCGAGCCTGCTGGACACCGCCCGCGCCAACCCCGGCCAGGTGCGCTGGGCCACGTCGGGGCTGGCCTCGCTGGGCCACATCATGCTGGAGCAGATCATGGGCAAGAGCCGCGTGGTCATCACCCACGTGCCCTACAAGGGCGGCGGCCAGCAGATGAACGACGCCCTGGGCGGGCAGTTCGAGATCCTGTCCACCAACGCCGGCCCGGCCGTGCTGCAGCACATCCAGGCGGGCAAGCTCAAGCCGCTGGCCGTGGGCGCCCCCGCGCGGCTGGATTCGCTGCCGCAGGTGCCCACCCTGGCCGAGCTGGGCCAGCCGGCGGCCAACCTGTCGTCGCTGTTCGGCCTGTACGCCCCGGCGCAGACGCCGGCCGCGGTAGTGGAGCGCATCAACGCCGAGGTGAACAAGGCCCTGGCCGCGCCGGACATCCGCGCCAAGCTCGATGCCACCGACAACGTGCCCACGGGCGGCAGCGCGGCGGAGTTCGCCAAGCAGATCGCGCAGGAGTCCGAGAATAACGCGCGCATCATCCGCGCGGCAGGTATCAAGGGCAACTGAAGAGACGCCCTGAACGCAAACGGGCCCTGGGGTGACCCAGGGCCCGTTTAGTTTCTGCAGGCCAGCGGCGGCGGCTACTCTTCGTTCAGGCTCTCGGCCCAGGTCAGGGCCTGCAGGTGGGCCCAGTTGACCTGGCGGTTGGACAGGTGCAGCGCATCGGCGTTCTTGGCGAACGCCACTTCGTCGCCGCTTTCGCAGGCCTTGGTCAGTTCGAGGAAGGGCGCGAACACGCCGGTGCCGCGCAGCAGGGCGTCCATCACCGGTTCGGGCAGGGCGACGGATTCCAGTGCTTTCTCGATCGGCACGCCCAGCATGGTGTCCAGCAGCGAGAACACGCCCACGACGAAGGCGTTGTCGCATTCCTCGGGGGCCAGCAGCTCGGCGGCCAGCAGTTCCATCAGGCGGCCGCGCACCACGGCGGTCTGGCCCACGGCCGGCGGCGCGCCGCCGGCGCGCGAGGTGGTCATGAGCAGCGCGGCCCAGCGGAAGAGCTTCTTCAGGCCCAGGATCATCACTGCGTGGCGGAACGAGGTGATCTCGCACGACAGGCCGAAGCCCGAGGAGTTGATGAAGCGCAGCAGGTTGAAGGACAGCGTGGGGTCCTTCTTGAGCAGGTCCTCGATCTCGGCCGTGCTGGCCTGTTTGCGCACCAGGTTGATGAGCTGGATGATGGTGGCCTGCGAGGGGCGGATGGTGGTGGCCTTGACCAGCGAGGGGTGGGCGAACCAGTAGCCCTGGAAGAGCTTCACGCCCAGGCCGCGCATCAGCTCGTACTGCTCGGCGGTCTCCACCTTCTCGGCCACCAGCGTGGCCTTGCTGTGGGTGGTGGCGAACTTGACCAGCGGCCCGGCCAGCTCGGGCTTGAAGGCCTTCATGTCCAGCTTGATGAACGCCGCCATCGGCAGCCAGGTGGTGTAGGCGCGCTTGAGCGCCTGCTGGTCGAAGGCCAGGCGAAATCCCCGCGTGCGCAGCGCCTCCAGCGTGGGCACGCGGCCCTCGATTTCCTCCTGCGTGGCGCCGTCGGGCAGGGGGGGCACTTCCAGCACCACCTTTTCGGGGTGGATCAGCTCCAGGTGGCCGCCCGAGAGGCTGTCGTGCGTACAGTTGATGAACACCGTCTTCTTGCCCACCAGGGCCTCGGTGCCCGCGTACGACAGGGCGTTGAACAGCAGGGCCGCATCGCTGGCGGCCGTGTGGGCGTCGGAGGCGGTGGAGCGGTCGAACAGCTCGTAGCCATAGACGGCGCGGTTCTCGTCCACGATGGCCTGGCGCGCGATGATGGCGATGTTCTCGTCCACGGGTTCGACCGCGGGGGCGTCTTGTTCGGGGGTACTCGACATGGGGTGCGCTGTGGATAGGCTGTGGTTGGCAGTGATTCTAGGGTCTGTCATGCGAAACGCCGCATGAAACTGGCGCACCCCAAGCCAGCGGACGCCGCGCAAGGGCCGCCCCGCCGCGCTGGCGTCGTCCCCCTTCCCGCGCGCAGCGCGAGAGAAGGGGGAAGCCGCGCAGCGGCTCAGGGGGTTGCACCTTCATTCCGAAAGATGGTCCGCCCAGGCCAGCGCCTGCAGGTGCGCCAGGTTGATCTGCTGGCTGGACAGGTGCAGCAGGCCCGCCGTGCGGTCGAAGGCGGCGTCGTCGCTGGATTCGCAGGCCTGGGCCAGCGTGAGCAGGTCGCCCAGCAGCCCCTCGCGGCGCAGCAGGGCGGCGGCCACGGGCTCGGGCACGTTGAGCAGGCCCAGCGCGGACTCCATGGGCATGGACAGCATCACGTCCAGCAGCGAGAAGATGCCGACCACGAAGGCCTGGTCGGCCTCTTCCGGCGGCAGGGTCTCCAGGGCCAGCAGCTCCATGAGGCGCCCGCGCACCACGGCGGTCTGCCCCACGGACGAGGGCGTGCCGCCGGTGCGTGAGGCCGTGAGCAGCAGCGCCGCCCAGCGGAACAGCTTTTTCAGGCCCATGAGCATCACGGCCTGGCGGAAGGAAGTGATCTCGCGGTTCATGCCGAAACCGGCGGAATTGATCAGGCGCATGAGGTTGAAGGCCAGTCCCGCGTCCTTCTTGAGCACTTCCTCGATGTCGTCGGTGCTGGCCTGCTGGCGCACCAGGTTGATCAGCTGGATGATGCTGGCCTGCGAGGGCGTGAGCAGCTTGGCCTCGACCAGCGCCGGGCGGGCGAACCAGTAGCCCTGGAACATCTGCACGCCCTGGCTGGAGACCATGTCGTACTGCTGGGCGGTCTCCACCTTCTCGGCGATCAGCTCGGCCTTCGAGTGGCGCCCGGCGTAGCTGATCAGCACGGCCAGCTGGTCGGGCGCGAGCACCGAGAGGTCGAGCTTGATGTAGTCCGCCAGCGGCAGCCAGGGCGCGTAGGCCGATTCCAGCACCGTGTGGTTGAAAGCCAGGTGGAAGCCCCGCTCGCGCAGGCCCGCCAGGATGGGCATGCGCGTGGCCACTTCCTCGGCCGCCGCGTGGCCCAGGGGCGGGATCTCCAGCACCACCTTGTCGGGGTCCACCAGCTCCAGGTGGCCGCCCGAGAGGCTTTCATGGGTGCAGTTGACGAAGATCATCTTCTTGCCCACCAGCTCCTCGGTGCCCGCGTGCGAGAGCGCCGTGAACACCAGGATCACGTCGGTGGCGGCCGTGTGGGCAGCGCCGATGCGCGAGCGGTTGAACAGCTCGTAGCCCACGACGACCTGCTGCGCGTTCACGATGGCCTGGCGGGCGATCATGGCGACGGGGGACTGGGGGCTGCTGCCGGAGGGAGGGGCGGAATGGGAAGTCATGGGGTCGGAGTATCGGATAGGGGCGGCGTCCGGGCCGGTCACACCTGCTGCAGCCAGCGCAGCTCGGCCTCGGTGAAGCCGGCCTGGCGGCGCGCCGCGTCGTTGAACGGGGGCTTGAGGCGCGGCGCCTCGTATTGTCTTACGAGCGTGGCGTAGTGCGCCTCGGGGTCCAGCCCCTGGCGCTCGCACAGCCAGCGGTACCAGTGGTTGCCGATGGCCACGTGGCCGACCTCGTCGCGCAGGATGGTGTCCAGGATGGCCACGGCGGCCAGCGCGTCGGGCGCACCCACCTGGCGCAGCTTGGCCTGGATCTGCGGCGTGGCGTCCAGCCCGCGCGCCTCCAGCGTGCGGGGCACCAGCGCCATGCGCGCCAGGATGTCGTGCGCGGTCTTCTCGCACATGGTCCACAGGCCCTGGTGGGCCGGGAAGTCGCCGTAGTCGTGGCCCATGGTGCGCAGGTGGTCGCGCAGCAGGCGGAAGTGCAGGGCCTCCTCGCCGGCCACGCGCATCCAGTCGGTGTAGTAGGCGCGCGGCATGCCGCCAAAGCGCCAGACGGCGTCCAGCGCGAGGTTGATGGCGTTGAACTCGATGTGCGCGATGGCGTGGATCAGCACCGCGCGCCCCTCGGGCGTGGCGGGCGAGCGGCGGGCCACGTCGGTGTGGCGCAGCAGCACGGGGCGTTCGGGGCGGCCCGGCAGGCTGCCGGCATGCGGCGGGGGCTCGGGGGCCTGGTCTGCTATCGGAAGAGTAGCTGCCAGTGCTTGCAGGTCAAGCGCTGCAGCCGCTTTTTGTTCAGGGTCTGCAAGGCACAAGACCTGCAGTGCACGGTGGCGAAGCTCCATCCTTAGAATTGTAGGCTTCCCCAACAAATGACAAGAGGCGCCCCGATGGCGATCTATGAACTCGATGGCGTGGCCCCGCAGGTGGCCGCATCGGCCTGGGTGGCCGACAGTGCCCAGGTGATGGGCAACGTGGTGCTGGGCGAGGATGCCAGCGTGTGGTTCGGTACCGTGATCCGCGGCGACACCGAAAGCATCACCGTCGGCGCGGGCTCCAACGTGCAGGACGCGAGCGTGCTGCATGCCGACATCGGAAAGCCCCTGGTCATCGGCGAGCGCGTGACGGTGGGCCACCAGGTCATGCTGCACGGCTGCACGATCGGCGACGAGTCGCTGATCGGCATTGGCGCCATCGTGCTCAACGGCGCGAAGATCGGGCGCAACTGCCTCGTCGGCGCGGGCGCGCTGGTCACCGAGGGCAAGGAATTTCCCGACGGCTCCATGATCATCGGCAGCCCCGCCAAGGCCGTGCGCCAGCTCAGCCCCGAGCAGATCGAGGGTCTGCGCCAGAGCGCGCAGCACTACATCGACAACGCGCGCCGCTTCCAGGGCGGGCTGCACAAGATCGGCTGAATGTCAGAACTCCACAAATTCCTCTTCGACGGCCTGCCCGTGCGCGGCATGATCGTGCGCCTGACCGATGCCTGGACCGAGATCCTCTCCCGCCGCGCCGGCAACACCGCCACCGGCGCCTACCCCGCGCCGGTGAGCGAGCTGCTGGGCGAGATGGCCGCGGCCGGCGTGCTCATGCAGTCCAACATCAAGTTCAACGGCGCGCTGGTGCTGCAGGTGTTCGGCGACGGCCCGGTGAAGCTGGCCGTGGCCGAGGTGCAGTCGGACCTGAGCCTGCGCGCCACGGCCACCCTGGCGGCCCATCCCGGCGGCGAAGTGCCCGAGGGCGCGCGCCTGCCGCAGATGGTCAACGTGGGCGGCGGCGGGCGCTGCGCCATCACGCTCGACCCCAAGGACCGCCACCCCGGCCAGCAGCCCTACCAGGGCGTGGTGCCGCTGCACGGCGACCGGCACGAGAAGCTGGACAAGCTGTCGGACGTGCTGCAGCACTACATGCTGCAGTCCGAACAGCTCGACACCATCCTGGTGCTGGGCGCCAACGAGCGGGTCGCCGCGGGCCTGCTGATCCAGCGCATGCCGATCAAGGGCGAGGGCAACCTGGCCGGCGAGAGCCTCACGCACCGCGAGAACGAGGACCAGATCGGCCGCAACGAGGACTACAACCGCATCGCCCACCTGGCCGCCAGCCTCACGCGCGAGGAGCTGCTGACGCTGGATGTGGACACCATCCTGCGCCGCCTGTTCTGGGAGGAGAAGCTGCTGCGCTTCGAGCCGCAGCAGGGCGCCAGCGGCCCCCGCTTCGCCTGCAACTGCAGCCGCGAGCGCGTGAGCAGCATGCTGCGCAACCTGGGCGCCGAGGAGGCCGAGAGCATCCTCGCGGAGCGCGAGGACATCGAGGTGGGCTGCGAGTTCTGCGGCCAGCAGTACCGCTTCGACGCGGTCGACGCGGCGCAGATCTTCACCGGCGCGGCCCAGCTGCCGCCGGGCACGCAGTCGCTGCAGTAGCTGCCTCAGGGTTTGAAGCCAAATCGGCCTCCAGCGCTTGTGCAGCAAGCGCTGGTAGCTATAGTTTGGTGAGCAAACTCAGAAACTGTACTTGGCCGTCAGCTTGACCTTGCGCGGCTCGCCGAAGCCGCCTACCGACTGGTAGTAGTACTTGTCGAACAGATTGCTGATGTTCAGGCGCAGATCCAGGTTGCGGTTCACCGACCAGCCCGCCATCAGCCCCACGGTCGTCATGCCGCCGTGCCGGCGCGTGACGCGCGTGGTGGTGTTGGTGCTGAAGATCTCGCTTTGCGACTGCAGCGACGCGCCCACGCGCCAGCCCTGCAGCGGGCCGGACAGGCGGTAGGTGCTGGACAGGCGCAGCATTTTCTGCGGCAGCGTGGTGCCGAAGGGCGTGCCCACGGGCGTGGAGGCGTTGGTGCTCTTGCTGTACTCCGCCGCCGCGTAGCTCAGGCCGGCCTGCACGTTCCACGCAGGCGTGATGGCGCCGACCGCCTCCAGCTCGAAGCCTTGGCTCTTGACCTCGCCCGCCGCTTCCGAGCACGAGGGCTGGCCGTTGCACTCGGACGGGTCCAGGCTGCGCGCCAGGTTCTTCTGCCGGATCTGGAACACCGCCGCGCTGGCGTGCAGCGCGCCGCCCAGGTATTCGCCCTTGATGCCCGCCTCCAGGTTGGTGCCGGTCACCGGGTCGAGCAGCTTGCCGTTCCGGTCGAGCGCGCTCTGCGGGTTGAACACGCTGGTGACGCTGGCGTACAGCGAGTGGCGGCCGTCCAGGTCATAGACCAGCCCGGCATAGGGCGTGAACTCGTTGCCCACCTTGTAGCCGGTGCGCGTGCCGTTCACGGGGTTGAGCGCGGCGTAGTCGTACCAGTCCAGCCGGGCGCCGACGATGGCCGTCAGTGCGTCCGTGATGCTCAGGCGCGTGGCGGCGAACAGGTTGGAGCGCTTGATCTCGTTGGCCTGGCCCCAGTAGAACTCGAAGGGCGCCGAGGGATAGGGCGCGCTGCCCGGATCCCAGGTGACGGGGTTGTAGGTCAGGGGGTAGGGCGAGCGGTAGCCGTCGTTGTCCTCCGTGCGGTGGCTCCAGCCCGCGCCCAGCACCAGCTCGTGCGTGCGGCCGAACAGGCTGAACGGGCCGCTGGCGATGGCGTCCAGCGCGTTGTGCTTGTGGTCGTAGAGGAACTTGTTGGCGTAGGTGATGGCGAAGTTCTCGGTGGTGCCGACGCGGTCGAAGCCGTGCACCAGCGAATCGAGCTTGGAGTTGAAGTGCAGGGCCGTCACCTTGGCCTTCCAACCGCCGTCGAAGCGGTGCTCCAGCTCGGCGAAGGCCTGCAGGTTCTCCTTGTTCCAGAAGTCCCAGTCCGGCGACGAGGTGAACGAACGCGGGAGGTCCATGGCGCTGCCGTCCACGTTGTAGGGCAGGCCGTACCAGCTTGACCCAGGGTTGCGCTCCTTGTTGTAGTAGCCGCCGAAGCTCAGCTTGGTGGCGCGGGCGATGTCGGCCTCGGCGATGGCGTAGAGCAGGCCGCGCTGGTTCTCGTAGTTGGTGACGAAGGTGTCGTTGTCCTCCAGCGCCGCCACGGTGCGCACGCGGAAGGTGCCCGCTGCGTTCACGGGTCCGCCCGCGTCCAGCTCGACGCGCTTGGCGTTCCAACTGCCGATGCTGCCTTCCACCGACGCGCGGAACTGGTCGGTGGGCCGCTTGCGCACCAGGTTGATCACGCCCGACGGGTTGCCCGTGCCCGTGAGCAGGCCCGAGGCCCCGCGCAGCAGCTCCACGCGGTCATAGATCGCCAGGGTGGACTGGCCGATGGTGTCGTTGGTGTAGGTCTGCAGCGAGAGCGGCACCCCGTCCAGCGCGTAGTTGCTGATGCTGAAGCCGCGCGAGGCGAAGCCGGCCCGCTCGGTGGAGCCCTTGCTCAGGTACAGCCCGGTGGTGGCGCCCGCGATGTCCTCGACCGATTGCAGGCCGAAGTCCTCCATGCGCTGGCGCGTGACCACGCTGATGGACTGCGGCGTCTCGCGCCAGGTCAGCGGCAGCCCGCTGCCGATGCTGGTGGGGCTCTGGGCGTTGTAGGCGCTGGTGCCCTCGGTGGCCTGGCCCTGCGATGCCTGGACGCGCACCTCGCCCAGGGATTGCTCCGGCGCCGTCTGGGCATGGGCGGCGCCGATCGCCACGAAGGCGGCGGCAAGCGCCGTCGCGCGGGGGGTGAAGCGCCGGGCGACGGCGGGGCGGGTGGATGGCATGCGGAGACTCCCTCTAAAAAATAGTGCAAGCCAAAGAGTGTAATAAAAATGATTCTCGTTATTGTTCTTGATAAGAAGATGAGCTCAGCGGCCGTAAGGGTGACCATCGTTGACAATCGCCCGCCCCGTCCTCCCCTAAGATCGTTCCTTTCAGGAAGGAAGGGGTGGCATGGGTTTTCTGCGTCGTGTTTTCGGTAGCCGCCAGGGGGCGCCGGCAGCCCCCCTGGCGCTGTTCGACAGCTCCGCCGCACCGGATTCGCGGCGTGCGGACACCTTGCTGGCGGCCCTGGACATCGACGCGGCGATCAATGCCCACGAGCGTTGGAAGGCGCGCCTCATGGACTACCTGGAAGGCCGCACCACCGTGGGCCTGGACCCCGCCGTGGTGCGCCGCGACGACCACTGCGCGCTGGGCCGCTGGCTGCACGGTGTGGGCGGTGAGCTGCTGGGCGACCAGCCCGCCTATGCGCTGCTGATGGCGCGCCACCAGTATTTCCACGAGCAGGCGGCCCTGCTGGTCGAACTGGCCCAGCAGGGCGAGTGGGACAAGGCCGTTCAGGTGCTCAACGGGGGCTACCGCTATGGCTCCAGCCAGGTGGTGCTGCTGCTCAAGGAACTCAAGCGGGGGTTGGCGCAGCAGGCTTGATCAGGCCTGTGAACAGGCGGTGCTCGCATTCCGGGTCGCTGCACTTCTCGCAGTGCCAGGTGCGCGGCCCGGTGGATTCAGCATCAAAATGGCCTCCAGCGCTTACTGGACAAGCGCCACCAGCTATTTTTTCGATAGCTTTCAGCGCATGCGCGATGCGTTGCATGCCGTGCCCGTATACCACCTGATAGGCCACCCCGGAGCGCGCCAGACCGGCCCGCAGCCGCGCATCGGCGGCTTCCTGCGCGGGGCAGGGCTGGTGCAGGCCCATCAGCAGGATCAGGTCGGCCTGTGGGGACAAGCAGTGGGTGATCTGAAGGGAATCTTCCATGCGCTGGCACAGCGCGTCGGCCAGCGCCTGCGCCTCCGTGCCCGGCGCCCCCAGCAGGGCTAAAGTGATTCGATTCACGCGCTGCGCTTGCAACGGGCGCGGCCTAAGCCAGCGGACGCCGTGGAACGGGCTTCGCCCGGCCACTGGCGTCGTCCCCCTGCCCGCGCGAAGCGCGAGAGCGGGGGGAAGGCCCGCAGGGCCTCAGGGGGGTGTTCCATATCACCGGGGAGTGAACTGCACGTAGACCTCGTTGGGCTTGACCATGCCCAGCTCGCTGCGCGCCTTTTCTTCCACCATGTCCAGCCCTTCCTTGAGGTCGTGCACCTCGGAGGCCAGGCGCTCGTTGGCCTGGCGGGCCTGGTCGTTGGCCGCCTTCTGCACGTCGATCTGGTGCTGCATGGCGTTGACGCGCGGCACGCTGCCCCGCCCGAGCCAGAGCTGGGCGTGCAGCGCTGCCAGCAGGGCCAGCAGGATGACGGGCACGAGGCGAGAGCCCATGGCTTGTTAACCGTGTGTGCGGTGTTTCGCCGCCGGGCCGCCCCAAGGCGAAACGCGGCCCCCTTGGGGGGCAGGGAGCCACACGCAGTGGGCGACCGTGGGGGCCATTACTTCAGGTTGTAGAACGCGGCGCGGCCGGGGTACTGGGCGATGTCGCCTAGATCCTCTTCGATGCGCAGCAATTGGTTGTACTTGGCGATGCGGTCCGAGCGGCTCAGCGAGCCGGTCTTGATCTGGCCCGCGTTGGTGCCCACCGAGATGTCGGCGATGGTGCTGTCCTCCGTCTCGCCCGAGCGATGCGAGATCACGGCGGTGTAGCCCGCGCGCTTGGCCATCTCGATGGCGGCGAAGGTCTCGGTCAGCGTGCCGATCTGGTTGATCTTGATGAGGATGGAGTTGGCGATGCCCTTGTCGATGCCTTCCTTGAGGATCTTGGTGTTGGTGACGAACAGATCGTCGCCCACCAGCTGAACCTTGCCGCCCAGGCGCTCGGTGAGCAGCTTCCAGCCGTCCCAGTCGCCTTCGTGCATGCCGTCCTCGATGCTGATGATGGGGTACTTGTCCACCCAGGCGGCGAGCATGTCGGTCCATTGCTGGGCCGTCAGGCGCAGGCCGCCTTCGCCTTCGAGCACGTAGTGGCCGTCCTTGTAGAACTCGCTGGCTGCGCAGTCCAGGCCCAGGGCGATCTGCTCGCCGGCGGTGTAGCCCGCGGCCTCGATGGCCTGCAGGATCAGGCGGATGGCCGCTTCGTGGTTCTCCACGCTGGGGGCGAAGCCGCCTTCGTCGCCCACGGCGGTGCTCATGCCCTTGTCGTGGATGATCTTCTTGAGCGCATGGAACACCTCGGCACCCCAGCGCACGGCCTCGCGGAAGCTCGGCGCGCCCACGGGGATGATCATGAACTCCTGCAGGTCCAGGCTGTTGTTGGCGTGCGCGCCGCCGTTGATGACGTTCATCATGGGCACGGGCAGTTGCACGCTGCCCATGCCGCCCAGGTAGCGGTACAGGGGCAGGCCGGATTCCTCCGCGGCCGCGCGGGCCACGGCCATGGAGACGGCCAGCATGGCGTTGGCGCCCAGGCGGCTCTTGTTCTCGGTGCCGTCCAGGTCGATCAGGGTCTTGTCCAGGAAGGCCTGCTCGGAGGCATCGAGGCCCAGCACCGCTTCGCTGATCTCGGTGTTGATGTGCTCCACGGCCTTGAGCACGCCCTTGCCCAGGTAGCGGGTCTTGTCGCCGTCGCGCAGCTCGATGGCTTCGCGGCTGCCGGTGGAGGCGCCCGAGGGCACGGCGGCGCGGCCCATTACGCCGGATTCGAGCAGCACGTCGCATTCGACGGTGGGGTTGCCGCGGCTGTCCAGCACTTCGCGGCCTACGATGTCAACGATTGCACTCATGAAGTTTTTCCATTTCTAAATAACAAGAACCAAGCGGCGAGCCCGGTGGCGGTAGCCGCCAGCGGAATCACCAGAATCTGCGCGGCCGCCGCCGCGAACCTGCAGGCCACGCCTGGCAGCGTGAAGTCGGGGCTGCACAGCCGCACGGACAGCCAGTCCAGGTGCCCCAGCGCCCAGCCAAGCGTGACCCATCCGGCGAACAGTCCCAGCAGCACGGCCAGGAAAATTTTCATACACCCTCGACGCACACCATGCGCATGATGGCGGCGCCCTCGCGCGCGGCCTTGGCCTTCTGGTATTCGGGCGTGTCGTAGAAGGCGCGGGCGGCGTCGAAGCTCGGGAACTTGAGGATCACGGTGCGGCCGGGGTTCCAGTCGCCTTCCAGCACCTCGACCTTGCCGCCGCGCACGCAGACTTCGGCACCGTGGGCCTGCATGGCCTGCGTGCTCCATTGGCGGTATTCCTCGTACTGCGTGGGGTTGGTCACGGTGACCGAGGCGATGATGTATCCACTGGGCATGGCGGTTCAGGCTCCAAAGTTGTTTTCGAGGAATCCGTTCTTCTTGGTGACGTCGTCCAGCGCCACCAGCGTTTCGAGCAGTGCCCGCATGTGCTGGAGCGGCACGGCGTTGGGGCCGTCCGACCAGGCTTCGGCGGGCCGGGGGTGGGTTTCCATGAACAGGCCCGCCACACCAGCGGCCACGCCGGCGCGGGCCAGCACCGGCACCATCTCGCGGGCGCCGCCGCTGGCCGAGCCCAGGCCGCCGGGCTTTTGCACCGAGTGGGTCACGTCGAACACCACGGGCGCGCCGGACTTGCGCATTTCGGCCAGGCTGGCCATGTCGGCCACGAGGTTGTTGTAGCCGAAGCTCACGCCGCGCTCGCAGGCGAGGAAGCGGTCTTCCTCCAGCCCGACCTCTTTAGCAGCGGCACGGGCCTTGTCGATGACATTTTTCATGTCCCAGGGCGCGAGGAACTGGCCCTTCTTGATGTTCACCGGCTTGCCGGACTGGGCCACGGCGCGGATGAAGTCGGTCTGGCGGCACAGGAACGCGGGCGTCTGCAGCACGTCCACCACGCTGGCCACTTCAGCCACCTGGGATTCGTCGTGCACGTCGGTCAGGATGGGCAGCTGCAATTGGCGGCGCACCTCGTCGAGGATCTTCAGGCCCGCGTCCAGCCCCACGCCGCGCTGGCTGGTGCCGGACGAGCGGTTGGCCTTGTCGAACGAGCCCTTGTAGATCAGCGGAACGCCCAGGGCGGTGCAGGCTTCCTTGAGCTGGCCGGCGACGTCCAGCGACATCTGCCGGCTTTCGATGGAGCAGGTGCCCGCGATCAGAAAGAAGCGCTGGTCCAGGCCGACGTTGAATCCGCACAGCTGCATGGGGGCTTCTCCTCTCGTCAGGCTTTCGCCGCTTGCTTTTGGTGCTCCACGGCCGCCTTGATGAAGGCGTTGAACAGCGGGTGGCCGTTCCAGGGCGTGGACTTGAACTCGGGGTGGAACTGCACGCCGATGAACCAGGGGTGCACGCTTTGCGGCAGCTCCACGATCTCGGTGAGCTGCTCGCGCTGCGTCAGGGCCGAGATCACCAGGCCTGCCTTGCGCAGCTGGTCCAGGTAGTTCACGTTGGCTTCGTAGCGGTGGCGGTGGCGCTCCGTCACCACGTCGCCGTAGATCTGGTGCGCCAGCGTGCCCTGCGACACGTCGGAGCTCTGCGCGCCCAGGCGCATGGTGCCGCCCAGGTCGGAGTTCTCGTCGCGCTGCTTGATGGTGCCGTCGGCGTCCTTCCACTCGGTGATCAGCGCGATCACGGGGTGGGGCGTGGCGGCGTCGAACTCGGTGCTGTTGGCGCCGGCCAGGCCCGCCACGTGGCGCGCGTATTCGATGGTGGCGACCTGCATGCCCAGGCAGATGCCCAGGTAGGGCACCTTGTGCTCGCGGGCGTAGCGGGCCGTGGCGATCTTGCCTTCCACGCCGCGCACGCCGAAGCCGCCCGGCACCAGGATGGCGTCGTACTTGGCGAGCTTGGCGGCCGCGTCGGCGCCTTCGATGGTCTCGGAGTCCACGTGCTCGATCTTCACACGCACGTGGTTCTTCATGCCCGCGTGGCGCAGCGCCTCGTTCACGGACTTGTAGCTGTCGGACAGATCGACGTACTTGCCCACCATGGCGATGGTGACCTCGCCCTGCGGATGCTCGGTGGCGTGCACCAGGTCGTCCCAGCGCTTGAGGCTGGTGGGCGGCGTGTTCAGGCGCAGCTTGTCGCAGATCAGGCCGTCCAGGCCCTGCTCGTGCAGCATGCGCGGCACCTTGTAGATGGTGTCCACGTCCCACATGCTGATCACGCCCCACTCGGGCACGTTGGTGAACAGGCTGATCTTAGCGCGCTCTTCCTCGGGGATGCGGCGGTCGGCGCGGCACAGCAGGGCGTCGGCCTGGATGCCGATCTCGCGCAGCTTCTGCACCGTGTGCTGGGTGGGCTTGGTCTTGAGCTCGCCCGCCGCGGCGATCCAGGGCAGGTAGGTCAGGTGCACGAAGGCGGAATTGTTCGGGCCCATGCGCAGGCTCATCTGGCGCACGGCTTCGAGGAAGGGCAGGGATTCGATGTCGCCCACGGTGCCGCCGATCTCGACGATGGCCACGTCCACCGCGTCGGGCGTGCCGATGCCCGCGCCGCGCTTGATGAATTCCTGGA